>FTCV01001670.1_pt1 | contig 30836 bp, 22 predicted proteins | sample 1639691 | NCBI WGS metagenome assembly FTCV01 (sample SAMEA3914864, study PRJEB12502) | metagenome | biome: forest; material: soil | place: USA | collected 2012-03-12 | depth 0.3 m
AGCAAGCGCAGCCTGACGCCTTGCGTCCGAGGGCAGCGAAAGATCCCGGCGAATCCTGCTCAGAGAGACACGTCCTGACACCGTTGCCAGCATTTCGTCGATGTCTCCTCTTTCGTAGTTCACGAAAGCAGCATTCACCAAGATGTGTTTGGAGAGCAAGAAGTGTTAGGGTAACAAAACGATTGTCGTGGAGAGTTATCGTCCGCTGGCACGTCTTTCAGGGCGCCGGCTTTGTTTGAAATCAAGCAACCGGTGGTCTCCCTCCGGGAAGCGCGGCGCGCCCCGCGTGAGCGGGGCTCGCCCGGGGTAACATCTCGCGTAGCATTAGACGCAGCACGAAGGCCACGCTGGTTGGCGCCAAGGATGGCTCCCCTCCCTGGGCTCCGCTTGCGGACGACGTTCGCCGAAATTGGCCAAACTCCAGAGCGGCAGCAAGCTGCCGCACTTGCAAATGCACTGGTCGACAAGCCCGCGGTTTATCGCCGACAACGCCCCCGCCCGGTCGGCAAGACGCCGCCCTTCCCTGGGTCGCAGTTCCCCGCCTCACATCGGTCTGTGAGGCTACTGATTGGAAGGCGCCGCCGGAGCAGCAGGCGCCGGCTCCGCGGGAGCCGCCGGTGAATTGGCAGGCGGCAGGGGAGCGCTTGCCGCCGGAGGTTCGGCAGCAGGCGTCGGCGTAGACGCGGAATTTTCCGAAGGCGCAGCAGGCGATGGGGCGGGAGCCGGCACAGCCGGGCTTGGCTTTGCGGGAGCCGTCTCGGCGGGCGCAGTTGCAGGTTGCGTTGAAGCCGGCGCTCCTGTTGGAGCTGCTGGCGCGGTCGGGTTCGGCGTCGCAGGCGCCGCCTCTGCCGGAGCAGCGGGTTGCGTTGGGAGCGGCGCCGCCTCCGCGCCTTTCGAAGCTTCCGGCATCGGCGCGGTCGGCGCGGTCGGAACTGCAGGAGCCGCGGGCGCAGCAGGCGCGGTGGGAGCCGCAGGCGCCGCCGGCTCTTGCTCTTTCACCGGTGGCAACGCGATGGGCAGTCCAGGCGCCGCCGAAGTCGCAGATTCCTTGGCCGCGGATGCCTTTGCCGCCGCTGCCTTCTTGGCCGCCGCTTCCGACTCGGCCTCTTTGTCCGTCAAAGGCGCGGTCAGCGCGCTCACGTCTGCATTCGTCAGGATGAACGCCCCGGGATGCCCTTCCGCGGCAGCAGGAATCTGGTTTTCGCCATTGGGCACGCCTAAGCTCACCTTTTCCGTCGCCGCCTTGTCGGCCGCGCCGGCTTTGAAAGTGACGATCAACCTCGGCTTGTCCAATCCATCGAGCTCACTCACCGGGCCCTCCCAGCGACTGGCGCGCAGGTCGGCCAGCGAGCGAACGAGTTCCGTCACATTGGCCGGAATCAAGGCCCCTTCGCCCGCCGTCATTTTCCAGCCTTTGTCTTTGTCGCGCTCGAAGGCCACCGGAGGGATTCCAGCCTTGGTCACTTCGACGGACGTGATGTCCTCCGGACTGAATTTATAAACGGTCAAGTCCTGCCACTGAATAGGATCGGTATAGATCGATTCGACCAGCGACCGGGAGACCGAAACAATGAACGGCTCGTTATCGAGTTTGGCAAAATTGTTGGGGCCATCGGGTCCGCCGAATTGGATCGTGACGATCGGTTTCTCCCCGGCGTTGGTCTCCGCCGTGTTTTCCGAGGCAAAGGAACTGAGCGTGAGTGACAACTGCGGCTTGTCCAAACCGTACTTGGGCAAATCCGTCGCCGCATCGGAAACAAATCGGACGGACTGTGAAGCGCTCAGATCGGCGAGCAAGCGCTTGGCCGCATCCACATTGATCGGCGCATCCTTGTCGCCATCCTTTCGCACCCATGACTCGCCCTTGCGCGCGAGGACAATTTTTGCTTTGCCCTGCGGCTCAATGGTTACCCGGTCGACGATATCGCTTTCGAAACGCACGAGCGCATGGTCGCGCAGGTCGTTGGGTTTGGAATCGAGCAGCGCCTGGACGCCCGCCTTCGGGGCCAGCATCACACCTTCGCGCGTGGAAAGCTTCACATAAAGGCCTTCCTTGCCTTTGCCTTTTTCCTTTTCTTTGTCCTTGTCTTCTTTCGGGCTGGTCCCGACTTGCAACACCGCCGGCTTATCCGAACCCTCGACCGTGAACGTGATGGAGCTCTGCGGCTCCGCGAGCCCGTAGTTGGCCAGGTTTTGATCGGCAATGAATTGCTGGACTTGCGCCGTCGAGGCGCGCGAGACCAGGTCGTTGACTTTCGAGTCGTCGGCCCGCGCCTCCAGCGGCTTGCGGATCCACCAGTGGCCATTGGTTTTGGCCAGCTCCAGGTCGCCGGCGGAAGTTTTTACCTCCACCTTGCTCACTTGCTGGGTGGTCAAGCCGGCCAGATTCTTGTCGCGAAAATCATCCGGTTTCTTGTTGAGCTGGGCCTTGAGTTCATTGCCGATGACTTCGACCTTATTGCCGCCGGCCACGATCGCGTAAACCTTGCCATCCACCGCGGTGTCCTTGCCGAGATCGAGCTCGATGGGCTTTTCCTTTTCCCCCGTGAAGGTGATTTTGGCGCTCGGATCGCTCAGGCCGAATTCCTTGAGCTGATCCTTGTTATCCCCGCTGAAGGAGGCGGCGTGATGGAGATCCTCCACGGTCTCGAACAGGTGCGTGACCGTTTGCCCGTCGGCGCGGTCCTTGACCGGCTGTTCGATGTACCACTGGCCGTCGCGCTTTTTCAGCTCGATGGTGGATTCCTGGTTTTTGATGGAAATGCCGGTGATCTTGTCCTTTTCCACCTCCACCACGTGTTCGGCGATGTCGCGCGACTCCTCCGTGGTTTTGAAATGGGGCTCGACGAAGACCACATAGGCGGCCAACGCACAGCCTACGAGAAAGAGAATCAGGGTATTCTTGAATTTCATTGGCAAGAAAACATGAAGTAATGAGGCAAGGACTCGTCGGCTTTAGCTGCGCCGGATGAAACAGATGCAGAGACCGAACAGCGCCGCGAGGCCGGGCACGCCCGCCACGACGATGAGCGCGATATTCGAGAGTTGCTTTGGCGAGAGGGTCACCGTGATGGTCTTCTTTTCCTTCGCCGGGATGCCGATGGATTCGTCGTGTGACAGCAGCCAGTTGAGACTGTTGATGGCAAAATCGCCGGTCACTCCCTGCGACTGGCGGTACTCGTTGTCGCCAAGCAATTCGGCGTTGCCGACCACGATGAGCCGGGATTCCTCGACCTTCACGCGCGGATCTTCCACGCCGCCTTTTTCTGCCGAAGCGGCAAGCACCAGCGGGCTGGCCGTGCCGTCATGATCCTTTTTGGGATCGTAGAACGCTTTGCTCAAATCACCCGAACGATCGACTTTGCCCCAGAAGCCCTCCGCCGCCTGAATCAGCAAGTTCAGCCGCAAATGATTCGAGCGCGCCTGCTCCTGGTCGAGCACGAGCGACTGCGTGGCGCCGATGAAACGGCCGGTATCTCCGGCCAAATCCTTGGTCACCGGACTGGCGGTGGGTTGGGGAATCACAAATGCGGCCTCGGTCGAGGTGCCCTTCGTAAAACTCGGCAGACCCGTATCCGGATTCATGCTCACGAAATTCGCGGTGCCGATGACCTGGTCGTCTTCCGGCACGATCCCCTGCTTCGAAAGCCACTCGGTGAGCCGAGGGGTCTTTGCATACGGATTCAGGAAGACGAGCGCGCTGCCCTTCTTTTCCCAAAACTCGTCGATGAGCTTGATCTCCAGCTCGGACAGATCGTATTTCGGGCCGTAGATGAGGAGGCTGCGGGCATCTTCCGGCACTTTGCCGGCGTTGAGCAGATTGACGGAGGCGGTCTGGATGTTCTGGCGCTTCAGCAATTCAGTGATCGCCTGGAAGTTGTCGGGCTTCAATTCAGCCTCCCCGTGGCCGGTCACGAGGTAAACGCGATTCGGCTTGCCGGCGACCAGCTCCATCAGCGCGCCGGTGATGGCGCCTTCGCCTTTAAAGGACTTGATGCGCGGCTGGGCGCCCATCATGGACTGCATCTGATCTGGCGTCTCCATTTCCACCATGTCCGCCGCCTCGACGAATTTGTTTCGGCCTTCGTAGTCGAGGATCACGATGTTATCGCGCTCCTGGATCTTGTATTTGTCCTTCAGCTCCTGCGCCCGCGCGGGATTGCGATAGGGATCGACGGCCTCGATCTTGAACTTGCTATCCGCAGCGTAGTTGTATTCCCGAAGCAAGTTATTCAGGTCGTTAATCAAGCCGGCTTCCGTGGAAAAGTAGACGATCGCGTGCACGGGCTTCGGCAGGCTGGCCAGCACGTTTTTCGTCTGCGAGCTCAGCGCGTACTGATGATCGCTGGAGTAGTCCCAGCGCTTGAAGTGCCGATAGCTGATGATGTTGATCGCGATGATGATCACGATCACCGCAAGGATCTGGATGAGAACATTCAGACTGATCTGCCACCGGTGAATCGAGGCGGGCGCTGAAGTTTCAGAAGCATTCGTAGCCATGAGAAAAAAAGAAATCGGGTTGCGCCGGGCTTAGAATTTCCACTTCCGATACTGGAACACGTGGAAGGTCAGGAACGTCGTGAGCGCCGTCATCGTGAGATAGAAAACGACCGGGCGGCTATCGATGATGCCCTTCGAGAAATCCTGCATATGCATGAGGGGCGATATATAACCCTGCGCCTCGCGCAACATCGCCTGCACGCCCGACTGGGCGTTCATGCCAAAGATGTCGAAGACAAATCCGAAAAGAATGATCACGAGAATGGTGGTGAAACTGATCACCGCGGCATTGATCTGATCCTTCGTGAGAGCGGACGCGAAGCAGCCGATGGAGCAGTAGAAGAGGCTCATCAGGAGCAACAGGAAGTAAGTCGTGAGATAAGCGCCCGTGGCATTGGCTGCAATATTGCCGGTGACCTTGGTGTAGCAGGCGAAGAAGGCCAGGCTGGGCAACAGCAGCAGACAGGAAAAAAGAAAGGTCGCAGCGAGCTTGGAAAGCACGATCTCCAAGTCCGAAACAGGCGCCGTGGTCAATGATTCCACCGTGCCCATGCGAAACTCCTCGGAGTAGATGCGCATGGTAATGAGCGGAAAGATAAGGATGAACGGAAACCAGAAGAAGACTCCACCGAAGAACTGCTGAACCACCGGCATTTCACTCGGGTAGCCATTATTGCCCGCGAGGATGAGGCAGATCAGGCCGCCCATAAGGAGCCAAAAGAAACAGAGCACGACGTAGGCGATCGGCGAGTAGAAGTAACTCTTCATCTCGCGATTGAGCAGAACGAAAAAGGTTTTCATGTGTATCTGAAGAAGGGGTTGATGAGGGAAAGGCGTGGAGTCGGCGGCGCCGCGAAGCCCTTCGGCCACGCAAGCAGGCGCGCAATCCTGGCGGGATCAGCTATCCGAGTGGGTCAGTTCGACAAAGACATCTTCCAGCGTGGACCGACGGCGCGCGAGCTCCCGCACCTGCCAGCGGCGTTCGGACGCCAGGCGGTACACCTCCTCGCTCGGGTCGGCATTGGCATCGGTGCGCAACTGGTAAACCTGGTAATCGCCGTCTTTCTCCTCGGTCACATCCTTGACGCCCGGCAGCGCCGACAAGGCGCTCACGGCATCGTCGCCCACCCCGCGGGCTTCGAGGCGGATGTTGCCGGCGGCCCGGTGATTGCGCAGAAGATTTTGCGCCGTATCGGAAGCGCGAATCTTGCCCCGGTGAATGACGACCACGCGGGAACACATAATTTCGACCTCGGGCAGAATATGCGTCGAGATGAGCACTGTGCGCTTTGTCGCAAGATTTTTGATGATGTCGCGGACCTGGCGGATCTGATTCGGATCGAGGCCGATGGTTGGCTCGTCGAGGATGAGCAGATCGGGATCGGCGACCAGGGCATCGGCCAGGCCGACCCGCTGGCGGTAACCCTTCGACAGGGAGGCGATGAGCTTGCGCTGCACATCGCGCAGGCTGCACATCTCGATCACATCCCCCACCCGCTCCTTCACCTTGCCGCCGGGCACGCCCTTCAGCTCGGCGCGAAAGCGCAGGTATTCGCCGACGCGCAGGTCGCTGTAGAGCGGCGTATTTTCCGGCAGATAGCCGATGTGCCGGCGCGCTTCGATCGATTGCTCAAAAATGTCGAAGCCGGCAATCGAGGCCGAGCCCGAGGTCGCGGGCATGTAGCCGGTGAGGATGCGCATGGTCGTACTCTTGCCGGCGCCGTTGGGCCCGAGAAAGCCGACGATCTCGCCTTTCTGGACCTCGAAATTGAGATTATCGATCGCGGTGAACCCCGCGTATCTTTTGGTCAGGTTCGCTACTTTGATCATGGGAAAGAAATGCCTGGATGGGGCGAAGCTATTTAAGCCGGGAAAATCGGAAATGTTGGAAACGGCATGCGCCAAAAACACCGCCGCCGGCAAAGACGCCGCGGCCGCCGCGCTCAGCGGGCCGTGAGCGATACCGGCTGCAACTGCTTCTGGGACTGGCCGCGCACCCGCCGGACGACGCCGACGCTGAAGTCGACGACGGAGCCGGAGCTGATGGGCTCGAGCAATTGCTCGACTTGCCGGGCGGAGGTGACTGGATACCGGCCGACCTGATGGATGACAAGCCCTCGTTTCAAGCCGCTGTCGCTGGCCGGGCTGTCCGCTTCCACTTCGGATATGAGCGCTCCGGATTGCTCGGTGTAGCCGAGCGCCTCGCTCAATTGCGGGGTGAGATCCTGCAATTCCAATCCGAAAAATTTGTAAGCCCGCGTATCCATCGCCGCCTGGCCCTTGGGCACGCCGGGGGCCGGGGCCAGCTTGAATTGCTCCACCTTGTCCCGCACGGTCTCACCCGAGATGGCGAAGCCCATGCCCTGCGTGGGCACACCCTGCGGCGTGAAAGCCATTTTTACCGACGACACGCCGACAAGCCGGCCCGCGATGTCGATCAAGGGGCCGCCGCTATTGCCCGGATTGATGGCGGCATCCGTCTGCAGGAGGTCTTTGTAATCCACATTCTCGACGGAGATCGACCGCCCCTTCGCGCTAAGAATGCCGCGCGCCACGGAGGAGCCGTAGCCGAGTGGATTTCCCAGGACGAGCACCGTCTCCCCCAGCAGATTTGGCGAAAGATTTTTCAGATCGATGAAAGGAAAGGTGTCCTTGCTGTCGATTTTCAGGAAGGCCAGGTCGCTTTGCGGCGAGCCCGTGACGTACTTGGCCGTGTAGGTCTTGCCATCGCTCGTGGTCACCGAGATTTTCAGATCGGCTGCCCGCTCCACGACATGCTCATTCGTCACGATGTAGCCCGCGGGATCGACGATGAACCCGGAGCCCAGGCTCTGGACTTTTTGCTGGTAGGTGCGCGGCCGGGCCATGGGGCCGCCGAAGAATTGATTGAAAAACTCGTCCGCCGGATTGCTGACCGTGCGGCGAATGACGCGCTCGGTGTTGATATTCACCACCGCGGGCATCGTCTTGGCGACGGCTTGCACGGTGGGCTCGCTGGCCGGATCGGCATCGGCGGCGCGCAGCGCGGGCGCAAAAAGATTCAGTGATGCCAACGCAAAAAGCGTGGCGACGGAGGGTAGGAAACTCGGACGACGCATTTTTTCTATGCAGAAGGGCGGGCTCCATCTGACAGCGGCGGGAAAAAGTTGCTCAAATTTTTCTTACCCGAGAGATTGTCTGTGCGACCCGTCGTCCCCTACCTCCCTCTCAAACCGTCGCTTCACTCGCATGAAATTCGTCCTCTGCAGCTCCATTCTCGCCGTCTCCACCCTCTCTGCCTTCGCGCAGCAACCGCCCACTCCCGCCGCGGAAGCCGCGCCCGTATTCAAGGCCGTAGCTGGCCCGATCGATCTGCAGGATGGCGACAGCTTGGTCTTCCTGGGCGACTCGATCACCCACCAGTGCCTGTACACCCAGTACGTCGAGGACTACTTCTACACGCGCTTTCCGAAGCGCCATCTGCACTTTCACAATGCCGGCGTCGGCGGCGACCGCGCTTCGAACGCCCTCCTGCGCTTCGACGAAGACGTGGCCTCGTTCAAGCCCAAGTATGTCACCATCCTGCTCGGGATGAACGATGGCGGGTACAAAGGCTATGATCAGCCCACCTTCGACACCTACCAAAAGGACATGTCGACGGTGCTCGACAAAATCGCAGAACTCCACGCGGTCGCCGTGCCCATGACGCCGACGATGCACGATCCCCGGCCGGTGCGCGAAGCCAAGCACGGCGCCGAGCCGCGCGACACGTACTACAATGGCGTGCTCGCACTTTACGGCGCCTGGCTGCGGGAACAGGCCCAGCAGCGCGGCCTCGGCTTCATCGATATGTGGGGACCGCTGAATAGCCTGACCCTGGAGCAGCGCAAAAAGGACGCGACCTGGACCATGATCCGCGATGGCGTTCATCCCGGGCCAACCGGCCAGACCGTGATGGCCGCGTCGGTGATCAATGACGAGGTGGCGCACAGCGCGGTCTCGGAAGTCAGCGTCTGGATCGAACAGGGCCAGCCGGCGGCCAATTCTCAACATGGAGTGGTGGGTGATCTGAAGAAGACGGAAAAGGGCGTGTCCTTCAGCTTTGCCGCCGAAGCGCTGCCCTGGGTGTTGCCACCGGATGCCGCAGAAGGCCTGAAGTTGACCCACATCGGCCACAAATTCTCCACCGAAAAGCTGGCGGTGCGCGATCTGGCGCCGGGCAAATACGAACTGAAGATCGATGGCCAGGCCGTTGGAACTTACGAAACCGGGCCGCTGGCGGCTGGCATCGAATTGCAGGAAAACGACAAAACACCCGAGTATCAGCAGGCGCTGAAAGTCGCGCTCCTGAACAAGAAACGGAACGACGAAGCGGTGCACCCGCTTCGCGACCAGTGGGCCGCGCTGAAGAACAAGACGAACGATCTGCACAAGGCTGAAGCGGCCAACGCCGCAGACCTCGCGGACAAGAAAGCCGTCTACGACCAGTGGCTGCCGACCTTCAAGACCGCGGTGGAAAACCTCAATGCGAAGGCGGCCGAAATGGAAAAGGCCATCTACGAGATCAATCAGCCGCAGCCGCACACCTACGAACTCACCCACGTGGAAGGCTAATACCATGCCCGCGCTCTCCCGCTTGCTCCCCGCCGCCTGCGGGATGTTGCTCTCCGTCAACGCCATAGCTGACTCCAGGTTCCCCGTGCCAGCCGATCTCCCGGCGCAATCGGCCTACCCGGATCCGCTGACTCTCCGAAGCGGCGAAAAAGTGACCACGCGGGAGCAGTGGGAAAAGCAGCGCGCTCCGGAATTGCGCGCCCTCTTCCAGCATTACGAATACGGTAATCAGCCCCCCGCGCCGGCGCATGTCGAAGCCAGGACCGACCGCGAAGACCGCGCCGCGCTCGGCGGCAAGGCTACTCTGCGGGAGCTCACGCTCTCGTGGGGCATGCCCCATGCGCAGATTCACCTGCTGCTGGTCACGCCGAATCACCGTGAAGGTCCGACGCCAGTTTTCCTTGGTCTGAATTTCGACGGCAACCACGCCGTATTGGACGACCCGCAAATCCGCCTGCCGGATGCGGCGACCTATCCCGGTAAGAAGCACGGACCACCCCTTACGCAGACGCTGGAGCAGCGTGTCGCCAATCTCGAGGCCTACCTGAAAGGCGATCCCGTCCCCGCCCTAAATGACCAAGAAGCCAAAATGATCGAGGCGAAGCGGGCCACGGAGGTCGCGACCTGGAACATTGAGCAAACGATCGACCGCGGGTACGCCTTCGCGACCTTCTTCTCCGGCGATGTCGTGCCCGACGACCTGGCCATGGCCACGGAACGACTGAAGGAATTCCGGCCCGCAGATCGTGCGGAAACGCCGGCGGATGACGATTGCGCGACCCTGGCGGCCTGGGCCTGGGGCCTTTCGCGCGCGGCCGACTATCTCGTGACAGACCCAGCGATCGATGGGAAGAAAATCGCCGTGGTCGGGCACTCGCGGAATGGCAAGGCCGCCATCGTCGCCGGCGCCCTGGACGAGCGCTTTGCCCTCATCATCCCGGTGCAGGCAGGCTGCGGCGGCACCGCTCCGGCGCGGGTGGCGCCCGAGCTGATTCAGCCGGATGGCAAGACCGTGGTCGAGACCGTGCAGAGGATCAATACGAGCTTCCCGCATTGGTTCTGCGGGAACTTCAAGGCGTTCAACGAAGCAACGGAAAAGCTGCCCTTTGATCATCACGAACTCATGGCGCTCTGCGCCCCGCGACCGCTCCTGGTTTGCGCGGCGACGGAAGATCTCTGGGCCAATCCCGCTGGCCAATTCGCCCTCGTGCGAGCCGCGGATCCTGTTTATCGCCTCATCGCCGGCGAAGGCGCCACTTCAACTGAAATGCCGGAGGTCGGAAAACTCATTCCCAGCCGGCTCAGCTTCTTCATTCGCCCAGGCAAACACAGCATGGCCAAGGTAGACTGGGATGCGTTCCTGGACTACGCGGATGTGTGGCTGAAGGGGAAGCGCTGAAGGCGCAGCGCTCAGTCTTTCGGCGTCTCCAGGATCTGGGAATGCGTTCCGATGCGAAGCCATCGGTAGCCGTATCCCTCCAGCGGAATTCGATGGACTTGACCTGCGGCATGGCATTCCTCGTTCGCCAGGAGATTGACCAGCGTGTCCGCCCCTTTCACGCCGGGTCGAAGCCGCACCTCTTGCGGTTTGTCGGAGAAGTTATGCAGCGTGAGCATCGAGCGCCCTCTCCAGTCGTAGCGAAGCGCCAGCACATTCGGCGAACCGGTCCGCAGGGCTTTCCACTCGCCCCAGCCGATTTCCGGGCATTCCTTGCGAATCCGGATCATGCGCGCCGTCCAGTTGAAGAGCGAATTCTCGTCCCGCCGTTGCTTCTCGACATTGACTTCGTCGTACGAAAACGGACCCTTCGAGATCACAGGTTGCACCGTGTGTTTATGCAGTGAAAATCCCGCCTGCGCATCGTTTGACCACTGCATGGGCGTCCGCACCGCATTGCGCTCCGGTAGGTTCAGGTCATCCCCCATCCCGATCTCGTCGCCGTAGCGCAGCACGGGCGTGCCGGGCAACGCGAAGAGCAGGCTATAGGCCAGTTCGATCTGCGCCTTCGTGCCCAACATCGGAGCGAGGCGCCGGCGAATCCCGCGATCGTAGAGCTGCATATTCTTGTCTTTGCCGAACCGCTCGAAAACGACGGCGCGTTGCGCGTCGGTGAGCCGGCCGAGATCCAGCTCATCGTGATTGCGCAGAAAATGCGCCCACTGCGCGGTCCGCGGGAGATTCTGCGTCTTGACCAGCGCTTTCTCCAGCGCCGCCGCGTCGCCCGACGCCAGCGCGTAGAAGAGGTGCTGATTCACATAGAAATTGAACATCATGTGCAGCCCCTCCTCCTTCTCGCCAAAAAACTTCAGGTGATCCGGTGGGAGAACATTTGCTTCGCCCAGCAGGATGGCGTCGCCCGATCGCCATTGCAGAAATTTCCGAAACTCCGCCAGATACTCGAAGTGCATCTTGGCCTTTTGATTCGGCAGCGCCGACTCGATCACGAATGGGACGGCGTCGACTCGAAAACCGGCGACGCCGAGCTGCAACCAAAAGCCCATGATGCGCCGGACTTCCGTGCGGACATCCGGATTGTCCATGTTCAAGTCCGGCTGGAAATCGTAGAACCGGTGATAGTAATACTCCTGCGCGACTTTATCCAAGGTCCACGTGGCTTTTTGGACTCCGGGGAAGACCATCCCCTTGTTCCAACCCTTGGGGCGCCTCTTGGACCATACGAAGTAATTGTAGTACTTTGTCTCCTTCTGGCTCCGGCCGGTTTGAAACCAGCGATGCGCATCCGAGGTGTGATTCACGACCAGGTCGATAATGACGGCGATGCCGCGTTTGTTGGCCTGGTGCATGAATTCCACGAAGTCGCCGCCCGATCCGTACCGTGAGTCGACATTGAAAAAGTCACTGATGTCGTACCCGTCGTCCTTATTCGGCGTGCATTGAAACGGCGACAACCAGATCGCATCCACGCCGAGCGCGTGCAGATAGTCCAGCCGACGCATGAGTCCCTCGAAATCTCCGATGCCGTCCCCATTGGCGTCCATGAAAGTCTCCACGTTCAGAGCATAGAGAACCGTATTTTTATACCAGAGATCTTCGATCATAGAGAAATGAGGGTTGTTCTCAATTCGTCCGTGACCTCACCGGTGCGGGCAACGAGTAGTCGTGCGCCGACATCCCCCGGCCCTCAACATGGCAGCGGCGCCCTGACACCGCCCCCGTCCTCCACCGATTGCAGATATCAAGATTTCTGCCCACCCAATTATTCCAGACCGCAGACGTGTCGGGGAAGCGCCGAACACCAACCGACTGGATCAAACGACCGCGCTCACCGGCTCTCGCCAGGCGAAGGCTCGACCGGCGCGCCCGCAGGCGGGGGTTTAAGAAGCCGCTGGCATCCGGAGTTCTCTCCATTGCCAAGGTATTGCCCGGCCAGATCGAACGAAAAGTCATTCCTGAACGGCAACCCGATTTTATTAATTTCGCTCAAATCTGCGACGCCCTGGCGCTCGATCGTCGCGGCGCTGAAATCGGGCAGCGCCACCTGGTGATCCGAACCTTCGAGCCTCCAGGTCACCGATTTATTGCTCCTTCCCGACACATCCTGCGCGGTCCGCAACAATGTCGTGCCGGCCGTGAGAGCCGTAAGAACGGCGAGGCAAATGTACAGCGGATGCCGCCATGATACGCGACCGCTCGTCAGACAGAAGGAGATCGCCAACGCCACAATGACCCCGGGACCATTGGCTCCCTGCATTCGCAAGTCTCCAAACAAGCCAAATTTGTAGAGAGGAAGCGCCAGCAGCAGCGCGACGGAAACATAATAAAGCGGCCGCCATCCATCCAGAAGCTTCCAACGTCGATCCATGAGCCAAACACAAATCGCCAACAGAAGAACCTGCGTCACGGCAAACACAGCATAAAACAACGTCCAATGCAGCTCGGATTTAAAAGTCCAGATCGGCCCCTTGTCCGCCAGTGGATCGTGCGCCGAATAGTAGATCGCATAGAGCACAAACACCACCAAGCCCGCTGCCAGTGAAACCAATTGCCACGACCACCTTGACGGGCGGCTAAACAGCCACGCCAGAGGAACCACGAGAAGACCAGTGCAAGTGAGGGGGCTCCAGCCCAACACGAGCGCGCCCACCAAAAAACCGCAGCCCACCTTTCCTCTAACCCATAACAATTCATAAAGCAGAGCCACGCCCAGCCAGCCGGGAATGCCATGCTGGGGAGCCCAATAACTCTTGAAAAGCGCCGGCGCATAGCCGGCGAAAAGCCCAAGAGATTCAAACGAATCGGAAAAGCGCTGCGGGTCGCAAAAATGGGCAACTAACGGCGGAAGGCTGTGCCGCGCCAGAAACCACAGAAACTGCATCCCGGCGACGAGAAGGAATACTCCGATCGTAAGCCAGGGCCGGCGGCGGTTCATCGAGCCGACCCAATAAAGGATCAAAAAGCAGCAAATCGCGCTCCATAAAACCGCCGCAATTCTACCGGCCAAGTCTCCGCACGCCGCCCCAACGAGCGCGGACGGGAGATAATAACTCAACCCATAGCAAAGGAACCGTGCGCCATGCCCCGTATGATAGAACACCGGCCAAGGCTTGGTTTCCAGATCGTGCAAAAGCAAGTTGTGCTTCACGTAGTCGCTGGATTGCGGGACGAAAGCTCCAGCGCCCGACAGGACCGCCCAGAGCAAAGCCAGCGCCGCCAGGAAGAAAACATCACGGCGGCGAAACGGGACCGCGTAGGCGCAGACTTCTTTGTTTCTAAAAACCTGGACAATTGCCGCACAAACTACGATTGCCGCCGGCCAGCCGATCACCGGCTTGAACCAGGTCAGAAAAAATACGACGCCGGGAAAGGCGAGGCAGAGCAAGGCCCACGGCGCAAACCAAGAGCTGGCGGAAACGTATGAGCCGCCGGGATGCGCCTCGATCTCGTCCACGCTGCGAATGGAAGCGGTGCTGGCATTCATATCGTGATGGGGCGGAAGGAGAAAAATGCTGCTCCGCGGGCGACGACCACTAACGATCGAGCGCTGATTTGCAATCATTCTTCTTGTCACACTCACGTTACGCACGTTCGCAACGCTGAATGAGTGGAATTCGATCGCGGCCGATACGGCGTGGCAGAACGCTCGACCACGCCAATTTCTAAGTACGCCGCCGCTACGGCTTTGCCGGAGCCCACGCGACCGGCAGCTTCCGATTCGCCTGGCCGGCCCTGAATAGGACGGTGCCGTCGGGCTGCGCCACCACCTGGCAGCTGATCGTAGTCGGCCCGGTCGGCGATTCGGTGATTCCCCGCACCCGGAAAACGCCGAGCGGCCGCGGCTCGCGGACGCCGCTATGACCCTGCTGCAGCGCCACAAAGGTTTCCGAGCCTTGCGCACGCCAAGGGAATTGCCCTTCCGCCGGCAGCTTGGAACCAATATCGATAACGACCCCGCCGTCACCATCTGCCAGCGTGATGAGAATGGGCCGCTGGAGCAATCCGGCCGGACTGATCTCCAGGCGTACGCCACACCCGCTCACCATGCCGGTCCACGCGTCGATCATCGTCTCGGCCATCTTGCGGAAATCATCCTGGGCATTTTCAGAGGATTTGCGGAGCACGGCCACCGCATCCTTGGTCAGGCCGAGTTGCTGGAGCACCTGAGCGTAATTCCAGTCCAGACGCTTCGAAAACTTGCCGCTTTCCACGGCGGGCTTGATCACACTGGCGAGCTTGCTGATCTCGCGCGCCTCGCCGAGAGCGGAGGAGTAGTGGAGAAGCGGTTCCTCGGCATTGGGATTCAGCTCCATGGCCCTTTCCGCCAGCCGGAGCGAACTAGCATTATCGCCTCGCTCGCGGGCGATCGTGCCCGCCATCACGTAGGCCATCCAGGAGCCTTTTTCCGCGGCAAATTTCGACAGCGCGTCTTCCTTCGCCGGATCGTGCTCGCCCGGCGCCAGCTTGAAACGAATGCCGATCGCCGGCTGCAAGTTCGGATCGAGCTCGATGGCGCGATCGAGCGCCGCCATCTCCGCCGGTTCGTCGTTCAAGGCATTACAAGCCTGGGCCAGCCGAAAGAATCCCTGCGGATCCTGGGGCTGCGCCTGCGTGAACTGCTCCATCATTTCGCGAGCCTTGCCGTGCTCGCCGACGGCGTGGTAGGCGCCGCTGAGCGTGAACATCGTGCGCGGATTTCCCGGGCGCAGTTCGTGAGCCCGAGCCAGCGCCTGAATCGCTACTTGCGGGACGAGCCCATCGCGCAGCAACTGCTCGCCATAGGCCTGCATCTGCTCGGGATCCGTCAATTGCTGGATCTGCTGCGCGGCCATGTTGTGGAACATCGGCATCTCCACGAAGGCATAGGCATTCGGATTGTTCGGGTCGTTGGCCTTGAGCTTGACCACTTCCTTGAGCGCAGCGAGCGCCTCGAGCGCCGGACGATTTTCGCCCTTGCAAGTGAGCGCCTTGCGAAAGGCGGCGACCGCTTCGTCCCGACGGCCGATCCCGCCAAGCACTGCCCCCAGATTCATCCAGATCGCTCCGACGGTCGGCGCGATCTCGGAGGCTTTGCCGTAAAGAATCGCGGCCCCGGCTTCATCTCCTTCGTGCCGGGCGACATAGCCGCGGTGAAAGAGTTCAAATGCGGTGCCCGGATGAATTTCCCGGATGTCGTCCAGCAGTCGCGTGGCCTCGCCGATTTCGTTTTCCTCGAGCGCTTCGGCCAGCTGCGTGAACTTCTCCGAGGCCGTGGCAAAGCTGCGAAACTCCGCCGGCGCCTCGGCTCCGAGGGCCTCAATGGCCCGCAACAGATGCTCCACTTCGAATGGCTCGCGTTCCGCCACTGCAGCTTCGACATCCGCCGGCCACGGAATGCGATGGGGCAGGTCAAAAAAGTCCAGTTCCCACGAGGGGCTATCGATCCAGTTGATGGTGGCGGTCATGTCGGGAAATTTGAAAGGGGACGCGACAATAGCTGCGAGCGGACGGAGTGCGACTGGAATTTAAAACGGCGCGGAAGCTGACCCGGCCGCATGCGCAAGGTCGGAATGAGAAGCTCGCCGACGCGCCGCTACGAGGCAATGAGCCGAAGGATCTCGCTCTTCTCCGCCTTGGCGGGAATGACTCCGCCGCATTGTTCCCGGGCGACGTCCGGATCTTTCAATCCATGGCCCGTGACGGTGCAGACGATGCGCGCGCCCTCGGGGAATTGCGGTTGCGGACGGCCTTCCGAACGATTTTCCACGTACTTGAAAAGCCCCGCAATGCTCGCAGCGCTCGCCGGCTCCACGAATACCCCTTCCTTGCTGGCCAACCAGCTTTGCGCCGCCAGGATCTCCTCGTCGGTCACGATGTCGATGGCGCCGCCGGAATCCGCCAGGGCCACAGTCGCGCCCTTCCAGCTCGCGGGGTTGCCGATGCGGATGGCGCTGGCCACGGTCTCGGGCTTCTCGACGACCCGGTTGTAAAAGATCGGCGCCGAGCCGGCGGCCTGGAAGCCCAGCATACGCGGGCGGCGGGTCGACTTGCCCAATCCGTGAAATTCCTCGTACCCGCGCCAGTAGGCCGTGATGTTGCCGGCATTGCCCACCGGGAGAATGTGAACATCGGGCGCGTCGCCGAGTTCCTCGATGATCTCGAAGCTCGCCGTCTTTTGCCCCTCGATCCGATGCGGATTGATGGAATTGACGATGGCGATCTGCTCCGTCTCGCCGATCTCACGCACGAGGCGCAGGGCGTCGTCGAAATTGCCCTCGATGGCCACGACCCGGGCGCCATACATGAAGGCCTGGCACAGCTTGCCGAAAGAAATCTTGCCCGCCGGCAGGAGCACGATGCAGGTGATGCCGGCGCGGGCGGCATAAGCAGCCGCCGCAGCCGAGGTATTGCCCGTCGAGGCGCAGATGACCGCGCGAGCCCCCTCCTCCACCGCCTTGGAGAGCGCCATTGTCATGCCACGGTCCTTGAATGAACCCGTGGGATTGAGCCCCTCGTATTTGACGAAAACTTCGCAACCGCGGCCCACGCGTTCGCTCAGCTTGGGCGCATGAATGAGCGGAGTGGAGCCTTCATTGAGCGAAACGACCGGCGTCGCGTCGCTCACGGGGAGATATTGGCGGTAGCGGGAGATGACCCCGCGATCGTGCAGCGGATGGAAAAGGCTCATGAGAAGTGCTCCACGCGAATCATGCGCGGCGTTTTTTTGACACACGGCAGCCCGGCGATCTGGTCGAGCGCCGTTTGGATTTGGGCATTCGTCGCCCGGTGAATCATGAGGACCAGCGGCACCGTAGAGCCTTCGTCCTCGGATTCGGGCTGGAAGATGGAGGAAATGCCGATGTCGTGTTCACCAAGGATGCCGGCGATCTGCGCAATGACGCCCGGCCGGTCTTCCACCGAAAGACGCAGGTAGTATTCGGACTCGATCTCTCCGATGGGTTTGCACGCCCCGTACAGTCCGTGCGGCATGAATCCAAGGTTTCGCCGCGGCGAGAGCAGCGCATCAGCCGCCTCGACAACATCCGAAATCACCGCGCTGGACGTCGCGTCCTGACCGGCCCCGCGACCATAGAAAAGAGTTTCGCCCACGACATCGCCTTTAACGGCCATGGCATTGAAAACGCCGTTGACGCTCGCGAGCACGTGTTTCTCGGGGACGAACGTGGGATGCACCCGCACTTCGACCTTCCCCAGCGCATCGGCCTTGATGATCCCGAGGAGCTTGATGCGATAGCCCAGAAGCCGGGCAAACCGAATGTCGCTCGCGGAAATCTGTTCAATGCCTTCGATGAATATGCCGTCCGAAGGCACCCAGAAGCCGTAAGCCAGCGAGGCGAGAATGACGGCCTTGTGCGCGGCATCGCCGCCGTTCACGTCGAGAGCCGGATCAGCCTCGGCATAGCCGGCCGCCTGCGCTTCCTTGAGCGCTTCGGCAAAGCTCATCTCCTGCTCGGTCATCCGCGTCAGGATGTAATTGCTCGTGCCATTGATGATGCCGTGAATGGACTGGATATGATTCCCGATGAAGGACTCGCGGATGGCCTTGATGATCGGGATGCCGCCGCCCACCGCGGCTTCGAAAAAGACCGGCACTTTCTTCGACGTGGCGGCGGCGAAGATCTCTTTGCCGTGGTCGGCGAGCAACGCCTTGTTCCCGGTGACGACGATTTTGCCACGCTCGATGGCTCCGAGGATGAGCCGCAGGCTCTCCTCCTTTTGCCCCATGAGCTCGACGATGATCTGGATCGAGTCGTCCTCGAGCAAATCCTCCCAGCGGGTGGTGAAAAGCGCTTCGGGCGTCTCGACACCGCGAGCCTTGGCGCGATCGCGCACGGCGATCTTCAGTACGTCGAGCTCGAAGCCGAGGCGCTCCCGCAAAAGGGCGCGATTCTGCGTCAGGTGTTTGAAGACACCTGCGCCTACATTGCCCATACCGGCGAGACCTATGCCAAATTTCTGCATGTCATAAAAATTGGGGGCGCGGACTATCGCGCAGGGTCTGCGGGCGAGGCAAGCGGTTTCAGCGTGACGATTCTGCGGGAAAACCGAATCCGGACCGAGGGAGACCGCCTTTGACGTGGGAGCTTCGGCATGCGAGTTGTCCCCCGGTCCGACGGACCATTTCCACCATCACCGCGCATGCGTAGGTTTTTACGAGGGGCCGGCCGCTTTGCGCTGCCGCTGGCGTTGGCCCTGGGCTTTCTCTTCACAACCATCATCGGCATCGTTCTGACTACCGTAGTGTTCTCACCGAGGGCAGGTGGAGAACGATGGGTCGCGGGGCTCGCCGCAGTATTTTTCTACGGCGCAAGCGTCTGGCTCGCCAAGGCATACCAGCGACGGCGCGGCCCGACGATGAGACGATGCATTAGGACAAATTTCGCATTCAATCGTTGGTGGTTCCGGTGGGCGCCGCTCGCGGCCGTGCCAATCTATGGCGTTCACATCTTCCAGCTTGCCGCCGGCAGCTTCCAGGATCGCCTGACCGTCATGATGATGTTGGTGGTCACCATTTATTGCGGAATGATGCTGTTTTCCGCCATCCACGAATCTGGGTATGTGTTGGCCGCTGGATTCCTGGGCTGGAAGTTGGAAAGGTTTCAGATCGGACGGGGCGCGTCGCTTTGGCGACATCAGACACGAAGCGGATTCATCTTCGAATGGAGGCTCAATCCGATCTCGGGCTATACCGCAGCCCTGCGTCCGAACGACGTCGTAAAACCGGCGCACGAGCGGCTATACGTCGCAGGAGGGCTGCTGGCCGGCCTCGCGGCGCTCACTGTCGTCCTCCTTTTCATGCGTCCACCCAAAAACCGGGAAAATTTCACTTTGGATGGCGCGTTCGATCGAGGCATTGCGATCGTTTTCTTCGCGGGAACTATGATCACCCTGAACGGCCTGAATCCTCGGGCCGAACAGACCGACCGCGAGTTTCTCCTGAGAAATTGGCAGAAGCCGAGTGAGAAGGTGGATCGCCAACTGGATCGCCAACTCCAGGTCATCGTTTCCCGCCTGGATTATTTTCGCCGGGAAAAACGGAGGGAGTGCGCTTGGAACAGCCTCGCCACCGCTCTCTCGCGACACCCCGAATATTCCGGCATCCTTAGTTTGATCGCCGCCGAATGGCATCTGGAAGCCGGAAATTACCACGAGGCGAATGCCGCCATTGAGACGGCATTAACTCACTCTCTCCACGAGCACCAGCGCGACCTGGCGCGAACCCTTCACATCGTTGCTCTCGTCGGGCTGGGCCAAGCGGAACGCGCCGGCGCCGAGGCGAATACGATGGCGGCCGAGTCGCCGCTCAAAAATGCCTTGGTCAATGCCTGCGCTTGCCTGCCGCAACTTTTTGAAAAAACACTGCTTCCTCGTGCGATCCAGTGGTGCGCCGAGGGCGGATCTTTGTACCCCAAACATCTCAGCCGACGACTCGCTGCAGACTCAATCTACATCGAGCCACTTCACTTCGCGGAAGAAGAAAAGTCAAAGCAGGTGTTTTGCGAAACGCTTGACATCTTCACACGCGCGCTTGAGCCGGACCTTACAGCAAAGCAAACTGCCTTATCGACCTAATACAAAATTGCCGCAACGCAGCATGGCGACTGCGTTGCGGCAAATGCAACTCACAAACTATTAGTCGGCCAGCCTACTTGCCCAGCAACTTGGCAACGATGAAGATGAGGATGGCGCCACCCAGACCACCGCCGGCCAGAAGATAGACGAGTGAATAGCCGACGGCGGCCACGAAAGGAACAGCAATTAGAGCGATCATGCTCACTATTACGGACGAAACGCGCAACCCGGTTGTACCGTTCAGAATCCACGACAAATGCATGACGCCCTCAGGCTAACGGCTGACCCGCTACAAACTCCACACACACCGAGATCCGCAGACTACCCGCTCCGGCAAGCTTGACGATCAGCGCTTTGACGTCTTCCCAAAGCATCCCGCCAAGCCCGGCCCCAATTCTCGGCATCGCAAGATGGTCAATCGCGTTCGCGCTGGCGATCTTCAGCATTTCCGTGAGAGATTCCTCAATGGCCCAAATTTCCGCCTTGGTTCGCCAGGTGCGTTGCGTGCCGAGGTTGAAGACGGAAAATCCCGCCTCCTGCCAAAGAAATACTCCGCCCAATTTGAATTCGCCGCTCTGACAGCGCTTTCGATACTCGGCATACATCCGCGGCCAGCGTTCTTTGAACGATACCGCAATTCCCTTTCCCATCGCGCCGGCACAGTTGCAGCCATGAGCGAAGGCCTGAAGGCCGGGAGTGGCGAAGAGATCGCCGGTTTTGAATTCGACAGTCATGAGTAAAAATAGAGCGGCCGCCGATCGAAATCGACGGCCGCAAATTAGTTAACTAGCCCGGCCATTGACTTCGCTTTCAATGCTCTGGTCCAGCCAAAAAAAGTCACAACTGCGTGACGCACCCCGCCAATTGCATCACTTCTTCGTCGCTTCGGTCTTGGCAAACTTCAGCGCGCCGTCGATTTGACCGAGGATCTGAGTCACTTGATCGACCTTGTCCTCGACCATGGCGTCGTGGAGATCGTTGCACAGGCGGCTGGCCGACTTGGCCTGGTGATGCACGGATTTTTTCTGCAAGCCGACCAGATTCGGATATTTTTCCGGAATGGCCTTGGTCAGTTTCTCCAGCGTCTCGGCAATCCGATAAACGTTATCCTTGTTTTTCGCGTCGATCGCATCCCCGAGCGCCTTGCGTTGCGCATCGATCTGTTCCCAGAGCTGATCTGCGGTATCTGGAATGGTCACGGTGACCTGAATGCGGTCCGGCTTGGACTCACCATCGTCTTTGTCTTTGTCTTTTTTCGCCGAGGCAGCGAAGGTCAGCCCCACGGTAAGTGCGAGAAAGAGAGAAGTGATTTTTTTCATGGGAATACGGTAAAAAAAGAAGCGCGCACGCCTGTCTTCACAGGACGTGCGCGCTCGAGATTCAGACTAAATCTTGTCGGAGCTATATTCCCAGCCCGCCCGATACCGCTGGCGCTTGATGAATTTTGCCGCCTCTGGGTAGTTTACGACTTCGAGCTTCTCCGAGTTCCACTCGATCGGGATGCCCATGCGCATGGCGAGGCCGCCGATGAGGCAGAGTTCCGTGAGCGGCACGGAGTAATCGAAGTGCGACATGAAGGGGAAGTCTATCCCCTCCTTGATGGCGATGCTCCACTCCTGTTGCGGCACGCCGGCTGCGGGGCTGCGCGGATAGGTTTTGGCCGGCGGGTTCGCCAGGAAATCGTTCGAGCGCTGCTCGGGGTAGATTTTCGGGTCCCGGCACTGGTCTGCTTTGTTGTAAATCGTGCCCTCGCTGCCGACGATGAGGAAGCCGACGCTGCCAAACTTCGTGTCGCCCAACTCCGGCGGGACGGCCGGAAGATTCTGCGAGCCGTCGGCGTTGTGACCTTCGTACCAAGTCATGGTGAGATCGCCGTACTTCGGATGGTTCTTCCAGTGGTACTTCACCGTGCACCCCTTCGGCCACGCGATGCCGGTGAGATCGAGCGGCGTAGCTTCGACCGACTGCGGCATGCCGAGATCCAGGGCCCAGAAGATCGGGTCCATATTGTGGCAGCCCATGTCGCCCAGCGCGCCGGCGCCCCATTCCAGGAATCCGCGCCACTTGAAGGTGTGGATGTTCGGGGAGTAAGGATGATCCGGCGTCGCGGCGAGCCACTGGGTCCAGTCCAGCGTGGCGGGGACTTCCGTCGGAGCGAAGACCACATCCTTGCCCTGCGGCCAGATCGGGCGGTTCGTCCAGACGTGGATTTCCTTGATCGTGCCGACGACCTTGGCATCCAGCCATTCGCGGAGCTTCCGGTTGTCGTCGTAGGTGTGTCCCTGATTGCCCATCTGGGTGAACACGCCCTTTTTCTTGGCCGCCTTATGCATCTCGCGGGCTTCCCACAGGGTATTGGCCAGCGGCTTCTGCACACAGACATGTTTGCCCAGCGCCATGGCGTGCATGGCCGCCGGATAGTGCGCGTGGTCGGGCACCGAGATGGTCACGCCATCGATCTCCTTGCATTCGTCGAGCATCTTCCGGAAATCGCGGTACTGGCGCGCGCCAGGGAATTTCTTCGCCGCTTTGGCGAGAGTATTCGCGTCGACATCGCAAATGGCCACGATCTCGTTGTCCTTGGCTACGAGTTCCATGTCGGACTCGCCTTTGCCCCCCACGCCGATACAGCCGATACCGAGCTTTTTGCTCGCCGGCGTCTTGTCCTGGGCGATGAGAATATTGGGTAGAATGATGCCGCCAGCCGTAGCCGCCGCACCCTTGAGGAAACCGCGCCGAGAGGTGCGGAGGGATTGGATGTTCATGGAGAAGAGAGTGAATTCTGCGAGGAGCCCGACGGGATGCCGGGTGTCAGGAATGACCGCCGATGCATCGCGATATTAGCCGCGCCGTGCAAGCAGAATGCGCTACTCCAGTCCCAGGTAATCGCGCGCCACCTTCCAACCTCCGTAAACCCCCGCGATGCCACCCACTCCACTCACCAGCAGCGCGGTCATGATGCCGATGTATTCGCCCAGCCACCAACCGACGGCGGCCCCGATATTCATGCCGACGAAGATGCAGAGCTTCATGGACGAGCCGTCATAGCAGCAAATATGCCGCCGAGTCTAGTCAGACAATACTCAGCTTTGTCTTATCGGGGGAGAACGCCGCGCTGCCCCGGCCCAAAGAAAGAGGAAACGACCGCGGTTCGGGGGGCTCCGAACCGCGGTCGCAGGAAAAACTACTTCAGGTGCCCGGAGACCAGCTTGGTCATCTCGAACATCGTCACCTGCTTCTTGCCATCAAACACGGGAAGGAGCGCATCATCGGCATTGACGAGGGTCTTCTTCTTTTCGTCCTGGAGCTTGTGGGCCTTGATGTAATCCCACAGCTTCTTCGTCAGCTCCGTGCGGGGCAGTGGATCGGAACCGACGACCTTGGAGAGGGCGGCGTCCGGCTGGACTGGCTTGGCGAGGGCTGAGTTGGATTTTTTTGCTGCGGGTGCTTTTTCTGCTTTTGCCATAAATTCTGTTTTGTTCTGTGGATGGCGGCTCCCAGGGCATGGCCGAGGGAGCCTGAGTTAGGGTTTGAAGGCGCATATCAAGGCGTGAGAAGGCGGCGCGTCAATCAAAAGCACTCGAAGTTTAAATATCTTCTGCGGGATTTTTCCCGGGGAAGGCCGCCAAATCCACCGGAGTATTGAGGTTGACAAAGAGCGAAACTTGCTCCCGAGCGAGAAGATAAGGCCGCAAAAGCCCCTCGCCCGAGGCGCGTTGGACGAAATGCCGCAGTGAGTGATCCTCCCCGCCAAGACAGGCTTCCGCGATGTCCAGGCAGGCGCGCGGATACACCGCCGCCAGTGGGTGCAGCCGCCCGCTCTCCTCCACTGGCACAAGGCCGCAACGGGTGGCCAGCGCTGCTTCCAGGAGACGCCGCAGAAAATCACTCGTCATCGCCGGCAGATCGATGGCCAGCGGCATCACCCACTCGGCTGCGGCGCGGCGCAGGCCGGAGCACAGGCCGGCGAGTGGACCGGCGCCCGGGGTTTCGTCCGGCACGATCGGCCATCCGGCGCCGGCATACGGCCCGTCGGCAGGACCCGAGATGAGGATTTCCTGCGCTCCTGCCAGGCGCAGAGTGGTGAGCTGCCGTTCCCAAAGCGGCGACCCGCCAATCCGGAGCGCAGCCTTGTCCGTGCCCATGCGCCTCGAGCGCCCGCCCGCTAGGAGCAACGCTGTGACCGGGAGAAGGTGATGAGCCATGAAACCAAGACTTAACTAAAATAGAATTGACAGCGCCCACAGCGCCTGCGGAATGCGAAACTTCGATTTGAACGCTCCTTGGCCCCGCGTGTCTCACGAAAACACATTCTCATGAAGAAACTCAACCTCTTGAATTCAGGGCTCGCCCTGTCATTCCTCTTCGCGTTGGCGCAGTCCCCGCTCGCCCGGGCGGAGGACGAACCCAAGGCGGACAAGACCATGCCGACGGTCAAGTACGACCCGTCTCCGCTGCCGCCCAGCACGCCGAGCTACGCGCCCATCGTCGAGAAAGTCGCGCCGAGCGTCGTGACGATCTCCACTTCCAAGACGGTGCGGGGCAATGGCGGCAATGGAGGGAACGGCGGCGCCTTGGGCTCGAATCCGCTTTTTAACGACCCGAATTTTCGCCGCTTCTTCGGCATTCCCGATCCGGACAACGGCGACGATGAGCAGCCCGCTCCTCGCAAACGGAACGGAGAAAAAAACGATAAAGGCGATAAAGGAGACCCCAAGAAAGCGCACAAGCAGCCGCTCGGCCTCGGCTCCGGCGTCATCGTGAGCTCCGACGGCTATATCCTCACGAACAACCACGTGATCGAAGGCGCGGACGACATCACAGTGACGATCGGCAACGCCAATCACGAGTACAAGGCGACCAAGATCGGGACCGATCCCGGCACCGACATCGCGGTCATCAAGATCGATGGCAAGGACCTGCCGGGCGTCACTTTCTCGGACAGCGACAAGCTGCGCGCCGGCGACATCGTCATCGCGGTTGGAAATCCCTTCGGTCTCACCCAGTCCGCGACGATGGGCGTAGTCAGCGCGATCGGCCGAAACAATATCGGCATCAACATCGACTACGAGAACTTCATCCAGACGGACGCCTCGATCAATATGGGCAACTCAGGTGGCGCGCTCGTCGACTTCCAGGGCCGACTCGTCGGCATCAATACCGCGATCTTCTCCCGCTCCGGCGGCAACCAAGGCATCGGCTTTGCCGTTCCCGCCAATCTGGCCCGCTCGGTCATGGAAAGCCTGCTCAAGAGCGGCAAGGTGCAGCGCGGTTTCCTCGGCGTCGGCCTGCAGCCGCTCAATGACGATCTCGTGAAAGCCTTCAAACTGCCGACGGATGGCGGCGCGCTGATCACGGAAGTCCAGCAGGGCAGCCCGGCGGAAAAGGCCGGCGTGCACGAGGGCGACGTCGTGGTGGAAGTCGACAAGAAGAAGGTCGCCAGCCCGCATGATCTCCAGCTGCTGGTCGCCGCGATCAGCCCGGGTTCGAAAGTCGACATCAAGCTCTACCGCGAAGGCCAGGAAAAGGACGTGCAGGTGATTCTCGCCGAACGCCAACTCACCAAAGGCTTGATCCAGAACGCCAAGCCGGAGCCTACCGAGGAAGCGCCCGACGTCCTCGACGGCGTCTCGGTCGCCGACGTCGACGCCGACATCCGCAAGGAACTCGGCCTCCCGGATTCCGCCAAGGGCGTGGTCATCACGCAAGTCGATCCGGATTCACCGTCCGCCTCCTCCGGTCTGGAGCGGGGCGACATCGTCCTCGAGATCGACAAGGAAGCCGTGACGAGCGCCAAACAGGCCGTCGACCTCAGCGAGAAGCTGAAGAAGGAAAAGAAAGTCCTCGTCCGCATCCAATCGCACGGCGCCACCCGCTACGTGGTGGTCGAGCGGAAGTAAGCGCGGAAGAATATTTAATAGCAGCCAACCAGCAGAAACGGCAGCCCCAGCTCTCGCAGCTGGGGCTGTTTTTCTTGCTTGGCTCCTTCCACGTGGGCGCGTTGGAACCACTCTCGCGGGCGAGGAATCCGATTGCGCCGCCGCGTTGAAACTACTCTCGTTACGAATCTGGAGATCCGTAACGAGAACGGCAGCAGCCCCGCCAATCAGTGCTCCGATTCCCCAGGATTCTCCGGAACTCCCGGATCATCCAAGACCTGCACCGCCGTCGCATCGCCGACATCTTTCCAATCCTCCAGCACCCACGCGACCTTCTTCTCCGGAGTCACCTCGATGAGCTGCGGGCCCGCCCCCTTGGCGCCTCGCGAAGTAAAGATGGTATTGCCATTCGCCAACCGGGTGACGGTCTGCGGCGCCGACGTGAACTGGTATTCCGCCGGCAAATCCTTCGCGCAATTGAACTCCCAGACAGTCTCACCCTTGGGGTTGACTTCACGAGTCAGGCTATCCTTTTCATCCGTGATGAGCGTATTCCCATTCTTCAGCCGCAGCGCCGCCCAGGGCTTGGGAATGTTATATCGCCAGATCTCTTTGAAATCCTTGTCGTACTCTGCGACAAAATCCATCCCGAGAAACGGAATGAGATAAGTGCCCTGCGCGGTCACGCGCGCCCGTCGGAACTGCCCATGCACGCCCCGCGCTTCTTCATACGGCAACTCGTGATCGACCTCGACGGCCCCGGTCTTGATATTGATGACCTTCAGCCTGGGCGGAAGTCCGTTATCGACCAACATGACCTTGTCCAGGCCGATGGGCTGGCAGACGTGAGCTTCCGTATGCTGCGCATTCTTGGGCACGTGACAATCGTAGCGCCACACCACTTGTTTGTCCGGCGTGATCTCTGCGACATAAGCCATGCGGCTATAGAGAATGTTGCCGTTTGAGAGCATCCAGACGTCGTCGAATTCCGGGCCGGTTCCCGTGGAGTACGTCCAGATCACCTTGCCGTCTTTCACCAGGAACATCTTGTTGCAGTTCTCCCCGACATAAAGCATCGGGTGCTCCGCCAGGCCCTTGCCCGGCAAATCGGCGCGAACGACGCCATTTGCCGGCCGTTCCGGGCAGGCAATCTCGCTGGGAGCGAATTCCGGCACACCGGGAGCGGTGAAGAGCGACAAGGCCTCCATGCAGGGTGTGGCAGAGGATCGAGCTGCGGGTTGAGGGGCTTCGGCGCCTGTGGCCAGGCCGACGGCGCAGAAGAGAGCGAGGGACGTAGGAAGATGTAGATTCATGGGAGAAGGCCGCGCGGGCAGCGAGTTCAAAACGACCGATTGAAGCGGTGCTAGCTTTTCGGGCTTCCGGGCGCAAGCCCCGAAAACCGCGTTCAAATGCCATCTCCCTCTGCCTTCAACCGCAGCGGCACGCCATGTCGTCTGGCCAATCTTTACCGAAAAGCGGCTGCCGGGCGTCGACCGGCGCCTCCGTCCAATAAGGTCTGGCTGTAATGCCGAGAGGTCTTGGAACTGGTGAGATCGTCGCAATTCAACCGCTCTCACTCCGAGTTTGCATGCGCTTCGCCGCGCAGATGGAAAAACTCCTCACTCTTTGTTACTCGGAAACGCCGTGTTCGAAGGAGCAGCCCCGCGTATTCGCCGGCGCTGGGTCGTGTGAGTCACCAGGAAGTCACTCGCAACTCATCGCCCCGGCACGACCTGCCTCGTCCTCATTTTCATTGTGAGCGCCACGACAAATGCACACAGAAATATCAAGCCACGCTAACAAAATTCGAGCCGCTCGCGCGACTCACAATCAGCGCAAATAACATATATCGGGCACACAAAGTGCTACCACTCTGCCGGCATTTTGATCTCGGGACGCTTCGAGCGCTGCTGCGCATGGCGCGTCCAGAGACGACATCCACACCCCAATTCAACGCAGTCACCACCCCAATGAATCGCCACGCATGGTCGGCGCGAAATCTCGCGCAGACAGTACTCACTTGTATTTTTCTCTTCACGGCGCTCTCCGCGCGAGCAGACACCTGGTCCATCGCTCCGGGTGGCGACTCCCGCTCGCTCCGTCAGACCTGGTTTACGGACGCCAATAATGGTTGGGCGGTCGGAGACGGCGGCGTCATTCAGCACACCACGAATGGCGGTCTTTCCTGGTCGGCTCAAAATTCCGGCGTCACCCAAAATCTTCTGGGCGTCTGGGGAAGCACTTCCTCGAACGTCTGGGCGGTCGGCAAGGGCGGCACAGTCGTGATGTGGAATGGCTCGACCTGGGCCATTCAGAACTCTGGCCAGACGACGGATCTCACGAGCGTCAGCGGCGCGGGCGCGACCAATGTCTGGGCCGTGGGCGCCGGGGGCCTGATCCTCAATTGGAACGGCTCCTCCTGGTCCCCGCAGACTTCAAATACCACACAAAATCTGAATAGTGTCTTTGCCGTCGATGCGACCCACACTTGGGCGGTCGGCAATAGTGGGACGATCGTGAAGTGGAACGGCACAGCCTGGGCCGCTCAATCCTCGGGATCTTCACAGGTCCTCAACGGCGTCTGGGGCGCCGATGCAAATAACGTCTGGGCAGCGGGCGGCACCTTCTTCAGCAGCACGATTCTAAAATGGAATGGCACATCCTGGTCCACCCAGAGCTCGCCGACCATCTATGGCCTCGTCAATGTCGCCGGAACAGATGTCAACAACGTCTGGGCCGTTGCCAACGGTGGCAATATCGTGAAGTGGAACGGTTCCTCCTGGGCAACCGCGACTTCCAATACGCAGAAAAATCTCAATGGGGTCCGGGCCGTCGATGCCACCCATGTTTGGGCTGTGGGCGACTCACTCACCATCGACGCGTGGAACGGCTCCTCCTGGAGCGTTCAATATTCCGGATTGACAGCAACGATTTGCGGCGTGTGGGGAACAAGCTCTACGAACGCCTGGGCGGTCGGAACCAGCGGCACGATTTTGCACTGGGACGGAACGAGTTGGACCAAGCAGACTTCGGGTACAAATAATCAGCTCAATGCCGTCTGGGGAACTGATGCAAACAATGTCTGGGTCGCCGGAGGCGCCGCGACGATTTTGAAGTGGAATGGGACGAGTTGGAGCACGCAGAACACGGGGCTTTCGGGCACTGCGCTTTACGGCATCTGGGGCGCCGATGGGAATAATATCTGGGCCTGCTCCGACAATGGAACAATCATTAAATACAATGGCTCCTCCTGGAGCACGCAGAAGAATTTTTCAGGATGGGCCCTGTCTTCCATGGCCGGCGTAGACGCCACTCATGTCTGGGCCGCAGGCAGCCAGGGAGTGATCGGCTTCTATAATGGGACTTCCTGGACATCTCAGAGTTCCGGATCGGGCTCACCCATCGACACCGTCTGGGCAGCCGACGCCTCGGATGCATGGTTCGCAGACCAAGGCGGCACGATCCACAAGTGGAACGGCTCGTCCTGGGGATTGCAAACTTCTGGAACGTCTCAATCAATCGGGAGCATCTTCGGGCTCAGCGCGACGCAACTTTGGGCGGCCGGCTCCGGCCAGATCTTAAAAGGCGATGGCTCGACATGGACGCCGGAAACAATCAATTCGACTTCATTCTTCCGCGGAGTCTGGGCAGCCGACGCCGCGCACGTTTTCGCCGTCGGCGATACCATCCTCATCAACTTCTCCGTAAGTGTAAGCACTCCGCCGACGCTCAACCTCCCCACTTCGCCCATGATCATCGAGGCGACGAGCGCGAGTGGCGCAGTCGCGAATTTTACGGTGACAGCGACCGATGCGACAGATGGCACGCTGACGGCGACCACCACACCGGCGAGCGGCAGCGTCTTTCCGCTCGGCGACACCACCGTGAATGTGAGTGCGACCAATAGCGCCTCGCAGACCGCCACCGGGAGTTTTGTGGTGACTGTGCGTGACACCACAGCTCCAGTCGTGACCTCGCACCTCAATGTTACTGCCGAAGCGACCGGCTCGGGCGGCGCGACGGTGAACTACGATGCCGCGAGCGCGTTCGACGCCGTGGGCGTTTCCAGTCTCACCTATTCGCAAAATAGCGGCACTCTCTTCCCCATCGGCACGACGACCGTGACCATGACGGCCAAAGATGCCGCCGGAAATTCCGGCTCTGGCAGCTTCACCGTGACCGTCCACGATACCACGGCGCCTTCCGTCAACGCTCACGCAAATGTCACAGTCGAGGCCACCGGAGCGTCCGGAGCCATCGTTAACTATGCCAACGGCAGCGCCACCGATGCCGTGGGGGTGACCAGTCTCACCTATTCGCAGAATAGCGGCACGCTCTTCCCCATCGGTACGACGACCGTGACCATCACCGCCTCCGACGCCGCCAGCAATGCCGGCCATGGCAGCTTCACCGTGACCGTCCACGATACCACCGCTCCTTCCGTCGCCACTCACGCCAACGTGACCGCAGAGGCGACCGACGCCACCGGCGCCATCGTCAACTTTGCCAACGGCAGCGCCACCGATGCCGTGGGCGTGACCAGTCTCACCTATTCTCAGAATAGCGGCACGCTCTTCCCCGTCGGCACGACCACCGTCACCATTACGGCCACGGACGCCGCCGGAAACTCCGGTCACGGCAGCTTTACCGTGACCGTCCACGACACCACCGCGCCGACGTTGACCTTGCCCTCGGATATTACGGTCCGCACCTACGATCCCTCGGGTGCCGTCGTGACATTCAATGCCTCGGACAGCGACGGCGTGGATGGCTCGCCGACCGTGACCGCAGCGCCCCCGAGCGGCTCGCTCTTTCCGGTGGGGGTTACGACCGTC
>FTCV01002383.1_pt1 | contig 30716 bp, 23 predicted proteins | sample 1639691 | NCBI WGS metagenome assembly FTCV01 (sample SAMEA3914864, study PRJEB12502) | metagenome | biome: forest; material: soil | place: USA | collected 2012-03-12 | depth 0.3 m
AAGCAGGAGATCGTGCTCGGCATCGGTGGCGTGCATGCGCTTCACGCCATGGGTCTCAGCCCGGCGGTCTATCACATGAATGAAGGCCACTCCGCCTTCCTCTCGCTGGAGCTCATTCGCCGCCAGGTTCACGACCACAAGCTGGACTTCTATTCGGCGCTCCAGGTCGTAGCAGCGGGAAATATCTTCACGACGCACACGCCGGTGCCCGCTGGAAACGACGCCTTCCCGATCGAACTCATCCACCGCTATCTCGGCGATTATGCGGTGAAGATGAATACCTCCTTCGAAAAGCTCGCCAATCTCGGACAGACCGGCCGTCTCACAGACGATCATTACAATCCGAACGAGCCTTTCTCGATGACCATCCTCGCGCTGCGGACCTCGCGTCATGCCAATGGCGTGAGCGCGCTGCACGGCGACGTGAGCCAGAGCCTTTGGAAGGACGTCTGGACCGGCGTTCCGCAGGACGAAGTGCCGATTACCAGCATCACCAACGGCGTCCACACCCGCACGTGGATGGCACCCGAGTTTGCCGCGCTTTACGACAAGTACCTCCCAGGCTGGGAAGAGCACATCACGGAACCGGACTTCTGGCGCGGAGTCATCGATATTCCGGACGAAGAGCTCTGGAATACCCACGTCATGCTCAAGCGCCGCCTGGTGGATTTCGCGCGCAAGCGCATTCATGCCCAGCGTGAGCGTCTCGGTGAATCGCCCGAGAAGCAGCGTTCGGCCAGCGGCATCCTGAATCCGGAAGTGCTGACGATCGGCTTCGCCCGCCGTTTCGCGACGTACAAGCGTGCGACATTGCTCTTCAAGGATCCGGAGCGCCTGCAGCGCCTGCTGAATCACCCGGAACGCCCAGTGCAATTCGTCTTTGCTGGCAAGGCTCATCCGAAGGATGAACCCGGCAAGCGTTTCATCCAGGAGGTCTATCGCCTGTCGCGGATGCCGGAGTTTGAAAACCGGATCGTTTTCCTCGAGGACTACGACACGCACGTCGGCCGCCGGCTCACACAGGGCGTCGATCTGTGGCTGAACAATCCGCGCCGGCCTCTCGAGGCGAGCGGTACCAGCGGCATGAAGCTGCCCCCGAACGGCGGTCTCAACCTCAGCGTCCTTGATGGCTGGTGGCTCGAAGCCTATCAGCAAAATCACAAGGCTGGTTGGGCGATCGGCGCTGAGTTGCCGCGTTCGACCGTCATGCCCGACCAAGCCCTGGAGGATGACGTCGACGTCGCCAGCCTCTATCACGTCCTCGAGACGCAGATCATTCCGCTTTTCTATGCCAAGCCGGACGGTCGCCTGCCGATCGCCTGGATCCAGCTCATGCGGGAATCGATCCGCTCGATCCTCCCTGTCTTCAATACGGACCGGATGGTGAAGGAATACACCGAGCGGCTCTACGAACCGGCTGCCCGGGCGCACGCGGTTCTTGCTGCCACCAGCGGCAAGAGCGCGGTCGCACTGGCCGACTGGAAGGACAGCATCCGCAAGTCATGGCCCCAGATCCAGATCACGGATGTAAAGGTCGAGAACTCATCTGGAAGCAACATCACCGTGGGTGATGAAGTACAGGTGAGCGCGACCATTCATCTCGGGCCGATCGCGCCGGAATACGTGACCGTTCAGGCCTACTACGGCGAGGCGATCAACAACGAGATCACCTCGGCCAGCGTTGCGGATCTGAAGAAGAGCACGCGTGGCACCACCGGTGGAGTGTACCATTACCATGGCACCATTCCCGCCGGCGAAAGTGGCTCATACGGGTTGAGCGTGCGCGTCATCCCGACGCACCCGAACCTCATCCAGGCGCATGAGTTGCGCCTGATCACCTGGGCAAAATAGCCCGGAAACGACGGTACCACTTCTCATCGCCGAGATTCCTGAGCCCTCTGAAAAGAGGGCTCACTTGTGTAAACGCACCGCGATTTTCAGGCACCTGCCTGGAGCGCAGTTGCATTGGGCATCTGACAATAAACGCCACTAAACATTTCGCGGAACGCGGTAAATCGGTTTACGGTGTGGCGATGGATCCCGTTCCGAAAGCAGAGAAACTTGCAGCGCGCACCCGGCAAAAGGCGTACTCCGACGCTTTTTTGCCACTTTCGCGCTAGCCGGAAACCATGTAGAAGGCCCGCTCTTTCCGTTTCCGCTCTCAATGCTTTCCTGTTCGACCTGTTGGAATTCACACCGCCACACTGATGGCGAAGCCATGATCGATGAGATCCTATCGATGGGTTTCGAACGCGTGGAACTGGGCCATGGTACCCGTCTGACCCTGATGGAGGGCATCCTTCGCGCAGCCGAGAAAGGAAAGGTCCAGTTTTCCTCGCTGCACAATTTCTGCCCTGTCCCGGTCGAGATCTCGCGGCCGTCGCCGGATTGCTACCAGTTTTCGTCGCCGGATCAGCGCGAACGCGAGCGCGCGCTCAAGTCTACCTTCCAGACGATTGATCTCGCCGTCCGGCTCGGGGCGCCAATCGTCGTCCTTCACATGGGCAGCGTGCCGATCGAGGATTATACGGAGAAGCTCGTCCGCATGGCGGAAGTCGGGCTTCACCTATCGCGCGGCTACGTGCAGTCCAAGCTCGACGCCGTCCGCAAACGGGAGGCAATCGCGGCGCGCTTCTTCGAACGCTCCCTGGAGTGCCTTGGCCAGATCGCGGATTACGCAGCACGCCGCGGAATCACGCTTGGGGTCGAGAGCCGCCATTCCTTCGAGGAAATCCCGAGCGAGGAAGAGATGGTGGATCTGCTGGATGCCTTCGCAGTGGCGCACGTTGGGTACTGGCACGACTTCGGCCATGTGCAGGTGAAGCACAACCTTGGTTTTCTCGATCATGTGCAGTGGATGGACTGCGTGGGCCATCGGCTCGTCGGCTGCCATCTCCATGACACCATCTGGCCCGGCCGGGATCACCAGCCGCCGTTCACCGGCGATGTCCCGTACGATCAACTGATCCCGCTGATGCCTGAAAAAGGGGACACGCTCTTCGTCTTTGAAATGAGCCCTCGCCGTTCCAGCGAGGAGATCGTCAAAGCGAAGGAGAAGTGGACACAACTCTACGGCGCGTAACGGAATGGCATCGCAAGTCAAAAAGGCCGCGTTCACCGGCCTCCAAATCTCCTTTACGGTAGCGGTCCTCTACATGCTCCTGCGCGATGAAAAGACGCGCGCGGTCATTTCCAAGGCCATGACGCACGCCAATTACCTCTGGCTGCTCATCGGGATCGCCGCCTATGGCGTGGTGGAACTCATCGCCGGCTACCGCTGGCATCTCCTGCTCAAGGTGCAGGGCATCATCCTGAGCAAGACGCGGCTCTGGACGCTCTTGCTCATCGGGGTTTTCTTCAATTTCTTCATTCCGGGCGGTACCGGCGGTGATGTGGTAAAGATCTTCTACCTCGTCAAGGAGGCCCCGGGGAAAGGCGCCGCCGCCGTCCTATCGGTGCTCGTGGACCGAATCATCGGTCTCTTCGCGCTGATCCTGATGGCTGTCGCATTTATCTGTGTGCGCTGGCACTGGCTCACGGCAACGGAGCAGACCACTCGCTACGTCTGGACTGCCCTCGTTGTGCTCGCAGTTGCCGTGGCTGCGGTCGCTTTTTCCTTTGTCGTCACGGGCTTCGGGCTGGTCCATCGGCTCCCCGCGCGGTTTCCGGGGCGCGACAAGCTGGCAGAGGTCGCCATGGCGTACAGCCTGTACGGCCGCGCCTGGCCGACTTCGCTCCTGGCGCTCGGCACTTCGATCGTCGCGCACATCGGCTATATCTTCGTCTTCTACTGCGCCGCCCGCGCATACAGCACGCCCACGATCCACGTACCGACCTTTGCGGAGATGTGCTTCATCATGCCGCTCATCAATACGATCGCATCTCTGCCGATCAGCTTCGGCGGACTCGGTGTGCGTGAAGGGCTATTCCAGGTCTTCTTCAGTGAGCTCGCAGGCGTCGAAAAGGGAGTAGCCTTTCTGATATCCTCCACGGGATTTCTGCTCAGCGCGGTATGGGGCGCCGTGGGCGGCGTGCTGTATCTGTTCTATCGTCCGACCGAGCATGCCCGCCTCGTCACCATTTCCGAAGAAGTGGCCGAACTCGAGCATCACGTGGCCGAAGACGAGATTGCGATGGAAATTTCCGAGGAAGAAAAAGAAGAAGAAGCGGCGAAGCACCCATGAAAGCAGTGCGACGCGACCGCCCACGGGTCAGCGTGAATTTCGCCATCACGTGGGATGGCCGGATCTCCACTCGGAACCGGACGCCCTCGGATTTCTCGTCCAAAACCGACAAGCGCCGCCTGCTCGAAATCCGTTCGCAGGCCGACGCCGTGCTCGTTGGCGCCACGACCGTCGCTGCCGACCGGATGACCATGGGCCTTCCGGACGCCGCGCTTCGACAGGCTCGCGTCGAACGTGGACAGGCCCCCTACCCGCTGCGCGTGCTGCTCAGCAATTCCGGCCGAATTGATCCTGCCATGCGGATCTTCGAAGCGGACTTCTCGCCAATCGTCATTTTCTCCACGCACAGGATGCCGAGCCACGTCGGCGCTGCATTGACTCCGAAAGCCGATCTTCGTCTGCACCCTGGCAAAACGGTCGATTTGAAGGAAATGCTGCGAACGCTCCGCCACGACTTTGGCGTGCGCAGCGTCGATTGCGAAGGCGGCGGCCGCATCTTTCACGCGCTGTTGGTGGAGGATCTTGTCGATGAGATTCATCTCACGCTCTGCCCTCGCGTATTCGGAGGAGCGAAAGCTCCAACACTTACAGGCGTTACCGGAACGTTTCTCCCGGCCAGCGTAAGATGCACGCTGAAGGAAACAGCCGTGGAAGCCGGTGAATGCTTTCTCCGGTACGAGGTCGTCCACTGAAATTCTTTTTCTGTCAGTGCGGGACGACACCACTGGACGCAGTGGGTTCCGCGGCTACTCTCCCACCGTGCACACCGCCACCAGCATCAAAATCCTCGCCCCGCGTGACTTGGTCTTCGCGACGATCAGCGATCTCGCGCATTGGCCTGAAATGCTGAAGCACTACCGTTCGGTGCAGTTTCTGGGCAAGGAGGACGGCCCTCGCGAGCTGGTCCGCATGCAGGCGAGCCGTACCGGCGTTCCCGTTTCCTGGACTGCCGCGTGGGAGATCGATCCCCAGTCGATGGAGCTTCGCTTTGAACACGTCCGCGGTTGGTCGAAGGGCATGCGCGCCATCTGGACGCTGACTCCGACCCGCGACGGCACTCGGCTGGAGATCGTGTGTGATCTGACCTTTGCCATTCCCGGCCTCGGCTGGCTTTTCGAACCCATCATCGGCGGCTTCTTTGTCGACCACCTCGCCAACAAGACGCTGCGCACGCTCAAGAAGGTCATCGAAGAGAAGGCCCGCGAAGAGGAACAGCATGCTTCCAAGGAAACGTCGGCCTGATGGAATCGTCTCTTTTCAAAACCGAAGCGCCGAAGCGCCGCGCCGTCATTACCGGTCTTGGCACGATCACCTGTCTCGGCGTTGGCAAGGAAGCGCTCTGGTCGGCGATTCGTGCCGGTCGCAGCGGGATCGGGCGCGTCACGTTTTTCGATACCAGTGAATTCAAGGCCCATTGCGCGGGAGAGATCCGCGACTGGGATCCGACGGCTTTCTTCCCGCCGCATCGTCTCAAGCGGCTCGACCGCTATGCACAATTCGCGGTGGCGTCCACGCTGCTTGCCCTTGAAGACGCGCGTTTTCCATGGTCGCGCGAGCAGCCGCAGCCTCGCACAGGCGTGAGCTTTGGCACCGCGCTCGGCGGGATTTCCAACGCCGAGTCCGAGCACCAGCGTTTCCTTAAGAAAGGCCAGCGCGGCGTGAATCCCACGCTGGCGCTCCAGGTCTTCGGCGGCTCGGCTCACTCGAATATCGCCATCGAATGTGGCTTTCGCGGAGTCGGCACGACGAACTCCAATTCCTGCGCAAGCGGAGTCGTCTCTGTGGGCGAAGCGTTGCGCTACATTCGCGATGGCATGGCCGATGTCATGATCGCTGGCGGTGCCGAGGCGCCGCTCGCGCCGCTGACTTACGGGTCCTTTGATTTCATCAAGACGATGAGCCGCTGGGATGGCGAGCCAGCCGAGCATGCCTGCCGTCCATTCGACCTCCATCGCGACGGCTTCGTCATGGGCGAAGGCGCAGGCAGCTTGGTCATCGAGGAACGCGAACACGCTCTGCGCCGGGGCGCTTATATCTACGCGGAAGTGCTCGGCTACAGCCTGAATAACGACGCCTGGCACATGACCACGCCTTTCCCGGGCGGCGATCCGGTCATGCAGTGCATGCAGGAAGCGCTGGCCGATGCGCGCGTGGCCCCCGAGCAGATCGAGTACATCAACGCTCACGGCAGCAGCACGCAATTCAACGACGCCAACGAGACATTCTGCATCAAGTCGGTCTTCGGCGATCATGCCCGCCACCTCGCGGTAAGTGGCACGAAGCCCTTTACCGCGCACCCGCTCGGCGCGGTAGGTGCAATCGAAACCGCCATCTGCGCGCTGGCTCTCGATCGCGGTTATATTCCGCCGACGCTCCACCATCACACTCCCGATCCGGACTGCGATCTCGACGTCGTGCCAAACGTCGGTCGCGAACAGCGCCTGCACTATGTGATGAACAATGCCTTTGGTTTTGGCGGCATTAACTCATCGCTGGTGCTGGGACGGGCCGAGTAGTTATCGCGGTTAGATAAGTTTCGGCCACGTCTCGCCCGCAGGGCCGGCCTACGGCACCTCTTGCATGATCCGCTCGATGATCTCCGGAAATGGCATCTTTTTCGAAATGAGCCGCCGGCCGCCGGATTGCTGCGAAACATCAGCCGGCGTCACCATCGACGAAAGATAGATGATCGGAATGGACGCCGTCGAAGGATCCTTTCCAAGCCTGTGCGCGACCATACCGCCATCGGAGTCGTCTCCCAGGTCAATATCGCAGACAATCAGGTCGGGCAGGAAAATGCCGGCCAACTGGACCGCACCGCGCGCGTCGTTGCTGGTTTCGGCGATCACTCCACCGCGAGCCTGGAGTTTGGCCTGAAGGAGTTTAGTGACGCTGGGATCGTCATCGATAAGCAGGATCTTCTTGGATAACATACGGGGCAGTTAGGTGTAATGAAACTCGAGCGACGTCAGGTGCGCCCGCAAATCACTGGCAAGTGATCGCGCGCGAGTAAAGTTTTCGGCCTTTCCGGCGTCCTCGATATCAATGGCAATCCGGCTCGCCGATTGCAGGCCATACATCGCGAAGCTGCCCTGCAACCGGTGAGCGAGCGATCTGGTCTTTGCGCCATCGCCTCCTGCAATGATCGTTTCGAGTTGACCGATCAGGCCATGCTGCAACTCGAGAAAATCCGGCATGAGGTCCTTGATCTCACGATCAATGTGTACGCGAACAGCGCTGGCACAGGGCATTAACGCCTGTTCTAGCTCTTTGAGTAGCCTCTTCTTCGCAACCGGCTTGCCGAGCACGCGTTCGAAGCCAGCCGCGAGACAGTGCTCGCGCACCGTTTCGCCCTGATGCCCGGAAAACGCAATCATCACAGGGCGGGACCGAGATGCTCCTTCACGAGCGAACCATTCTTGAAATCTTTGCGCCACTTCGATCCCCCCAAAACCCGGCATTTCCAGATCCATCAATGCAACAGCCGGCTGCTGCTGTTGCATTGCAGCCAGCGCCTCTTTGCCATTTTCGGCGAACACGAGTTCCAGCGGCGAGTTAGAGAGCAGTCGCCGCAGGTATGCCCGATTCGCGGCATCGTCATCCGCAATCAAAATGCGGGCTGGTGGCAGATCGACTGCAACGGCTCGTCTGGCATTCGCCCCAGCTTCCTCGGTCCACGACGCGCGGAACTGCGCGGCCTCTGCTTCCGGCGCGAGCGGAAGAGTAACGACGACGGAAGTATATCCCTGCTCCGATGCATCGAGACGGATCGTGCCACCTTGCGTCTCCGCCATCAGTTTGGCCGAGTAAGTCCCGAGCCCCGTCCCATCGAGTTTTCCGTAAGTTACAAACTTATCGAAAAACCGGTCACGAATCACTTCCGGAACCGCTCCTGCGTTGCGCAACTGGATCTTCGCGGCGCCTTCCTTTTCAGAAAGGCGAAACTCCAGGATCCCGCCCACTGGCGACGCTTCGATCGCATTCTTCACCAGGTTATGAAACAGACTGTGACAGAGCAGGCGCTCGCCACGGACAATCAAATCGCGAGTTCCCGGTTCAGCGAGACAGATCCTGTGCTCTAGATGTTTCCGGTCGGAATCGAGGCCCAATTCATCCAACACCTGCCTCGCAACCTCGGCGATATCGAACGGCTCTGGCTTACCCTCATAAACGCCCCGCTCCATCTTCATCAGATCGAAAGACGAGTGGATCATGCTGAGCATGGAGTAACCCGCGCCGACAATGACTCGAGCGTGCTCTGCGGGCGTGCCGTCAGGATCGACTTCCTCGGCGAGGAGCTCGGAATATCCGATCACATTTGCGAGTGAACCACGCAGATCGTGCCGCAGCATTCGATCCACGTCTTCGCGTAACGCGGCGGCTCGGCGTAGCTCTTCATTCTGGGCTTTGAGCTGTAGTTGCGCTTCGCGTAGAGCGACATGAGTCCGCACACGCGCCAGCACTTCCTCGGCTCGGAAAGGCTTGGTGATGTAATCCAGCCCGCCCTCTTCGAAGCCTCGCACTTTGTTTTCCGTCGCATCGAGCGCGCTGATGAATAGGACAGGAATATCCGCCGTGCGTTCGTCGGCCTTCAGGCCACGGCAGGTCTCGTATCCATCCATGACCGGCATCATGATATCGAGCAGAATCAGGTCCGGCGGATCGGCAGCAGCGCTCTTGAGCGCCAGAGCCCCCTGCAATACCGGGCGAACGCGATAACCGGCGCGCGTGAGGATATCGCGCAGAACCGTGAGGTTCTCCGGCGTATCATCCACAATGAGGATGCTGGCCGCAGGTTTCATCCGGTGCTCTTCTCCATGACTGGCGACTCCTGCGTGAGCTCCTGCAAGACGTCGAACCGGTAATTCTCGAGGAACTCATCCAGACTCTCGCCAAGGCGTGGATTGACCGCCGCGATTTGACGGATCGCCTCGCGGGCAGCGTCGAAATCCGCAAGCGTCGAAGCCTCCGCCAGTTGCCGTCGCAACGCGGGATCAATTTGCTCCAAGTTACGGGCGAGATCGTCTCCGGAACCTTCAGTCACCATCTCGGCCTCCGGCAGCGGTGCGCTGGCATAGGAAAACTCAACGTCCAGCAGCTGAGTGAGGACCGCGTGAATCTGGCTTTCGCGAAAGGGCTTGCTCACATAGCCATCAAAGCCGCCTTCCTTTCGCGCGATACGATCGCCCGCGAGCGAGCTCGCAGTGATTGCCACGATTTTCGGCGCCGGGAGCCCAGCCTCACGCGCGCGCTGCTTGATGATACGCGTGGCTTCCTGGCCATCGAGCACCGGCATCTGTAAGTCCATCCAGATGAGATCGGGCGAAAGCCGCTCCCATTCGGCAACGCCAGCCGCACCGTCATTGGCCGATTCAGCGCGGAAACCCAGCCCCCGGAGCACCTGGAGCAAAAGGTCGCGATTATCTGCATTGTCATCGACCACGAGCATGAACCGCTGCTGTGCGTCGGCGCTTACGCCGGTGATCTTCACCGCTTTGCGATCGTCGTCCACCTGAGCGCCCACCGCTACATCCTCGGGAAGCTCAAACCAGAAAGTACTCCCCTTCCCCAGCTCGCTCTCCACTCCGATGCGACCGCCCATCAGTTCCACGAACCGTTTGCTCAGCGCCAGACCAAGCCCCGTGCCTTTGCGTGATTCGCGGCCGGAGGTCGTCTGTGTGAAGATCTTGAATAAGTCATTCAATTCATGCTTCGCGATCCCGCCGCCGGTGTCCTGAACCCGAAACATCATGCGTCCGCCAGCACTTGCGTCGTTATCGGTCCTGTTAACCAAGAGGCGGACGCTGCCTTGCACCGTGAACTTCAAGGCGTTGCCCATCAGATTGATCAATACCTGCCGCAACCGAAGCTCGTCGCCACAGAGATAGCGCGACAGATCTGGCGAATGCTCGACACTCAACTCGATCCCCTTCTGCCGGGCCGCCAGCGAGAACATGACGCGGACTTCGGAGAGTAACTGGTGGAGATCAAATGGCGCGCGCTGCAGGACAAACTTGCCCTCTTCCAGCTTCGACATATCGAGGATGTCATTGATCAGCTGCAGCAGGTGCTCGCCGCTGCGATTGATCGTGGAAAGATTGCGCCGTTCCTGCGCATTGAGTCCTTCGCTGCGCTGCAGGATCTGCGCGAATCCCAGGATGGCATTGAGCGGCGTGCGCAGCTCATGGCTCATGTTTGCAAGGAAGAGCGTCTTGGCCTGGGCGAGCTTTTCCGCCTGACGCCGCGCCTGCTGCACCGAGTGCTGGAAATAGATGCAAATTCCCATCAACGTCGCCACGAAGAACGTCACATTCATCGCGGAGAGGCCATTGACCACGCCCGGGCTCAACTGGATCCACGGCTCGTGGTGCAGTCCGTAGATATAGATGCCGATGTAATCGGCCAGCGGCAGGATCGCCATGATGATGCGCAGCCACATCGGGATATGCTGAAAGAACAGCACCACTACGGAAAGGATCACGATGTAATGATGAAAGGCCGGGCCAAGCCCGAGCACGATCACGGCCGCGCCCTGATGAAATGCCACCTCCAGGCCACCTGCAAGCAGACCCGTGTTTAGCATGCCGCGCTTCGATGCGAGCAGGGTGCTGGCAAAGAGCGCCACGCTGAAAACATTGAACCAGGCCAGCACCTTGATCTTCAGCAGGCAGAAAATAACGAGAAAGAAGCTATGCGCCGACAGGCCGATGCAATGCGTGTAATTCGACAGCGCATAGAAATCGGCATACCTGCGCGGCAAATAAGCTGGCGGAGTCACCAGCCAGTGATGGAGCGCTCCCAGCAGCTTACGAAAGAACCGGACGGCGGGATGGTCCTTGGACACCATGACGCGACCTGCGCGCTCAATTGTCGGCGCTGAGTTCATCGCCAGATCGCCGCGCAGGCGCGGACAGCAAAAGGGGTGGCTTGCTTATTCATCGGGAATCTCGGCGGCGAAGACTGCCCGTCTCGCCGTCGGGATTCAATCCTTGGCTTCCGAGCTACCTCGGGAAGGTGCTATTTCACCTCCACAGGCGGGGTCATGCGAAAGCTAATGGAAATGCGGTTCCAGCCATTGATCGCCACGACCGCCAGCGTGAGGTTCACCAGTTCAGTCTCGCTGAATTCCTTCGATACCTGCTCATATACATCGTCCGGCACATGCGTATCCGCGACCAGCGTGACGGCCTCGGTCCAGGCCAGCGCGGCCCGTTCGCGAGGAGTAAAGAATGGCGTCTCGCGCCAGACCATGACCCCATGAAGCCGGCGGTGACTTTCCCCTGCGGCGTGCGCCTCACGCGTGTGCAGATCGATGCAATACGCGCAGCCATTGATCTGCGATGCGCGAAGTTTCACGAGCTCGATAAGCGGACGTTCCAGGCCCGAAGAGCGGACTGCCGTTTCGAGTGCGACCATTGCCTGCATCGCCTTGGGCGAAGCGGCGGCGTAGTCGAGACGCGGATGTAGTTCCTGGGATTCGGCGTTTGTAGTCATGGTGACAGAGTTAGACGGAGAGACGTACCTTGCCCAGAAAGAGCGCCGATAAAAAGAGACAGTTCAGTCAAAATCGGTTGGCAAATCCGGCCGTCGGGCATGTTCGAAAAAGCGGAGAATCTGCGAGCGAGTTACCCGGCTTATCGATAACTCCGGCAGCTTATCCTCGGCGAAGAAATCCACTTCCGCCGTTTCCAGACTCGCGGCGGGGCTCCCGCCCAACAACTCGCATCGGAAAAAGAGCTTGTAGATATGATAGGGATAAGGCGGCGTATGTGGGTGTTTGCTTCGGTCATACACCGCGAGCAATTTGGTCGCGCGGGTCTCGTAACCGGACTCCTCACGGATCTCTCGCACTACGGATTCCGCGGGAGATTCGAGCACATCGGCCCAGCCGCCAGGCAGCGTCCATTTTCCATCGTCCCGCTCGCGAACCAGCAGAATCATGTTGTCTCGGAAGACAACGCCACGCGTATCGACCTTCGGCGTAGCATAGCCAGTCTCTGCCGAAAAGAGGCCGTGAATGGTTTCCATCGGAATCCCGGAGCCAGCGGAGAAGATTTCGGACGCGATAGCCCGGATCTGCTCGAAGCGTTCCCGGTCATACGGATCCTTGGAGTAAGCGAGACCCACCTGAGAGATGGCCTGGAGCTGTTTGGCCCATTCGAGCCAGCGAGGTTCGTTCATAGTGCAGCGAGTAATATGAGCATCGACGCGTGATAAAACGAACCGGCAATGCGCAAAGGCCGCCACGCCGGAACGAGCAGCACCGAAATTCCTGGAATTTTTGCTGCGCGAGCCGGGCCATAGAAGGCATGGATGGATGCCGCGAATGAAAATTCTCGCCGCCATCCTGCTTTCCCTGGTCACCATCGCGATCCCAGCGTCGCTCGCCGATTGGCAAGTCGACTCGCGAACCCCGCAAGCAGGGCCTGCCGGCCTCGCTTTTGAACGACTTGAGGTTTCCAGCGGAGACAAGAGCGCCGAAATCTACGCGGTGACCTTTTCGCCGAAGACTCACACCTTCGCCGTGATGGACAATCCGGCAGGCGCGTTCGACACGGAAAGCGCAGCAATGAAGCGCGGCGCGGCGGCGGCGGTGAATGGCGGCTACTTCCAGCCGGATAACACCCCGCTGGGATTGGTCGTCCGGCAAGGGGTGCAGATTCATCCGATGGAACACTCACGGCTTCTCTCTGGAATCGTAGTCGTCTCTGGCAGCCGCATCGCCTTGCAGCGCGTAGGCGAATTCAAGCCCTCGCCTGCAATCCGCGAGGCGCTGCAGGCCGGCCCATTTCTCGTCGATCGAGGCGCTGCCGTTCCGGGGCTCGAAGCCACACGGAACGCCGCGCGGACCGTTGCATTCACCGACGCATCGGGCCACTTCGGCGTGCTGGTCGCGCGAAATACGACGCTCGCAGACATGGCGGCCATTCTCAGCACTCCGGGACTTCTCGCCGGGGGGAAGATCACCCGGGCGTTGAATCTCGACGGCGGATCGTCCTCGGCTCTTTGGGTTCGCGGCAATCCGGCGTTCTATTCGAAGGAATGGAAAACCGTCCGGACCTACCTCGCGATCATCGCGCGTTAACGGACAGCTCCGCCGGACCTGCGATTCGCTCAAGCGCGGACAGGTAGTTTGATGCGAATGAGTTATGGGGCCCCCGGTCCAAACGCCGGGAGTTGGTCCTGTTTGCTCATTGGTATGAAATCCCTTCTCACCCTCGCCCTGACCACGGCAACCAGTCTGGCCACTCTCGCTCCGACATACGGCGGCGATTCACCCACGACTCATCGCTCGATGACCAAATGCACGCATGCACATACGTACATTGTGTATGTCGTCCCGGCCTCGTATCGCCGGGGGTTCACCGGAGGATGGTATGCGCTGAACTACCCTTACTATTGGGGACACGCACCGCTGGTGAGTTACTACGATCCGTACGATTACAACGGAAATTACTTTCCTCTCCCGCGCCCGGTGGAGCACGAGGCGAAGCAGATCGAGCCGCTTTACGTTAAATAACCTGAAAATCGGGCTGCGTACGGATGGCAGGAAAAAAGGATCGGCCGGTTTTGCCCTGAGGTTAGGATAAGTAAAATGAGTAAGCGTTGCGATTAGCGCGCTATCCGCGAGGCGCCTAGTGGTAGCTGAGCGCTGACTGCATGGTCGTTCATGCAGACTTAGCCGGGCATCTCGCTACCGGCATTTTCGCCAAAGTACCAAATTTCTCCAAATTGCCAAATTGGCTGCCCAAGATCGCGGCTTGGCCCCGCGAGAAATTCTGGCTATTTGATACGGGTATGCGTTTCCCTCGATCGCTCGTCCCTGTCGTAGCCTGTGCCCTTCTCTCGCCTCAGCTCTTCGCCGGAAATTGGCCCGCGTGGCGCGGCCCCACAGGAGATGGCACTACGCCGGAGACGGATCTACCGCTTCACTGGAGCGCGACCGACCATGTAAAATGGAAAATCGCGCTTCCCGAGCGCGGCAATTCGACGCCGATCGTATGGGGCGATCGGGTCTTTCTCACCCAGGCCACTGGACAGAGGCGCACGCTCATGTGCCTCGATCGCAAGGATGGCAAACTCCGCTGGCAGGACGGGCCAACGCTGGCCGAAAAGGAGCGAACGCATAACCTGAACCCGCCCTGTTCGGCATCACCGGTCACCGATGGCGAACGCGTGATTGCGTGGTTTGGAAGCGCCGGTGTCTGGTGCTGGGGTCTGAACGGCAAGGAGCTGTGGCACGCCGATCTTGGTAAACAGGATCATGAGTGGGGTTATGGCAGTTCGCCCATTCTCGACGGGGACCTCTGCATCGTGAACTTTGGCCCCGGCGAGCGCAGTTTTCTCGTGGCACTCGATAAGCGGACCGGCAAGGAAGTCTGGCGCACCGATGTCCCTCCACCCGCAGTGATGGAAGGCCCCGGCGCTCAGCAACACTACTCGGGTTCGTGGAGTACGCCGATTGTCATTCAGACGGGTGATCACGCGGAACTGATTGCCGCGCTGCCCGGCGCGCTCTGCGGCTTCGATCCAAAGTCCGGCCGCGAGCTTTGGCGTTGCGACGGGCTGAATCCGGTCGTCTATGCCGATCCGCTTGTTGTCGATGGCATCGCGGTCGGAATGGGTGGCTACGGCGGGATTGCCATTGGCGCGAAGCTAGGCGGGACGGGCGATATCACGTCCAGCGGACGGCTCTGGCAGGAAAAGAGGAACGCGCAGAGGATTGGCTCCGGTGTGGTCAAGGACGGGCTCATCTACATGGTGAATGAACCCGGGGTCATCCAGTGCCTCGAGCCCAAGACCGGGAAAGTGCTTTGGCAGGAGCGAGCCCAGGCACCGGGAGGCCGCGCTTCGAGCTGGTCATCGCTCGTGCTGTCCGGCGATCGGCTGTATTTAGTCACGCAAGCTTCCGATACGGTCGTTCTGAAAACGGGGCCCAAGTTCGAACAGCTTGCCGTCAATTCGCTCGGCGATGGACTGTCCAACTCCTCGCTGGCGGTCTCGGATGGCGAGCTATTCATTCGCACGCACAAGAGCCTGTGGTGCATAAGCGAGAAGTAAGTCCGCGCCCTGTCTGAAGGGCGGGCAGACTCTGCCGCAACGCATATTCTCGTCCGCAGCACAGGGATTCACAGGCCCCATCAACACAAAGCCGCACGGAGGATCCGTGCGGCGAGTGCTCACTAAACTAATATGGGATCGTGGACTTACTGTCCGAGAACTTTCGGCGGCAGGAGCGGCGCGTCCATTGGCGATGTCGCCTTGCCCGTGGGATCGTATTTGAAGCTCCAGCGGGTCTCGGCTTTCTGGCCGCCGACCTTCGCGGAGATGATCACTTCGTAACTACCGGGCCTGAGCTTCTGCGGGATCTGAGCGTTGAGGATCTTGCTCTCCGCATTGTACTGGAACGGGAGCGCGCCCACGCCGCTCACGCGCAGGGCGATCGAATTGGCTTCGATCTCGCCCATGGTCGCGAGGTTCGCTTTGATCTTCGGCGTCGGGTTCGTGATTACCGCGCCGTCCTGTGGCTCAGTCACCATTGAGGTCGCCGCAAGCTGCGCAACACTCGTGGAAGGGCCGGCCTCCGAAGCAGGAACCCCGCCGCCGATCATTGCCATGGCATCCTCGAAAATCTTCGGCTTGTCAGTCTCCACTGCATAACGACCGAGCAGATCGTATGGACTGGAGTGCGTGAGACGCTGGCCATAAACCGTGAACGCGGCTTCGTATCCAGCCGCTTTGACCAACTCGCGGGCTTTCTGGTTATACTTGCCGAAGGGATAAGCAAAGGCGTTTACCTTGATGCCGAGCTGCTTCTCGATCATCTCCTTTGAATCGACGATCTCCTTTTTCAGCCATCCGTCGACCCCGAGCGTTGCAACGTCCTTGCGTACCAAATCCGCAGTCTTTTTGTCCACGAGCACACCGGGTTTCTTCAGATCGGAGTGGGAGTAAGTATGGCACTCGATGTCCACGCCAGCATCGCGCATTTCTGCGAGCTGGTCCCAACTCATCGATTTGCCGCCGCTTCCCACATAATTCACATAGATGAAGACGGTGAACGGATAGCCGTATTTCTTCAGAAGCGGCCAGGCATTCGTATAGGCGGAAACCCAGCCGTCATCGATGGTGATGATACAGCTCTTGCGCGGGATGTTTTTCTCACCGCGCCGCCAGGCAAGGAAGTCCTGCATGGGGATCACAGTAAAGCCGTTGTCCTTGATGGCCTTCAGCTCACGATCAAATTCCGCCACCGTAATGGTGAGCGCCTTAATTCCGCCTTTGTCCTCGATGTTGTGATAGCAGAGGGCAATGGCGCTAGCGCTCGGATCAATCGGAGGCTTCGCTGCCGTGGGTGCCGCGGCAGGCGCAGCGCCTGGCACCGCAGCCGGAGCCGCAGGCGTGGAGGCAGGGGCGGGTGCCGAAACATCGCTAGTGGTTGCGATGACTTCAGGTTTTGGCGGCGGCGCCGGCAGATTCTGACCTTTGGTCGCCGCTACTGTGGTTTCCTCGGTTTTCTTTCCGGGGAGATGTAATTGAGAGAGTTTCTTGCAGCCGGCAAAAGCCACTGAAGCTGCAAGCACGAGGTACACGAATTTCCGACTCATAGGTGGTGGTCCAGATCGCACCATACAACAAGGTTTCCGTGTGGAAAGGGCGTCTCGCACAAAAAGTTCAATACGGCTGCAGCAACGATTTCCATTGCTGCAGCCAACTCCAGACTTTGCAACGAGGCAGCGATCCGATTCGGATGGATCGCACCCTTCAATTGCGAACGATTCCTATTACTCGAGGCCGAGCTTTCGGTAGGTATCGTCGATGTGCTGGAAGTGGATCTCCAGCGAACAGAGGCGGTCGATATCCGCTGATGAGAGATGCGCCGTAATGGTCGACTGCTCGGCGAGATTTTCGCGGAGCGGGCGATCGCCCCTCCAGGTCTTCATGGCGGCTTCCTGCACGGCTTCGTAGGCGGCCTTGCGCTCCATGCCACGGCGGGTGAGCTCGAGGAGGATGCTCTGGCTGAAATAGAGGCCTTTGGTCAGCTCGAGATTGCGCTGCATGTTGGCCGGATAGACGATCAGCCCTTTGACGAGCTTGGTCAGCGTCACGAGCATGTAATCCAGCAGGATGCAGGAGTCGGGCATGATGATGCGCTCGACGGAAGAATGAGAAATATCGCGCTCGTGCCAGAGGGCGACGTTCTCCAGCGCCGCGACGGCATTGCCGCGCAGCACGCGCGCGAGGCCGCTGAGTTTCTCGCCCGTGATCGGGTTGCGCTTGTGCGGCATGGCGGAGCTACCCTTCTGCCCTTCGCTAAAGTATTCCTCGGCTTCGAGGACTTCGGTCCGCTGCAGATGACGAAATTCGGTCGCCCAGCGGTCGATGCTCGATGCGATGAGGGCGAGCGTTGTCTGAAATTCGGCGTGGCGGTCGCGCTGGATCACCTGCGTACTGAGCGCGGCAGGAGTGAGGCCGAGGCGCTCGCAGACACGTGCTTCGACGCGCGGATCAAGATGCGCGTGGGTGCCGACGGCTCCGCTCAACTTGCCGACGCGGATGCGCGACTGGATGGACCGCAAGCGCTGTTCGGCGCGATTGAACTCGTCCCACATGAGGGCGAGCTTTAGACCAAAGGTAATCGGCTCGGCGTGGATGCCGTGCGAACGGCCGATCATCGGCGTCCGCTTGTGTTCGATGGCGCGCTTCGCAACGACTTCGCGCAAGGTGGAGAGATCGGCGAGGAGGCGGTCAGAAGCCTCGGCCATCTGGACGGCCAGCGTCGTGTCGAGGACATCCGAGGAAGTCAGCCCCTGGTGCATCCAGCGAGCGGCTGGTCCGACGTAGCTGGCCACATTTTCGAGAAAGGCGATGACGTCGTGATTGGTCCGCTTCTCGATCTCCATGATCTCCGGCAGGCTGAACTTGGCCTTGGCGCGGATCGTTTCGGCATCCGCCTTCGGGATCACGCCGATCTCGGCCATCGCCTCGCAGGCCAGGACTTCGATCTCCAGCCAGATTTCATACTTGCGCTGGTCGGACCACAGTCCGGCCATTTCAGGAAGAGTGTAACGGTCAATCACTGGTCAAACCTAGAGGAAGCATCGGGCCGCTGGCTACGGAAAATCGCGAGGATGGGAATCTTCGCCCTCGAGGCGACAGGAACGAGATGCCGCTGCAACTCCACAAGCGAGACACGCCGTCACAAGCCGGAATGTCACAGCGGGCCAAATTCGACCGTTTTAGTCACCGCCCGACGGTTTACCTCCGCTGCTGACCGACACAGCATCCTCCTAAAAAGCGAAGGCGGAAGGAGCCTTTCGACTCTTTCCGCCTTTGAAGAAAAAATTTTGTTTTTGCGGCCAGCCCCGGCCGAAATGCACCCGGAGATCTGTAGGGGAGGCCATCCCCTCCTCTACAAACCTCCGCAGATGGAATTAGTAGACGCGAGCGCGGACCTTCCGGCCGTTTGCGTTCAGGCGAACGCGGCCTGTTTCGAGCAGATCTGCCACAGCGGCAACGGTTTCCCGATTATTCTTGCTGCAGGCGCTCACGGCGAGGATCAGGTCTCCCAAACTCAAATTAGGGGAGCGATGCGCTTTCTTGAGGTTCTTTTTCATGGCTGATGAATTGGGCTGGTCACCCTTATAGCAACCGTGATGCCACGGCGGCAAGAAGGAAGAACTTTCCGTATAAGTAAGACGCAACCCGACCCAAAAAGTTCAAATTTTTTGCCGATCTTTTGACACGAACGTCAATTAGCTGACACCCTTAGCCGACACTTGCAGCTGACCGCTACGCCTTGTAGGGAGACAGCCCACTTTTTCTGCCTCAGGAGCTTCCTCGAAATGTCCATCTATCGCCGCGTGCTCGCTTATTATCGGCCCTTTCTCTGGCCGACCGTCTTCGCCTCCACGCTTGTGCTGGCATCGACCGCATTCGGCCTCCTAAGGCCGTGGCCGTTTCGCTTTCTCATCGATAATGTTCTCGATTCCAAGGCTGCAAAACCGATGCAGATCCTCGGACATGACCTCAGCCAGTGGCCGATCCCCTCGGTGGTGCTGCTCCTCTGCTCGCTGATCGTCGTGTTTCAACTGCTCGGCGGGTTGCTGAACTACTTCACCACGATGCTCTTCGTGCGGGTGGGACTTCAGGCGCTCATGCGACTGCGGACGGACCTCTATTCGTACCTGCACCTCCTCCCGCTGAAATTCCACGATCAGCGACGGAGCTCCGACTCCTCGTTCCGCGTCGCCTACGACTCCCAGTCGATTCAGTCCTTCTATTCCAAGGGCACGTTCATCTTCCAGTCGCTCATCACCCTCGTCGGGACGTTTGCAGTGATGTGGCACATCGATTGGGAACTCGCGCTTTGGTCCCTGACGGTCATCCCCTGCATGATCGCGGCCATGTATCTGTACTCCAACCGGATCCGGTCTCAGTCGACCGCCATCCAGGAGCGGGAGAGCGAACTGCTTACGGTCGCGCAGGAAGGGCTGAGCTCCGTGCGAATGGTGCGCGCCTTCGGCCGAGAGGAATTTGAAGTCGGACAATTTCGGACCACTGCACGGCAGAGCCTGGAGGCGAACCTGCAACTCACCGGGACCTCGATGAAGAGTTCGCTGGTCGTCAGCACCATCATGGCCATCAGTGTCGCTGCAATCTACTACTTTGGCTTCCGGCACGTGCTCCGCGGAACGCTCACCCTCGGCGAGCTGACTCAGGTCTCGACGTACTTGCTGATGCTCTACGCGCCTCTCGAAGCGCTCACCAATCTGGCTTGGGCGCTGGAGGGCGCGGCTGCTGCGGCGGCCCGCTGTTTCGAAGTGCTCGATCACGCGGACGACGTGAGCGACGCGCCGAATGCCAAGGCCATCTCTCAGGCCAAGGGCAATATCGTCTTTGAGAACGTGGCCTTCGGATACACCGCCGACCGGCTGATTTTCCAAGGTGTGAATCTCGAGATCCATCCTGGCCAGACCGTTGCGTTTGTCGGCGGCACCGGTGCCGGGAAGAGCACGCTGCTTTCGCTCGTCCCGCGCTTTTACGATCCAAATATCGGTCGCGTGCTGCTGGACGGAATGGATCTTCGCAACATTACGAAAAAGTCTCTGCGAAATGAGATCTCGATCGTCCTGCAGGACACGCTGCTCTTCTCCACGACGATCCGCGAAAACATCGCTTACGGGCGCCCGGACGCGACGGAAGAGGAAATCATCGAGGCGGCGAAGCGGGCGCAGGCGCACGACTTCATCATGGCGATGCCGGACGGCTATCGCAGCCAGGTCGGCGAACGCGGCGGACACTTGAGCGTCGGGCAACGGCAGCGCATCGGCATCGCGCGCGCCTTTCTCAAGAATGCGCCGATTCTCCTTCTCGACGAACCCACCTCGGCGCTCGATCCGTCGACCGAGGCAGCGATCATGAAGACGATCGAGGAACTGATGAAGGGCCGCACGACGCTGATCATCACCCACCGCATCGCGACGATCCACAGTGTGGGAAAAATCGTCGTCCTCGGCCCGGGCGGCGTGCTCGAAACCGGTTCCGGACAAGAGTTGCTTGCCCAAAACGGTGCGTATGCGGCTTTGTATCGCGCGGCAAATCTGAATACTCTGCCGCCCGCTTCGTCCTCTTAGCCGAGATCTACCAACAATATGAGCAACGTCCTAGCCGATCGCCGTGTGGAAAATGACTGGTGGAAGGAACCAGTACCGGAAAACGTCTCCTGGGGCGAAGGCTTCTATCTCGAAACGGCCCAGAGCTTCCGTTTCATGCGCAGCAAGCTGCCGATGGCGATCACCTTTGGCGAACACGTCTCGTGTTATGCAGGATGCTCGTTTGCCCTTGGTAAAAACGGCTCATGCTCGGTCGGCGATTTTTCCCTGCTCAATGGCGTGATGATCATGGCTGAGGAGCGCATCGAGATCGGCAAGCACGTGCTGATCTCGTGGAATGTCGGCATCGCGGATTCGGATTTTCATCCCATCGAGGCCGCCAAACGCCGCCAGGATACAATGGCACTCGCCCCCTTCCTGAAGGATGCTCCGCCACGGCCGGAGATCCGGTCCAGGCCGGTAAAAATTTGCGACAACGCCTGGATCGGCATGAATGCGGTGATCCTCAAGGGCGTGACCATTGGCGAAAACTCCATCGTCGGAGCCGGCGCGGTCGTCTCGAAGAGCGTGCCGCCCAACGTGGTCGTCGCAGGGAACCCGGCGGTGATCGTGAAGGAACTCTAACCGCCCATTTTCCAAGACCGGGGCCGGAATTTGGCCGGCCCGATGTTTCTCCATTTCCATGCAGCGCAAGCGCATCGTCGTCACCGGTTTCATGGCCGGCATCCCCATTGCCGGAGTCATCTGGCAGCACCTGCACTATATCGTGGGGCTGCAACGGCTCGGCCATGAGGTGTATTATATCGAGGATTCGGCCCGGTTCACTTACGACCCAACGACCTATGAAACGCTGCCGGATTACAGCTATGCTGGCGAGCTGCTGAAGACGCTTGCCGAGAAGTATGGATTTGCAGATCGCTGGTGTTACTGCGCGCGCTTCTTTCATCCGAACGAAACCATCGGTTTCGGCTATCGCCGGATGCGCGAGTTATATCGCGAAGCCGATGCGATCCTGAATATCTGTGGCGCACAGGAGCTCAACGACGACCTACTGCAAAGCGATCGCCTGATCTATGTGGAGAGCGATCCCGGCCTGGAACAGATCGAGATCGACAAGGGCAATCCGCGGACGCGCGAAAAGCTCGGCCATCACCAATCACTTTTCACTTTCGGGGAAAACGTCGGCACCCCGGAATTCCCGGTCCCCGATCATGGCCTCCGATGGCTGCCCACACGCCAGCCAATCGTGACCGATTTCTGGAAAGCCGATGCTCCGCCTGCGCCCGCGGCACTTTTCACCTCGATTGCCAACTGGAACACGAGCGGCCTCAAAGACGTGGAATGGCGCGGCGATAAGTATCTCTGGAGCAAATCCCTGGAGTTCCTGAAATTCGCCGAAGCGCCGCACCGCGCGGGCGAATCGTTCGAACTCGCGACCAATCTCCGCGATCGCACCATTATCGATCGCCTGAACGGCCTCGGCTGGAGGCTCGTTCCGCCGGACGACGTCAGCATCGATATCGACCTGTATCGGCGCTACATCCAGCAGTCGAAGGGCGAATTCACCGCGGCAAAGGATCAGTATGTGCGGCTGAATACGGGTTGGTTCTCGGATCGCTCGGCCTGCTATCTCGCCGCGGGACGGCCGGTCATCACGCAGGAGACTGGTTTTACGCGCTTCTACGGCGGCAAACGCGGGCTCTTCGCATTCTCGACCCTTGAGGAAATTGCCGAGGCGGCACGGGAGATAAACGCCGATTACGCCACGCATTCGCGGGCGGCTTTTGAAGTCGCAGCTGAGCATTTCGAGGCGACAAAGGTGCTGGCCGAACTTCTGGATCGCGCGGGCGTATAACACCGCGCCATTTCATTGAAAACACAGGCAGTGGCTTGCGATGCTAGCCTGCCTTCAAGGCTTCGTACATCTCGTGCTCCCAGGCCAGGCGCGTCTGGATCTCATCGGTGCCCGGACCCGAATGCCTTCCGCACAAAGAACAATGCAGGTATAGGAAGGTCGGCAACGTCGTTTCGCCAATCCTGATCGGATGCCATGCATCCTCGCGGGATTTTCCGACCCGGAGCATCGGCAGCCGTCCGCAGCAGGGCGTAATTGGAATTGATCGAGAATCCATCAGTGCAGTCCGGGGTTCAAATTCTCCGCGCAACCCAAGTGTTTGCACGCCATGCTCTTCGGTCGGCTCGGACTTGGGATGCCTGAACCACCAAAGAACCGGCAAGGCTCAATGACGGGGGTATTCATTACCGGCATGCGATTGATTCGTTGCTGATGGCGGGGGTGCGCGCCTCGAAAATGTCGTTCCCCTGACGAAGCCCGGGCGCAAATCTGGCGGAACATGGAAGCAAATCCCGCTTGTCGACGGAGACGTTATCCGGCAGCCTGCGGCGGCTTATGGTACGTTTGGTTCCTTCTCTGTTGATTGCATCGCTGACTGCATGCTTATGGACGGCAGCGGCGGCTCCGTCTTATGCCGCCAGCAGCGCGACGGAGACCTATTACGGGATTGTTTCCGGCCCTTCGCTGGCCACCACGGGATTTGCACGGGTAGTCATGGGCACGGGCATCGGGACCATGGCAATCAAGATCGGGTCGGGCCCGCAGCTTTCCCTGAAACTAAAGGTCATCAGCGGCGACTATGTCGGCTCCAGCGGCAATGTAAGCGTAGATCTGAAGCCGACTTCGCTTCCAAACGGGGCACCGGGATTGTCTGGAACCATGGCCAAGGGCAACCCGGTCATTCCGCTGACACTCGCACTGACGGCAGCCCCCTCGGATGCTGCCTCGCTCGCAGGACGTTACACCCTGTTGCTGGAATCCAGCGCGAGCGTCGCCGGAACCGGAACGCTGCAAATCCTCCCTTCCGGCGCTTTGATATTTACGGGCATCCTCTCGGACGGGACGATCGTCAGCCAGGGCGCGACCTTGAACGCATCGAACGGCTGGTCACTTCTGGCCCAGGCTACAAACGGTGCCGTCCTTGCCGGTGAAATCACCTTTGCCGATGCGGCGGAATCGGATTGTTCCGGATCGGTGTCGTGGAAAACACCCGCACCGAAGAAAACCGTCTTACCCGAGCAGGATACCGAACTTACTCTTGTGGGCTCGAGTTACGATCCGACTCTTGTCTGGAGCGCGGCGAGCAGTTGGACACTCTCGGCAAGCATCGATGGAAGCAATAGCGCCAACTTTGTTGCGAACTTAATCGCCAATGGGTCGCTACTCAGGTTCAACCAGATCCTTCTCACCCCTGGCAGCGTGCTACCAGGAATGGCTACCGGGCCGAATGCTTCCATCCTGATCGATGTGACTAGCGGGAACATTGCCGGTTACTTTGTGACGGCATCCAACGCCGTGCACGGACTGGGCGGCATCGTTTTCCAAAAGACGAACTCGGCTTACGGTACGACGTCCGATTTTGCGGGGTCAGCTTTCGGGCCAGGCATTAAATTAGTGGCAAGCTCCCTCCGGACATCCGCGAGCACGGCCAGACAGTTGCCCTCGTTGGTGCAATGGAATAGGGGCGCCACGGCAGGAAGCTTCTCCATTGAAATCACGAAGCCCAGCGGAGGCAGCAACCCAGGCGGCGGCACACCTGATGGAGGCACGCTGACACTTACTGGCGGCGGTGACACCAGCGGAGGCACCCTGACGCTCAACGGTGGCTATGGCAGCTATACTGGCGGCGGACTGACAGTCGGCGGGGCTACATTGACACTCGGCAATGGCGTTACGGCATTCGGCGGCGGTTTCAGTGGCGGCACATTGACGCTTTCTGGCGGAGCACCCACGAATGGCTCCGTCACGATTACCGCCAATCCGATTACCGACGGCACCGTGAATACCATCGGAACGATAACCTTGGGATCGGGGACACTCGCCCTCAGTAACCAACCCACTGAAGGGATTACCGTTTCCAGCGGCACACTCAACCTCAGCGGTTCATCTTCTGGAGGATTTCTCTATCTGAGCGGGGTAAACACTCTCGGAAGTGGGAGCCTTACTCTTGCGACCGTCAACTCAGGCGCCGCGCTTCACTTGGCCGGATCTCCCTCCGGGACATCGAATACAACAACGCCCGAGGTGGTCGTCATCGCCGTCACGACGATGAATTCGGCTGCGACCTTCATTAATAGTCTACCGGCGACCGAAACTATTTCCTTCGAGCCAGATCCCTCTGCCACATCCACCTGCACGGGCGCTCAATTGCAGTCCGCCTTGGCCGATGCGATTGCGCAGGGTCAGACGAGCTTTGTTTACGGAGGAGTTACCTTTAATCTGTAACTTCGACAGATACGGAGGCCTGGCAGCAACAGGCCTCCAAACGAAGTAAGACTGCTAATTTTTCTATAGGCTCTCCATGAGGCTCAAGGCACTTAAAACCACGCCGCTGTGAGCCGCCCGGGTAGGGACCGCTGTCCTCAGCGGTCCAACAAACATGAACTGCCGCCGCGCTCTCCTAAACGGAACCATTCTTCCGGAAGACTCATTATCCGATGGTTTCCAATTGTTTCATCGTTCCTCCAAGCCGTCCGTGAGTGTCCATCTCGGTTGGACGGCCGAGGACAGCCGTCCCTACCACTTCGCCCGCGCACACCTTACTTGAACGATCAGCGCAATCCCGTTTGTGACTATACAACATACTAAATCACCCTAATCAGCCACTCCCGCGCGCGTTTCCACCCAGCGCGCGTAGAGCCAGAGTAAGTCGGATACCCGGTTGAGGTAGCGGATAATCTGCGGGTTTACCGGGTGACCGGATTCGCGCAGAACGACGACCTCTCGTTCCGCACGGCGGCAGATGGCGCGTGCCACATCGAGGCAGGCGCTTCCTTTGGTCGCTCCCGGTGTCGCCCAGTGCCGATAGGAAATCCGGTGCTTACCTTCCAGTTCGTCGATTAATGCGGTGATGCGATCCACCATCGCTTCATTCACCGATAGAAATCCTTTCTCGATATAGCGCTCTGTGTCCGCCGGATGATCCACGGCGATCTCGCCCATCAGGATTACCAATTCCTTTTGGATGGCCAGGACCGGTTCTGAAATGTGCAGATCCTCGACAAACGCGCGCACCAATCCCAGTGCTGAGTTCAGTTCATCGACCGTTCCGTTGACCACCACGCGCTGGTCGCTCTTCGAAACACGGCGTCCAAACATGAGAGCCGTCGTTCCGTCGTCTCCGGTCTTGGTGGCAATCGACATGGGCCATTTCTGCAGGACTTCTGCGGCATTGGCAAGCCGATGAGGCTTTCACCCCCCCGCCTCCCGGAAAAGCAAAACGCCGGGAATCCGAAGACTCCCGGCGTTTGCGGAACTTATTCTAGTTGAGCAACCTTAGGCGAGGGCAGGCTCGGCTTCAGTTTCCGGCGTGAAGCTCGGACCCTGATCGCCCAGCGAGACGACCTTGACGTCGCGGTGGGTCGGGAAGCCCGTACCAGCCGGGATGAGGTGACCCATGATGACGTTTTCCTTGAAGCCACGCAGGTGGTCGATACGACCCAGCGTCGCCGCTTCGGTAAGAACACGGGTGGTGTCCTGGAAGCTCGCCGCGGAGATGAACGACTCGGTTTCGAGCGAAGCCTTGGTGATGCCAAGCAGCACCGGCACCGCTTCGGCGGGCTTGCCGCCCATTTCCTGAACGCGGGCATTCTCTTCTTCGAAGGTGAGGCGGTCGATCTGGTCGCCCCAGAGGAGCGTCGTGTCGCCCGGCTCGGTGATCTTCACCTTGCGCAGCATCTGACGGATAATGATCTCGATGTGCTTGTCGGCGATTTCCACGCCCTGCAGACGGTACACTTCCTGGACCTCGTTAACGAGGTGCTCCTGAAGCGCCTGCGGTCCGAGAACATCGAGGATGTCGTGCGGAGGCACAGGACCGTCGGTGAGCTGCTGGCCCTTTTTCACAACATCGCCCTTGAAGACGATCGTGTGTTTGGCCAGCGGGACGAGATGCTCTTCCTCGGCACCGGTCTCGGTGTCGCGGACGATGATCTTGCGCTTGCCACGGACCGTGCCACCGATCTCGACGACGCCGTCGATCTTGGCGATTTCGGCCGCGTCTTTCGGACGGCGGGCTTCGAAGAGTTCGGCGACGCGCGGAAGACCGCCGGTGATGTCCTTGGTCTTCGCGATCTTACGCGGAGTCTTGGCGAGGAGCTGACCGGCCTGAACTTTCTTGCCTTCCCCGACGGCGACGTGAGCGCCGGCCGGAATGGAGTAGCTGGCCAGAATTTCCTTCGTCTTGTCGTCCACGACGACGATCTGCGGATGGAGGTCTTCCTTGTGCTCGATGACCATGGTGCCCATGACGCCGGTGGCCTCATCGACCTCCTTCTTCACGGTGACACCCTGGATCATGTCGCGGAATTCGACCTTACCAGCCTTCTCGGTGAGAATCGGCACGTTGTGCGGATCCCACTGCGCAAAGGCCTGGCCCTTCTTGACCTCACTGCCTTCGGCCAGAGAGATGACCGTACCGATGACGACGGTGTAGCGCTCGAGCTCGCGGCCATCCTTCGCATGGATGGACATCGCGCCGTTCTTGTTGAGCACGATCCAGTTGCCGTCGAGGCCCTGCACAACGCGCATGTCGTTGAAGCGGAGCTCGCCGTCGTTCTTGGCCTTGATGACGGGCTGCTTGAAGATACCCGAGGCAACGCCGCCGATGTGGAACGTACGCATCGTGAGCTGAGTACCAGGCTCGCCGATCGACTGCGCGGCGATGATGCCGACAGCTTCGCCGATCTTCACGAGCTGGCCTGTGGCCAGGTTGCGGCCGTAGCACTTGGCGCAAACGCCACGCTTCGATTCGCAGGTGAGGCCCGAGCGGATCTTGAGCTGCTCGACGCCGATGTTCGAGATCGTGGAAGCGGTTGCTTCGTCGATGAGCTGGCCCTTCTTCAGAACCGTCGCGCCGGAGACCGGATCCTTGATCGTCTCGCAGCTGGTGCGGCCGATGATACGGGTCTTGAGATCGACGACTTCTTCGTCGCCTTCGTAGATCGAGCGGACCGTGATGCCACCAACCGTGCCGCAATCGTCGCCGACGACGATAACGTCCTGGGCGCAGTCAACGAGCTTACGGGTGAGGTAACCGGAGTCGGCAGTCTTGAGCGCGGTATCGGCGAGACCCTTACGGGCGCCGTGCGTCGAAATGAAGTACTCGAGCACCGTCAGACCTTCGCGGAAGTTCGAGGTAATCGGGCGTTCGATGATCGAACCGTCTGGCTTGGCCATCAGTCCGCGCATACCGGCGAGCTGCTTGACCTGCTGGCGGTTACCACGAGCGCCGGAGTCGACCATCAGGTACACCGGGTTCAGTTCCTTGCGGCCCTCGTTGTGTTCGAGGGTACGGAACATGACGTTCGCGATTTCTTCACCGGCGTGGGTCCAGATGTCGATGACCTTGTTGTAGCGCTCACCGTCGGTGATGATACCGCGGCGATACTGCTGCTCAACGAGGGCGACCTGCTTGTAGGCGTTGTCGAGCTCGGTGTGCTTCTCTTTCGGGATGATCATGTCGGCGATTCCGATGGAAACGCCGGCGCGCATCGCCCAGTAGAAGCCGAGGTCCTTCAGGCGGTCGAGCGTCTCGACCGTGGCCTGGTGGCCCGCCGTCTGGTAAGTGCGGAAGATGACGTCGGAGAGCTGCTTCTTGCCGCAAGCCTTGTTGAAGAAACCGACGCCCTTCGGCCAGATCTGGTTGAAGATCACGCGACCGACGGTGGTCTCGATCATCTTGGACGTCGAGTCGCCGTAGACGGTCTTCGTGCCGAAGTCGGGGTTCTTGAAACGGATCCGGTCGAGGACCTTGATCGACCCCTCGGCCATCGCGAACTCGACTTCCGTCGGTTCGGCGAAAACTGGAAGGCGATGATTTTCCTTTTCGCCGACGCGGCGCGGGTTCTGCGTGAGGTAGTAGCAACCAAGGACGATGTCCTGCGAAGGCGTGGTGATCGGCTTGCCGCTGGAAGGCGAGAAGATGTTGTTCGGCGCAAGCATGAGCATGCGCGTTTCCATCTGCGCTTCCACGGAGAGCGGGACGTGCACGGCCATCTGGTCACCGTCGAAGTCGGCGTTGTAAGCCGTACAGACGAGCGGATGAATACGAATGGCCTCGCCTTCGATGAGCTGCGGCTCGAAAGCCTGGATCGAAAGGCGGTGCAGCGTGGGAGCACGGTTCAGGAGAACCGGGTGACCCTTCGTGACTTCCTCGAGGATGTCCCAGACTTCAGGCGTCTGGCGCTCGATCATCTTCTTGGCCGAGCGCACGGTGTGCACATAGCCACGCTCCTTGAGCACGCGGATGATGAACGGCTCGAACAGGACGAGCGCCATCTTCTTGGGCAAACCGCACTGGTGCAGCTTGAGCTCAGGACCGATGACGATGACCGAACGGCCCGAGTAGTCGACGCGCTTGCCGAGCAGGTTCTGACGGAAGCGTCCACCCTTGCCCTTGAGCATGTCGGAGAGCGACTTCAGCGGGCGGTTGCCGGCGCCGGTGACGGCACGGCCATGGCGGCCGTTGTCGAAGAGGGCGTCGACCGCTTCCTGGAGCATGCGCTTCTCGTTCCGGATGATGACGTCCGGAGTCTTGAGCTGGAGCAGGTTCTTGAGACGGTTGTTGCGGTTGATGACGCGACGATAGAGATCGTTCAGATCGCTCGTTGCGAAACGGCCGCCTTCGAGAGGCACCAGCGGGCGCAGGTCCGGCGGGATCACCCGCAGCACCTCGAGGATCATCCACTCAGGCCGCGTGTGCGAGCTGGCGAAGCCCTGCACGAGCTTGAGGCGCTTTGCGAGCTTCTTGCGGATCTGCTTGGAGCGGGTCGAGCCCATCTGCTCTTCGAGTTCCTTCTGGAGCTCGGCGAGATCGCACTGGCTGAGCAGGGTGCGAATCGCTTCGGCGCCCATGCCGGCCTGGAAGTTGCCTTCGCCGTACTGGTCGAGGGCTTCGCGGAATTCCGCCTCGGTCAGGAGCTGCCCCTTCTGGAGCGGCGTCTGGCCGGGATCGGTCACGAGGTAGTCTTCGTAATAGATGATGCGCTCGAGCTGGCGGCTCGACATGTCGAGCATCAGGCCGATGCGCGAAGGCATGCACTTGTAGAACCAGATGTGCGTTACCGGCACGGCCAGTTCGATGTGGCCCATGCGCTCGCGGCGCACGCGGGCGAGAGTGACTTCGACGCCGCAGCGGTCGCAGATCACGCCCTTGTGCTTGATGCGCTTGTACTTGCCGCAGGAGCATTCCCAGTCGCGGGTCGGACCGAAGATGCGCTCGCAGAAGAGGCCGCCCTTCTCGGGCTTGAACGTACGGTAATTGATCGTCTCGGGATTCTTGACTTCGCCGTGGCTCCACGAACGGATGGAATCCGGAGCAGCAACGGTGATGCCGACCTGGTCAAACCCGACGGACCGTTCCTCGCCGACCAGTTCACGGAATGAAGGAGTTTCAATCATAGGATTTAGCGTTTAGCTAACGGGGTAAGTGAATGGTTAACGGTTAGGGTCAGAGGAGCTGGGGCAATTCGCCCTCGCGGCGGCGGGCGCCGACTTTGACGTCGAGGCCGAGCGACTGCATTTCCTTGATGAGCACGTTGAACGACTCAGGCGTGCCGGCTTCCAGCGAGTTATCGCCCTTGACGATGGACTCGTAGATGCGGGTACGGCCCTGGACGTCGTCCGACTTGACCGTGAGGAGTTCCTGGAGCGTATAAGCGGCGCCGTAAGCTTCGAGCGCCCACACCTCCATTTCGCCGAAGCGCTGGCCACCGTACTGGGCCTTACCACCCAGCGGCTGCTGAGTGACGAGCGAGTACGGACCAACGGCACGGGCGTGGATCTTGTCGGCGACCAAGTGGCCGAGTTTCAGCATGTAGATGTAACCCACGACGATCGGCT
>FTCV01000946.1_pt1 | contig 30652 bp, 16 predicted proteins | sample 1639691 | NCBI WGS metagenome assembly FTCV01 (sample SAMEA3914864, study PRJEB12502) | metagenome | biome: forest; material: soil | place: USA | collected 2012-03-12 | depth 0.3 m
CATCGGCTTGCTTTATACTGGCACCCGCGACCCGAAGATCCGCAGGACCAGGCGCCGTCGCCCACATGTCCCTTCATCAAAAACCTACAATGTCAAAGATCCGAGACCCCTTCCGAAGCCTCCGCCGACGAAAAACCCGGACAACCAGCCATCCTCGATTTCTATCTCGAGGAGCATGTTGCCCGTCTATGTTGGCGACCTTGGCAAACCGTGTGGTCCGCTGCGGTGAGAGGCCCTCTAGGACCCACCCGTGATTCGGTCAAACATTAATTTCATATACTTTTCCACAGCCCCCACCGCTCCAATGCGACATCTTTTTTGGTGAACGCGCAGCCAATGACGCCTTGCGTAAGCACAGCGGCAGAGTGGAACCTGGCTCCACGAAAGCCCATTCCACGCGGTATCAGCGCAGTTCGGATATCCAGATTGCGACGGACCACTGCTATCGCTCCGTTGCCTGGGGTTCCCCGGCCCCCAGCCCCCTCGTCGATCCCAGCGATGGTTTCGAACCGAACAGCCGGGTGTCAGATCGTGGTGCGCATCTGACCAATCCCCGGATCAGTGCGGCCGATCCGGCCGGTCTCGACCTTGCCCGCAAAGCGGCGAAGGAAAGTGTCGGCGCCTTCTACATGCACCGTCAGGTCGTACCAGTTGTCACTCGCGGCCAAAGCCCAGCCATCGGTGATGCGGCCGTGCGGGGGCACGGCTATCTCTCGTACAGGCGCGCCCAATGTCGGGTAGGCTCCGTCCAGCATGATCCGGAAAAGCCGTGGCTGGTCGGTCATATTGACCAACCGAAGTTCTATTTCCCCGTGCTCAGGCCGATCGACGCACTGCACCTCCAGCGCCGCTATGCCTTCATGGAAGGAGCCGGCATAGCGGCGCCAATAGCCGTTAGGCCCCCTGAGCGTGAGATCGTAAAAGTCCAACGCGCCGGCGTCATGCCACTGCGTGCTTTCGAATCGATCGCCTGCCCCGATAGTATAGTGCCAGGGTTCCTGGGCATCGCTGTTGTCATGGACGGTGAAGGTGGTGCCGACGCGGCCTTGATTGGCGAGGAGCAGCGAAAAGCGGCCCTTCCGGTCGATGGCACTCTCGGCAGTGAAACGGTAGGGCAGCGCGCGATGGGGACGCTGGCCGGGCATCTGCGTAGTGGGCTGTTGACTGTCAGGGATCGCGTTCGCGGTCCCTGCGGCAGACTTGCCCACGCGCGCGCGGAAATCCTTCGTCGAGGGGAGCGGCGCGATGTGTGATTGCGCGGGTTCGCCAAAGTCGAACGCAGAGGTGAGATCACCACTCACCGAACGGCGCCAGTGACTGATATTGGGCTCCATCACGCCGAACCGCTTTTCCATGAATTGAAGCACGGACGTGTGATCGAACAATTGCGAGCAGACGTTGCCGCCGCGCGTCCAGGGCGAGACGATGATGGTGGGCGTACGGATCCCCAGACCGATCGGATGCTGCATGTCATCCGCTTGGCCGGTGCCGCGATAGTCCTTAGCTTCGCCGTCGACTGGAACCGTGCTGTGGCCGCGATAGGAGCCAACGGGCGCGACAGGCGGCGGCGAGTGGTCGTAGAAACCACCAGCCTCATCATAGCAAAGGATGAAAGCGGTCTTCGCAAACATCTCCGGATTATCGACCAGAGCGGCGACCAGGCCAGCGGTGACATGTTCACCCTTGGATGGCTCTGCAGTCGGATGTTCGGAATAGTCGGCGGCGGTGACGATCCACGATATCTGCGGCAGTGATCCGGTCTCCACGTCGCGCCGGAACGCGGCAATCAACTGGTCACCGTCCGAACGGCTGCGATCCGGCCCCTCCTTGTGCTCGCTGACCCATGAGCGGCCCCGACTATAGAGCTCGGAATCGCGCTCGCAGGGGCGGAACGCGGGAAACACCGAAAGCAGATTGTCGCCGAAGTTGTCGTACTCCTGATAGACCTTCCAGTTCACACCGGCCTTCTGCAAGCGTTCCGCGTACGTGGTCCAGCGATAGGCATCGGGGCGCAGTGGCTTGTCCATAGTCATGTCGGCGCTGGGGGTCTCGTCTTCCCCATAGTTGTGCATTTGGGGGTCGCCGCCGAAAGCCCCGCCACCATTGCAGCCGGTGAACAAGTGAAGCCGGTTGGGGTAGGTCTGCGTCATCGTCGAGCAGTGATACGCGTCGCAGATCGTGAAGGCGTCCGCCAAGGCGTAGTAGAACGGGAGGTCACCGGCGCCATAATGTAGCATGCGGTTATGCAGTTCACCGGTATGTCCCCAGCGATCGTAGCGCCCCCGGTTGAAGATATGCATGTTCTCGACATGCGATTGCTCCGCCCCGTCGACCAGGAATGAGCGGCTCGTTTTCGAATCGCCGTGGAAGGGCATGACGAAGCCGTCGGGGTGTTGCTTGGACGGCTGCGACCAGACGGTACGCCCGCCGGGCAGGCGCAAGGGTCGCGGGTCACCAAATCCGCGCACACCGTTGAGCATGCCGAAATAGTGATCGAACGATCGGTTCTCCTGCATGTGGATGACGATGTGCTCTACATCCATGATCGTGCCGGAACGGCGCGCGGGTTCGATGGCAAGCGCGCGGTCTAGCAGGCCAGGCATCATCGACATCGCCGTTCCAGCGCTTGCGGCCTTTGCCGCCATGCGCAGAAAATCACGCCGATTGCCCTGTGCCATCACATCATCTCCATTTTTCGTAGTGCCGGGGGTGGCATGTCGCATATCCGACACAAAACTGGTATAGTCCAAAATTACGACACATTGACTACAACGCTGTGCGGTTTCGGCCCCGGCGCGGGGGATCCCACTGGATAGCCTACGCCCACCGGATTCCGCGCCCGGCATGACTTACAGGAACGGCTTTCCCGGTGATCGACATAATATTCAATCTTATCGATAAGTTCTCTGATGAACGGTATGGCGAAGACGTGACCCAGTTGGAGCACGTTCTGCAATGCGGAGAATTGGCCCGCCAGGACGGCGCTTCGGACAGCCTGATCGCCGCTGCACTACTGCATGACATCGGCCAGTTCCTCGACGGCGCGGGCGAAGCAGCGGAGGCGCATGGCATCGACGCGCGGCACGAAGTCAGCGGCGCTGCGTTCCTGTCTTCGCATTTCGCCCTTGAGGTTACCGAACCCGTGCGCCTGCACGTCGCCGCGAAACGCTATCTTTGCGCGATTGAACCCGGCTACGCGGAATCACTGAGCCGAGCGTCGGAACTGAGCCTGCACTTGCAGGGCGGCCCGATGAGTCCGCAGGAAATCGTCGAATTCGAAAGCGAGCCTGCATTCGCCGATTCGGTGCGCCTGCGCCGCTACGACGATCATGGAAAGCGCGCTGACTGGGTGGTTCCGCCGCTGGAAAGCTACCGCCCCTTGCTCGAATCGCTGATGACACGCCGCTAACGGCCTGCGTCGGATCGGCTTTTGGCAGATCCGATTTCAAGATCTGCATTTCCTGTCACCGCTCTGCAATGAACAACTGGTGTATACCAGATTGCCAAACGGTCATCGATTCGGTGGAACGCTGGGCGGGGAAATCCCCGACCGGGCTGCTCCACGAGCCGCTGGCCCAGCCTTGTCCGGGGGAGCCATCGCGGCTGCCCGGCGGGCGGTTCTTGGGGATCTCGGGGAGATACGAAATATGCGTAAAGTGAAGATCGCGCGCGCGCAGCGTGCGCTGCTGGGCATTTCAACTGCAACGATGGCATTTGTCGCCGTTTCGCCAGCTGCATGGGCGGATGAAGTGCCGCCGGAGGAGACTATTGTGGTTTCCGGCCAGCGCTTCAGCACGGCTGCGGCGATCGATCAGAAGAAGAACGCCGACAATGTGGTTGACGTTATCTCGGCCGACAGCCTGGGCAAGCTGCCCGACGCCAATGTCGCCGATGCGCTGGCTCGCATTCCGGGCATGTCGGTCATCGTCAACCAAGATACCGGCGAAGGTGAATATGTCGCCATTCGCGGCCTTTCCGGCACATACAACGCCGTCTACATCAACGGCGTGCGCGTGGCGCAGACCGACCCATCCAGCCGTGACGTTTCGCTGACCGTGCTGCCGCCGAACGGCATTTCGGAAATCCGTGTGACCAAGACGCTGACGCCCGATCAGGACGGCGACGGCATCGGCGGCAGCATTGATTTCCGCACCCCCACCGCCTTCGATTTCCAGGACCGCACCACCCTGCGCGTCTATGGCTCCGGCGGTTTCAACCAGCAGGCGCGCAAGGCTGGCGAGGATGCGGGCAACTATCAGGGCCAGGCCGATTTCGGCCGCCGCTTCGCAGGCGACACTTTCGGCATATTCGTTTCCGCCAACTATGGCGTAAGCCACGGCAATGGCCAGGAAACCGAGAACGACGGCGAATGGGAACCCTTCAACTGGCGCAAGGATTCCGAAGAGACGATCGACGAAAGCAACATGCACCTGCCCGGCATCGATCTTGACTATCGGCGGCTGAAACAGACGCGCTACGGCGGCAATTTCTCGTTCGATTATCGCGGGGGCACCACGCAGCTCTATCTGCGCGGGCAGTTCTCCCGCCAGGAACAGCGCGGCACCAACGACGTTACCGACTATCGCAACCGGCCGACCGCACGCCTGACGCAGGTCAACGAGGACGATACCGGCCTTGCCCAGCCGGAAAGCATGATCACCGGCCAGATCGTCCGCAATGGCAAGACCTACAACACCTACGGCTACACGACGAGCCAGATCGTGGACAAAGATGGCGACGGTCTGATCACCGATCTGGATGCTGGTTCGACCGGATATTGGTCGCTCAACGGCCGTTCGGGCGTGTGGGATCCCAAGCAGTTCCAGTTTGCGCGCAATTTCAGCACGATCGACCTGAACCAGTCGCTCTACACCGTCAACTTCGGCGGCCATTCCGATCTCGACCGGCTGCACCTGGACTATGACCTGAGCTATTCGGGCGGCGACCGATCTTCGCCGCAGAGCTATTCGATCGGTTACAGCTGCGATAAGTGCGCCTACCCACTGAACGCCACCGGCATCGACTGGGTATCGAGCGATCCGCGCTTCCCCAAGGCGGGCCTGCCCGCCTATGCCCAATTCGTCGAAACAGACTCTTCACTGCTGCCTTTCGACGGCGCCAGCTCTTCCAAGAGCAAGCAGAAGGACGATCGCATCGCCGCCCGCCTCGACATGCGCTATGACTTCGCCGGCGTGCTGAACTACGTGAAGTTCGGCGGCAAGTTCATGCGTTCGAAGCGCACGTACGACTATACGCCGATCTATGACGGAGACCTTTCGGGCACCGCGCTCGATGGCCTCAATCTCGAACAATCGGGCTTGGTTGACAAGGAAGTTTCCAGCATCCTGGGCGGCCAGTACTACTATGGCGATGTGATGAACCGCGCGCGGGTGGAAGCAGCAATCAAGGCGGCGATCGCCGCGAACCCGATGGATCCGGACGACACCGCCTTCCTGGCCGACGACAAGCGCAGCACCGAAAAGGTCTACGCCGCTTATGCGCTGGCGCATTTCCAGCTGGATACACTTGGCGTGATCGCCGGTGCACGCATGGAACGGCGCGAAACCAGCAACGTCTTCTGGTCCAGTGACGGCGACAACAGCGGCTTCGCCACCACCAACAATGGCTACACGATGTTCCTGCCCAGCGTCACCGCAATCTGGCGCCCCAACGACAAGCAGGTCGTCCGCGCGGCGGTGTGGACCGGCTACTCGCCGCCGGAATACAGCTATCTCTCATCCGGCCAGTCGGTCACGCGCGATGCCAACAACGAAATCATTGCCATTAGCCGTGGCAACCCGGACCTGAAGCCGGCAAAGTCGCTCAATGCTGACCTTTCGCTGGAATACTATCCGGATCCCACCAGCATCGTGTCCGCCGGTATCTACTACAAGCATATCACCGACTTCATCTTCACCAACGGCAGCCAGGTGAATGCCGATACGCAGAACGGCACGATCGAGATCAGTCAGCCGCAGAACGGCCAGGACGCGACGCTCTATGGCATCGAACTCAATCTAGTGAAGAGCTTGCAAGATCTAGCCTCTCCCTTCGACGGTTTCGGGATTGAGGCGAACGTCACCGTGCAGTCGAGCGAGGCGCAAACCGGCCTGGCCTATCGCCAGGGCAAGTCGATCCGGTTCATCAATGCGCCGGACTTGATGTACAATGCTGCGATCACGTACCAGAAGTACGGCTTTGAAACGAAGCTATCGTACAACTATCGCGGGAAATACATTGAATCGCTGCGCGACAACGCGGTGGACAAGTGGGTTCGCCCGAACCGCAGCCTAGATTTCCACTTGCGCTATAACATCAATACGCACTTCGCAATGGACTTCGATGTCGGCAACATCCTGAGCGATTGGAAATACTACACAACCAAGGGCGACAACCCCAGCTACATGAAGGATTACATGGAAGCCGGCCGCACCTTCCTGCTGCGGGGCAGCTATCGCTTCTAATCAATGACCGAGCCGGATGCGTCAGTGTCGACAGACACGGGCGCATCCGTGCATTGACCTTTCCGGCGGCGTCCTGCCATTGACTGGCAGGCGCCGCTTTTTGGCGTTCTGATCTTATCGTGGCTGAACCGATGCGCCCCAAGACCGACATTCTGCCCTGGCCCCGTACGACGACGCCCGCCGAAGGGCCGCAATACCTTGCCCTGCGTGACCAGATCGCGCTGAATATCGAGATGGGCAAGCTGCTGCCGGGCACCCGCCTGCCTTCCGAACGCCAGATGCAGACCGGCACCGGAACCGCGCGTGGCACGATCCGCGAGGCGCTCTTCCAGCTTGAGGCAGAGGGCCTGATCTATCGCAAGGACCGCAGCGGCTGGTACGTCTCGCCGCCGGCGGTGACGTACGATCCCACGCGCTGGGCCGGTTTCATGGCCTATGTCCGCGAACAGGGGCGCACGCCGGGCACCGAGACGCTGGCGAAGGAGAGTCGGCCTGCACCCTCGGCGGTAGCCGATATCTTTCGGGTGGCGCCGGGATCGCTGATGCATGTGATTGGCCGGCGCCGCACGATAGACGGCCGGCCCGTGCTGGTAGAGGAAATCACGGTCGATCCCGCGCTGGCGCCGGATCTGCTGTCGCACTCGCTGGACGGGTCGCTTACCGACATCCTGACGAAGACGTATGGCGTGACAGTGGCGCGCAACCGTGTGGACATGCGGCCTTGTGCGCTGGTGAAGGAAGCGGCGGATGGGCTGGGTGTAAAGTCCGGCACGCCCGGCCTACTGGTGGTGCGAACCAGCTTCGACGCAGCGGGGCGTGTGGTGGAATACGACCAGGAATACTGGCGCCATGACGCGATCCGCATTCACGTGGACCTGAACGTCCGCGCCTGATCGGGCGCGGTGGGACGGCAGGGCCAGCGGTTCAGGGGCTAGATTCAGGCAGGCGACGGCGTCATGTCGGTTTGGCCTGCACGGCGCAGAAAATAGGCCATCGACAGCAAAGTCAGCAGGGATACGACAATTGTCGTGCCGTAGACGCACTCAATGAAGAACGGCAGCCAGTCCATGCGCGGCGCGGCGATGCTGCGGACCAGCAGGAGTGCCACGCTGCCCGCATAGCCCGATGAATCGGCGACGTAGATCAGGAATCCGGCGTTTCCGGCGCGCCCCAGTGCCGCAATCATGCGGTCGAACAGCATGGCGTTGAACGGCGTGTAGCCCAGATAGAGCCCCGCCCCGGTCAGGATCATCCACGGCAGCGGCGCGATCAGGCCGGCCTGAAAGGCGATTGTGGACAGGCCCATCAGCAGCGCGCCACCCAGGATCACGCCGTGCATCGCCAGCAGGGCGCGCATGTTGTCCCGTACCAGCATCAGTGCGCCAAGGCCTGCGAGCGCCAGCACGGCAACCGGCAATTCGCTGGCCGAAAAAACCGAAGCGACACCGCCGAAGCCCAGGGCAGTCCACAGTTCCACGGCGAAATTGTCACGAAAGTCGCGTATCGCCGTCAGCAGCACATATCCGGCGATCAGGAGCAGCATCGGAAGCCCGTTACGCTGCAGGAAAGCCCGGCGCTCTGCCGTGTTCATCGGCACGCGAACGGTCCGCTCAGCCTCGTCACGCGCGTCTGGCGGGGGCAGGCTCTCCAGCATCCAGAGGCAGACGAGTAGCAGCGGCACGAACAACGCTCCGGTCGCCGCCGGCATCCAGTGGACCGATACGCCCTGCGCCATCAACAGCACCGCCACAGACTTCACCACGCCGGAAGAGAGGATGAAACTGGCGCAGAGCATGGCGCCGATCAGCTCCGACGTTCGTCGCCCCTCGACGTAGCTGAAGACCAAGCCCCAGATCATCCCGAGCGGCAGGCCGTTCAGCAGCAGGCAGAGCACGCCCCATGGCGCGGGCAGAATGGCGAAGAGCAAAAGCGCGACCCAGGAGAGACCTATCAGGCCCAGAATAGCTCCTGCACGGCCCTTGCGGCCGAATTCCGCGATGATCTTGATGCCGATCCATTTTGAGAGCGCGTAGCCAACGACTTGCGCGATCAACAGTGCTGACTTGTAGTCGATCCCGAAAGGCAGGTGGTCGCCATACTCGAACATACCCGCCGCAAACGGCTTGCGGAATGCATACATCGAGAAGTAGGCGCCGAAAGCGGCGAATCCCCCCAGCAAGGCGATGGTCATGTCATGGCGAAGCGCAGGGATGGCCGGTTTCATTGTGAAACTGGTATATACCAAAATGACGTCATATTTATGACGTGCCGCTGTCCGCAGATGAGCACAGTTCCGCCCACCGCTGCGACCTTCACCGAACTATGCCTTCAGAGACTTCCTTCTCCGAAGTAGTCTTCTCCATCACGTTAGCTGGACATATCGGAGATAGACCGGAATTCGGGCAGCATGATGGAGGGAAAGCCGTTTAGGCAGTCACTCTCGATCCTGAATTGCTTCCACCTCAGGTACCGCGAACCGCGAACCCGCTTCCAGCGTGCGATGAACCGGGCAGCGCTCTGCCACCTGTCGCAGTTCCTCCAATTGCACCGCGTCGATATCGCCCTCAATTTCGATTCTGCGCGCGAACGTGTCCGGTCGTTCCCCCTGCCCTTCTTTGTGATGGTTCACGCGTGTGTGAATATGACGGACAGGCCAGTTCTTTCGCCCAGCGTAGAGCCGCAAGGTCATCGTCGTGCAGGCTGCAAGCGCGGCGGATAGCAGATTGAACGGCGTGGCGCCGCTGCCCATGCCTCCGACTTCTACGGGTTCATCGGCCAGGAAACGAGCTTTGCCCGCGCGCATGGAAAGTTGGAACTTGCCCAGGCCCGTTTCGCTGGCCTCGGCATCGTATTGAGAAACGGCACCCTCTGGCCATGCCTTCAGGTATCGACCGGCCCAAGTGGCGATCATGTCCGCAACGAACGCGGCGTCTTTCTCCTGCGTCAACAGGTGATCTGCACCGTCGAGAGCGATGAAGCTCTTGGGGTTCTGTGCGGACAGGTAGATCCGCGTTGCACTTGCCACGGGCACCACGCGGTCCGTCGGGGAATGGAGCAGCAGCAGGGGCCGTCTCAGGTCCGCTATCCTCTTGCCCTGCTCCTGCTGGCGCAGTTCGTCGGCAAGGTGACGACCGACATAGAAGGCTTTGTCCTCGATGGTTACACTCGATCCATAGGCGGATATCCGCGAAATGTCGAAGGGGGCGGCTATAGTCGCGACGGCCTCAACCATCGGCAGCGAGCCCGTTGCCGCAAGAACGGCAGCCCCGCCAAGGCTATGCCCCACCAGCAGCGACGGCGCCATGCCCTGCACCGCCATCGCTGCGGCCGCATCGAGCAAATCCTCGACGTCGCGCGCGCGCTCGCTAGATTGGAAATCACCTTCGAAATCACCTTCGAAGTCACCCCCAAAGTCACCGGCAAAGTTACCGGCGCTGCCGCCAAGGCCGGTAAAGTCGAAACGCAGCACGCCGATGCCAGCCTCAGCAAGACGGCGGGCTATCCTGACAGCGGCATGGCTATCCTTGCCGCATGCGAAGCAATGCGCGAAAATCGCCCAGCCTCGCACCGCGACGGAGGGCGTTTCCAGCCGACCCGCCAGCCGAAGGCCGGAGCGGGAAGTGAATTCGAACGTGCGTGTCGGCATCGGCGTTCCATTTCCAGACGAGGCAACGAAGCAGCAGCGAGCGACTCGCTGCCGCAATCACCTTTCCTCGCGCATCTGCCGCGGCATTGCCATGCCTTCGGCGCGCAAACTGCAAAGCGCCGCTGAAAGGCGCTGGAGAGCAACAACCTGTCCTTCCCGGTTGCACCATTTGCGCTTAAATCGGCGACATCACTTACGCCGACAAAATGCCAATGTACGGACCACATCGGCAACGCGGGGGTTCATTGACCAAAAACGGTGATTACTGTTGCCGTGAGGCATTGAGCCCAAGGAATCCGCGTTCGATTGCGTCAATGTGAACAGCGCGTCACCTCCAACTTGTGCCAGCGCGGCATTCCGATAGCAGAACCGGTAGCGGGTTTTGTCCAATGGATCGAAACCCGCTTGCGGAGCAAGTTCGACGAGTCGTGCTTCGACTGTTGCAACCGCTACATCGCCGAACACCCAGTTCTGATCGGACATATGACTTATCAAGCATTCAGGTGTGGTTGACACCGGGAAGCGCGCTGGCTCTTCGCCTGCGATAACGGCCGCCGCTTCGATCCAGTTTGCGACGCGCGTGGCGTCTTCGCCATCCGGCGCGGCATGGGCGCACGCCTGTGCCGCAATCCATCGCGCCGGCAGCCCCCGTTTCATAGCTTCGGCAAGGCCCAGGATATGGTGCGCGCCCGTACCTGCCACGCGCAGCTCCAGCGCAGTATCACCATCGGCCTGCCATCGGAGCACGAGTGCCTTGGCCCAATCGTGCCACAGGATCGCACCTGCAACGCTGTCACCATCGACCTCTGCCCCCTCCGATCGATAGGCGCGGACAAGCGCCATGCCGCTCGCGAGGTTGGTGGCGATGTGTTCGGCCAGCCCACCCGGCCAGCTATGGTGCGAACCGCTATTTCCGCCCGCAGCGGCCAGTTCTGGCGTTGTAAGATGGGGGCATGCCCCGTCCTCTCCCACCAATGGGGGAAACAGCAGCCTGCGCGCCTCTTCCCGCCCAGCCTCTGTCGAATACTTACTGTCAAGCCAGCCGCGTTCTGCCAGTGTGGCGACGATCTGCCGCTGGGCATTGCGGTCAAGGCCGATGCGATGGCGCACGCAATCGCCCTGCAACAGAAGCGCCGCCCGCGTTAGGCGGCGGCCATCGGCATCTTCCAACTTGTCGATAGCCTTGGCGACGGTTCGCCGCGCCCGTTGGAACAGGGGTGATGCTTCGGCCACTTGCGCCATTACCGTATCAGGTGACACTTGCGCCTCAGCGTCAGCCTGACCATGCGCCGGAAACGAGAACAGCATCGCGAGGAGGAAGGCGAAACGGCGCATTTCAGAAACTCCTATCGATCCGCAGGCCGATCACGCGGCCAGTTGCGATCGTCTGCCCAACCGCGCCGGCATGGCGGCCGACAGTGCTACGATAGGCATCGTTTGCCAGCACATTGCGGACGAAGAACCGGATCGTGCCAAAGGCCGCCCATTCACGCGCAACGTTGAAATCGATCTGACTTGAAGGACGCACCCAGACATCGAGCGCGGAGCCATCCAGCACCGAATTTCCGGATGCGGATCGCCCGAACAGCCCGTATTGTTGGAGATAGCGGCCCGTCCATCGCCCAGTGACTGCGCCTGACCAGCCTCTGCCGCTATAACCAAGTTCGAGCGAGAGATTGCGTTCCGGCGCATATTGCATGTGTTCTACCGGATCGAGCAGGGGATTGTTCAAGCGCACGCGGGCATGGAGTAAGGTCGTCTGCGCCGATATCCGCCAGCCTTCCAGCGCGCCATCCAGCCGAGCGAGCGGCAGGCTTCCACTGAACTCCACGCCCATCAGGCGGGCCGTGCCGCCATTGGTCGGCTCTATCACGACGATGCCGGTTTCGGTCCGATCCGCCGCATTCGCATAATCACCGCCGGCATCGTAGAGATAATGCTTCAGCCGCTTGGCAAACAGCGCCACGCTGAACCGCGCATCATCAGCGGCGTGCCATTCGAACGACCAATCGAAGTTCAGTGCCCTCACCGCGCGGAGATCGGGATTGCCCCGGATCACTTCTACCGCGCCAGTATCGGAATTCTCCACTGTCGCGCTGCCGGCAAGTTGGCTCGATGACGGTCTGACATAGCTGGTCCAAACTGTGGCGCGCATCGCCCGCCGCGCGTCGGGGTTCCAGCGCAGGCCAATGCTGGGAAGCAGTGCGTCAAATTGCACGCGGCCACGGTTCCAACCATAGTCGATACCGCCGCTATCCACCCCGTCATTGCCGCCCACCCAGTAGCGGGCATCGATCCAGGCCTGTTCGGCGCGGACGCCGGGGGTGAGGACGAAAGGCCCCGCAGCGATCCGCGCCCGCGCATAGACGGCGGCCACGGTCTCCGAAACGGTGAAGCTCTGACCGTAGAGATCGTCCGGCGAGAGCGCGGGTGCGGTGGCCGTTGCGATGCGCGCGAGAAGGCGTTGCCGATCCACCAACGGCAGGGCGAAATCGTACGTGCCGGGCAGGATCGCGCCGATCGATTGCGTCACCAACCCGCTGCTGCCCAGCGTCGTGCCGGGAGCGAAAACGTCGTCGTAGGTGACGTCCGTCACCTGTCCTGCCCGGCGCGATCGGGTGATAACGAGGCCGCCCTCGATCAACCGCAAGCTGCCCGTCTCTGCGCGCTGGCTGGCGGCAAGTTCGCCGCCGAACCGATGGTCACTGCTGCGCTGGCTGCGAACCTCACCCTGAAGGCGGACGGGAAAGCTCGACAGATCTTGCGCCAACCGGGCATCTGCTGCGGTGAGCAGCGGCACCGGATAGCCACCCTGCATGCCGATGGAGACGCCGTTCTCCAGTTGCGTAGCCGTAGGGTCCCAGAAGGATACTTCGACATGGTTCGGGCGGCGCGTCACGCCGCTTCCGGCGTAGAGGCGCAGGCGCAAGTCGCTCCGCCCCAACCCTGCATTCAGGCCCGTCTGGCCAAGCAACATGGAACTGCGTTCAGGATTCGTCTGATACCAGTACCGGATCGCGCCCTTCGTGCTCGCCTGCTCGTAAAGGCCGTTGCCGATCGACGTGCGCGTTATATCGCCCGCGCTGCTGCCGCTCTGGAAACCGAGCTGGTAGATATCCTGCTCCGTCCGGCTCCCCGCAAGAGTGAACCGCGCGAACAAGCGCAGGCTGGAGGTCGCCTGATAGTCGAGCGCCGCCATTGCACTGGCGCTGTGCGTGGTGCCGCGCGTGAACTGAGCGTTGACGCTGGTGGGCAACAAGTTGCGCGCCGGATCGACGCCGGCCGGGCTGCGTCCCTCTGCATCCACCACGCGGAATTCGACGGTTCCCTGCTGGTAGGTCTGCTGGCTGTTCGCGAAAGCGCGGCGGCCAGCCTGCCCAGTGATCGCGATCCCCAGCCGGTCCCCCGCACCGAAGCGGCGGACATAGCGCAGGCCAAGCTGCGCGTTCCCGGCATCCTGGTGGTAGCTGCGCGCATTGGTGTCGATCCCGCCCGCAGCGACCAGCTTCAGCCCTTGGGGTGAGCCATCGAAAGCGGATGGTGCGCGAATGTCGATCACCGCACCGGTGACGTCGCCCGCCCGCTCTGGCCCCGGCGTCTTCACCAGTTCCAGCGTCGCAAACCCGAAGGAGGGCAACATGCCCAGCTGCACTTCGCGTCCATAGGGCAGGCTTTGCGGCATGGCGACGCCATCGATCGTCGCCAGACTATAGGCCCCGCCCAGCCCGCGTATCGCCGCGAACTGGCCCTCGGCCCGTGCCGCTCGGTCGTTGCCGCCAAGATCCCCCTGAAGGTTGGTGGTCAAGGTCAGCACGCCCGGCATACGCGCCACTGCCTCGGCCAAGTTGCGATCGGTGGCGGGCGGCCGATCGCCCGGCAGGATGTCGGCGATGGGCGCAGGCTCTCCGGCGCCGATAAGATCGACGGAAGCGCTGCGAAGGCCCTGGACGAAGATCGCCTCCCCCTCGCTAGTATGAACCGGGGCCGGAACCGGGGCCGCAACAGTTGGACGAACGGCGTTGCGCCGGGGCGCCGCCGAAACGCGCGCGCCGCGCATGATCGATACGCCCTTCCCCTGCCGACCGATGCGGACTGACAGACCCCGCGTCATCTGGCGCAGCGCCATCTCGAAATCATCCGCATTGACGGCGCCGGACACCATTCCAGCGATGCTCTCCGGCGCGAACAGTATGTTGCGCCCGCTTTGCCGGGCCAGCTCCATCAAGGCGCGGTCCAGCGGCCTTGGCGAGATCGCGAAACGCTGCTGCTGCGCAAGCACCGGCGGCGCAGCAAGTACTGCTGCCATGGCCAAGGCAGAAAGTCCGCCTTGGCTCAGCGCCGCGTTTCGGAGGAACCGCATGTCCCGCCAGCCTGCCTCAGGTCATCGCGGCTCGATCTCGTAACCCTTTGCGGTGTGCGTCCAGCGGACCGGATGGATGGAGGACAAGGCGGAGAGGAAGGATTCGAGATCGGCAACCGCATAGGCACCGCTAACCCGTAAGTTCGCTAGCGCCGGATCGCTCAGAACCACGCGCGGCGCGCCCTGATCAGCAAAGGCGGCCAGCGCCTCTTCCAGCGAGCAGCCGGAGAAGACCAGCCGGCCCTCGCGCCATGCCAAGGCACTGTCCACGTCCACTGGCTGCACTTGCGCCTGCCCATGAACGACTTCGACCTTCTCACCCGGACGCGGCGCGGCCAGCATCGCGTTCCCTTGGCGAACCTCCAGCGCGCCGCGAGCCAAAACCACGGCAACGGGCCGATCGGGCCGGTTGCGAACCGTGAACAGGGTGCCCTTATCGACCACCGAGACATCGCGCGCATCCACTGCGAAGCCGCGCCATTGGTGATCGACATCGAACACCGCCTCGCCATGCTCCAGCGTAACTTGACGTTCGAACGGCCCGATCCGGGTGCTGAGCCGCGTATTCGGTGCGAGCCACACATGCGTACCATCTACCAGCGCCACCTCTCGGCGATCCTGCGCAGTGGCGAAACTCGCACTCTCCGGCTGCACGAACCACAAGGCCAACGCCGCCGCCGCCGCGCTGCCCAGAGCGAGACCGCCCCAGCCAAGGTTCCGTCGGCGTACAGCAGCACGCTCCCTGCCCAGTTCCGGCTCGTCCGCAAACCCCGCCGAGGCCGCGAAACCGCCATGCCGCGCAGCGGCCGGCGCAGCGCCCCAGGCGCGGCTTACCAAGTCAGCAGCGGCGGCATGTTCGGGGCGTTCGCGCAGCCAGTCCAGGAAGGCGCCCCGCTCCGCCTCGTCCATGCCGGCACGCGCACGCGTCAGCCACATCGCGGCCTGCTCCAACAACGCATCATCGTCCACGGGTTTGGGAATTCCGCCATCGGTCATGATTTAGGATCCGCCAGCATCGCCGCGAGCCGCGCCAGACTGCGCTCGACATGGCGCGAGACCGCCTTGGGCTCCACGCCCAGGTGCGCGGCGGCTTCCTTGTGGCTCATCCCTTCCACCCGTACCAGCAGGAACGCTTCACGCGCAGCGGGGGACAGGATTTTCATGGCTTCGGACAGGGAATGCAATTCGTCGCGCCCGATCAAGATGCGTTCGGGGTCATCCGTCCCCTCGTCCTGCAAGTCGTTTTCGATGGCGACATGATTCCCCTCCATCCGCGCTTCGCTTTGCCGGTATTTGTCGATCAGCAGGTTAGACGCAGCGCGGAGCAGAAATCCCCGCCAACTGGTGATCTTTTGTGGATCGGGACCTGCGGAGATGACCCGCAAGTATACGTCCTGAACGAAATCCTCTGCATCTTCGCCGTGCCGGACCCGGCGGCGGAAATAGCTGCGCAGGGTGGAGCGATGATCCTCCAATGCGTCGGCCACGCCCGTTGCCGCCTGCCTGGGCGTGCCCGGATCGATCCGCGCGCGATCGGCGCCAGTGTCCGGGCCAGTGTTCGGCCCAGTGTCGGGCCTTGTGCCGACACCGCTTGCCTTGCTCATTCGCGACACTCCGAGAGACACGTTCGTGGGCCCCTTAAGACCGGGTGGTTGCACCTCTGTGACCACGATGGCGGCCGCGACGCCGGCTCTCTTGAAGCCGTAAACCGGGGCCCATAGCCGCATGACGATGACAGGTTCGTGACGGCAAAAAAATAGAATCCGGGAGGGGGAATCCGCAAAAACGCTGCGTCTCGGCTGGCGTGGGGGGCGAACGGTCTTCGTCCCGCCAGGGAAGGAAAACCATGCTTTCTTTGAACGCGAAATCGATACTGCTTACAGGCTCCGCCATGCTGGCCGTGGCGCTGCCCGGCATGGCCGTGGCACAGGAAGCCCAGGACAAGACCGCCGGCGCGGACGGCTACAACTCCGGCGAACTCGTCGTCGTCGCGAAGCGCAGCCAGACCACCGATGTTCAGATCGCATCGGACAAGGCCATCTCGGTCCTGTCGGAAGAGGACCTGCAGCACACCGCCGTCCATAACGTCGCCGAAGCGCTGGGCCTGATGCCCAGCGTCAACGTGATGAACACAGGATCGTCGTTCTTCGGCGGCATCGACGGCGCTTCGCGCGGCGAAGGCATGTTCGTCTCGATCCGCGGCCTCAACGCCGAATACAATGTCAACCTGATCAACGGCGTCAATGTGGCGCAGGGCATGCCCTATAGCCGGCAGGTCAAGCTCAGCCTGCTGCCGCCTTCGGGCCTGAACACGATCGTGCTCAACAAGGTTTCCAGCGCCGACATGGATGGCGATGCGATCGGTGGCACGGTCGATTTCCGTACGCCTACCGCATTCGATTACAAGGATGACCTCCACGTCGCCCTCACCGCCTCGGGCCGCGTGGAAACCCGCGCTCGCGACTATGGCGACAATGGCCTTGGCGGCGGTTTCTCGGGCGAAATCTCCAAGCGTTTCGGTTCGGAAGGCCAATTCGGCGTCTATGCCAGCGGCTACTATGACGAACGCCACTTCGCCAACAGCGAAATGGCCGGCGCGGCGGCAGCGCAGAGCGACGGCGGCTGGGCCTATCTGGTTGCGCAGGATTCTTCCGGCACGCCCTATGCCGGGATCGACCCGCAGAAGAACATCACCCAGACCGGCGTGAACATCGGCGTTTCTTCGGGCTACACCACGCGCTGGGGCGGCAATGCCTCGCTCGACTGGCATCCGGACGACACTCTCCAGATCTACCTGCGCGGCACCTATGCCTACGCCAAGACCGAGCAGAACTCGACCTTCAGCCAGTATGCTTCCTCCAGCAAGTCCTACAGCGAACTCGTGCCCGGCAGCGGCCGTTACGGCCTCAGCGTAGACCAGATCTCGACCCGTGTGTGGTACGAGACCAACCCCGAAATCGCCACGCTGGCAACGACGTCATTCGGCGGCACGAAGGAAGCCGGAAGCTGGACGATTTCGCCCCAGGTCTTCTTCAGCGAAGGCCACAACAACCGGCCCGGCCATATCGAAGCCTCCATCCGCAACAATCAGTCGGACAACTACAACCACGGCAGCACCAGCCCGCTGGGCGGCCTTTCGATGAGCTACAAGGACAACCTGCCGCAGCCGCTGTTCACGCCGGAAATCCTGGACCAGCTGGACAATGCCGGTGAAGTGCTGCTCGCGCGCCGTGCAGGCCAGTACACCTATCAGACCAGCGGTCAGACCAAGTGGGGCGGCCGTCTCGACCTGGAACGCAAGTTCGAAGGATCGATTCTCCAGTCGATCAAGTTCGGCGGCAAGTATTCCGATTCCAGCCGCAAGGTGACGAACCGCGACTGGACGAACGATCACTTCGCCAACCTTCTGGGCGAAGCCGGCGTGACCTGGGCCGATCTCGGCATCGTCAACGGCACATACGATTCCGTGTTCCCCGGTGTTTACGGTTGGAGCGTGCCGAAGGTCGATCAGGACAAACTGAAGGAATACTTCTTCAAGTACCAGACCGCTGCCTCTTTCGACAGCTGCGGCGATCAGCTTTCCTATACCGACAACATGAACTGCAACACGCAGCGCGGCAGTGAACGCGTTGCCGCCGGCTATGTGATGGCGAACATCCAGAGCGGCGATCTGGAAGTGATCCCGGGTCTGCGTTTCGAGCATACCTCGATCGACAACACCTACTGGGTGCTGCGCAGCGATGCGGACGGCAATCCGGTAACCGGCAATTTCGAAACCAACCACACGCATTACAACGAATTTCTGCCCAGCGTGCTGGTCAACTATCGCCCGACCGGCGGCAGCGTCTATCGCGGCGCAGTCTGGTGGTCCTACACCCGTCCGGCCTTCGTCCAGCTGGGCGGCGGTGCGCAAGTCGATGTGGGGGATACGACCACGACGATCACGATGGGCAATCCCAACCTGAAGCCGGTCAAGTCCCTGAACGTCGATCTTTCCGGCGAATGGAAGATCACGCCAAGTGGCTACTTCAGCGCCGGCGGCTTCTACAAGCACTTGCGCAATTATCTCTACGACAACGGCAGCGGCTATGTGAACGGCAATGAACTGCCGGACAACAACGTCATCACCATCATGCCGCAGAACGGCGGATCGGGCGATGTCTACGGCCTGGAAATGCAGTTCCGCAAGAAGTTCACCGAGGCGCCGGGCATCCTCGGCGGCTTCGGCATCGGCGGCAACCTGACCCGCCAGTGGACCAAGGTGGACATTGGCGACGGCGTGCAAAAGCGCATCCAGAACGCACCGTCCCTGCTGGGCGATGCGCAGGTGTTCTGGGAACAGGGCAAGTTCAGCATCGACATGATCTACCACTACAGCGGCCCCTACGTGTCCAGCTACAATGCCCTTGGCCTGGGCACCTGGGACGATATCTGGATCCGCCCGATCCAGACCGTCGACCTTCATGCTGGATACGATTTCGGCGGCGGCGTTCGTGCCGACCTGTCGGTGGCGAACCTCTTCGGCGCCTACACCTACTGGTCGCATATCGGGCGGGACACGCTTGCCCTGTCGGACGTCGTCGATTCCGGCACGACCGCTCTCATGACTGTCAAATTCGCCTTCTAAGCCTGTGAGAAAGGGCACGGCGCTCTCGCCCGCGTGGCGCCGTGCCCTTTTCGAATGCCCCTCTCTTCCTGCGTGAGTTCGATCATGAAATACCGCCTTCTCGCCGCCGCGCTCCTCACTTTCGCCAGCGCCATTCCAGCAATGGCCCAAACTACGGTTCAGGCGCCCACCCCATCCGACGACCTGTCCCGCACCGCACGCGGCGATGCGCGCGAGCCAGGTGGCGCACGGCGCCTGCATGGCGACATGACCGAACTCTATCGCCGGCTGAACGTCGATGGAGAGGTGCGAAACGTGATCCTGCTGATCGGCGACGGCATGGGCGATTCCGAAATCACCCTGGCGCGCAACTATGCGGAAGGCGCCGGCGGCTTCTTCAAGGGGATCGATGCACTGCCCTTCACTGGACAGTACACGCACTATTCGCTCGACAAGGTGACCGGCAAGCCGAACTACGTCACCGATTCCGCCGCATCGGCAACCGCATGGTCCACCGGCGTAAAATCCTACAACGGCGCGATCGGCGTAGACATCGCCGAAAAGCCCCATGCCTCACTGCTGGCGCGCGCCAAGGCCGCCGGCCTTGCCACCGGCGACGTCTCTACCGCCGAGATCGAGGATGCCACCCCCGCCGCACAGGTCGCCCACCTGACGCAGCGCAAGTGCTATGGCCCCGTCGCCACCGGCGCCGCCTGCCCTACCAATGCGCTGGAAAACGGCGGCGCGGGATCGATCGCGGAACAGCTTCTCGATACCCGCCCCGATGTCACCCTTGGCGGCGGTGCGGCGACGTTCGACGAACAAGCGCGCGCGGGCAAATGGAAGGGCCGCACCCTTGCCGCACAGGCCAAGGCGCGGGGCTTCCGCGTGGTCCGCAACGCCGATGAGCTTGGCCAGGTTTCGACGGCGGACCAGAAGCAGCCCCTGCTCGGCCTGTTCGCACCCGGAGACATGCCGGTTCGCTGGAAGGGCCCCAAGGCCACTCTCCACGGCAACCTCGAAAAGCCGCCCGTGACCTGTGAAGTGAACGACGCGCGCACGAGCGATATCCCCACGCTGGCCGATATGACGCGCAAGGCGATCGGCCTGCTCGGCAGCAATCCCAAGGGCTTCTTCCTGCAAGTGGAAGGCGCGTCGATTGACAAGGAAGACCATGCCGCCAATCCCTGCGGCCAAATCGGTGAAACCGTCGATCTGGACGAAGCGGTGCAGGTTGCACTCGCTTTCGCACAGGCCGATGGTCACACGCTGGTGATCGTCACGGCAGACCACGCCCACAGCAGCCAGATCATCGGCAACGGCAGCCACGCGCCCGGCCTGACCGCCGCGCTCAACACGCGTGAGGGCGGGGTGATGACGGTCAGCTACGCAACCGCCGAAACCGGATCGCAAGGCCATACCGGCACACAACTGCGTGTCGCCGCCTATGGCCCCAAAGCGGCAAACTTCTCCGGTCTGCTGGACCAGACCGACATGTTTTACATCATCCAGGATGCCCTGAAGCTGCCGTAAGGCGAAAGGTCCGGCCATCCGCCATGGCCGGACCTTCCGTTGTCTTTTCCGAAGATCCGTTCAAGGAATATCCCGATGCCTCTCGACCGCCGCTCCCTTCTCAACCGCGGCCTTGGCGCCGCCGCGCTGGCCGGGCTTCCCGCCTCGCTGGCCCGTGCCGCAGCGATTCCGGCGGCGCGGCGTTCGGGAACGATCGCGGACGTGGAGCACATCGTGATCCTGATGCAGGAGAACCGGGGCTTCGATCACTACTTCGGCACGATGCCGGGCGTCTGCGGGTTCGGAGACCGCTTCCCCATCCCCGTGCCCCCGGCGCCCGACGGTACGGCCATGACCGTGTGGGACCAGCGCGACGGCACCACCGCCAAACCGCGCGTGATCCGGCCATTCCACCTTGCCACGCGGGAAAATTTCGATCTGATGCGGATGAAGGGAACCCCGCACCACTGGCCCAATGCGCAGGCGGCGTGGGATCACGGCCGAATGGCCCACTGGCCCGAAGCCAAGACCGAACGCGCGATGGCCTATTACACGCAGGAAGACATTCCCTTCCAATGGGCCATGGCGGACGCCTTCACCCTCTGCGACGCCTATCACTGCTCGATCCAGACGGGAACGAACAGCAACCGGCTCTACCTGTGGACCGGCACCAACGATCCCCACGCGCTGGCCGGCGGCCCGGCGATCGACAATGTCGACGATGACCTTACCAAGCCGGAAAGCGCGCATCCGCGCTTCTGGTGGAAGACCTATCCGGAGCGGCTTGAAGGTGCCGGCGTCAGCTGGGGCCACTATCAGGATATGGCCGACAATTTCGGCGACAATCCGCTGGCGAATTTTACGCAGTACCGTGCGGCCTATCGCGGCGATCCCGGATCCAGCGCGGCGCTGCGCGACAAGGCGCTGACCACGCGCACGATCGACCAATTGCGGGAGGATGTGGTTCACGGCCGCCTGCCGCAAGTGTCCTGGATCGTCGGCACGGCGGAGGGTTCCGAACATCCCGGTCCGTCAAGCCCGGCACAGGGCGCGGCCTATACCAGCCAGATCATCGATGCGCTGACAGCGGATCCGGACGTCTGGGCCAAGACAGTGCTGTTCATCACGTTCGATGAGAACGACGGCTTCTTCGATCACGTCCCGCCCCCTGCCCCGCCATCGCCCGATCCCGACGTGCCGGGCGGCTTCGCAGGCGCCAGCACCGTTTCGACCGACGGCGAGTACCACCGGATCGAGAGCGACTGGGCATCGGGAGACGAACAGATCTATCGCGGCCGTCCCTACGGCCTTGGCCCGCGCGTCCCGGCCTATATCCTCTCGCCATGGTCGCGCGGCGGCTGGGTGCACTCAGAAGTCTGCGATCACACTTCGATCCTGCGCTTCGTCGAAACGCGCTTCGGAGTGAAAGAACCGAACATTTCACCCTGGCGCCGCGCCGTTTGCGGCGATCTGACAGGCGCTTTCGATTTCGCACACCCCAATCGCGCGTGGACGAAGTTGCCCGAAACCGCCGAAGCGCGCGATCGGGCACGAGCGATTCACGGCCAACCCGATCCTGCCGCGCCGGACAATGGGGCTCATCCGGTTCAGGCAACCGGATTGCGCCGTTCACGCCCCCTTGGCTACGCGCTGGAAGTGATTGACCACGTTGATGTCGACAAGAACACCATTGCCCTGTCCTTCTCCGCGCAAGGAACGATCGGCGCCGTCTTCCATGTCTACGACCGGCTCGATCTTAGCGCGATTCCCCGCCGCTACACTGTGACGCCCGGACAAGCCCTGACGGGGGAATGGCCACTGGCTGGGAACGACCACCGGTACGATCTGTGGGTCCGCGGCCCAGCCGGGTTCCACCGGGCATTCACCGGCAGCCGGGAAGCCTCCCGCCAAATCGGAACGCTGACCTGGAGCGCCGCCAACGGCGAATTTCAGATAGCGGCAACCGGTGGCGCTTCCGCGTTCTCCATCGAGCCGGCCGCTTACACCCAACATCACCAGGCATATACACTACCCGCCGCCGATGGATCGCGGCGCTGGCGCCTAAAGCAGTCAGGCGGCTGGTACGATCTGATTATCTCCCTGCCGACGCACCCGGACTTCCGACGCAGGTTGGCAGGTCGCGCCGAGGGAGATTGGTTGCCGGTAACCGATCCGGCAATCGGAACCTTGCCATCGTGAACGCCCCATGGTGAGCAGCCGGTTCAACTCGCATCGGCGTCTGTCAGGAACGCGCTGGCCGCTCTCCTCCACACGATAGGGAATCCCCCCGACCGGATTTCAGGATATTCCCGATTAGGCCTTGGCTCCCCAGACCTTAGAACGTGGGCATCTCGCAGGAGCAGCAGATGCCTAAAAGCCAAACGCCCGACATTCTTCCCCGCCCGGATTTCCATTTCACGGGTGAGGTTGGACGCACGTTCAAGGATTCGGATCCCGCTACTTTCCCGCAGCCGGTGCAGCCCCCCAAGGGCGCGCCGAACATCGTGCTGATCCTGCTGGACGATGTGGGCTTCGGCCAGTTCAGCACCTTCGGCGGCGGCGTACCATCACCAACGATGGACCGGCTGGCGGCGGAGGGGCTGCGCTACAACTACTTCCACACGACGGCACTGTGCAGCCCTACCCGCGCCGCGCTGATCACCGGGCGAAACCACCATTCCGCATCGTTCGCCGGCATCACTGAGCTGGCGACCGGGTATGACGGCTATTGCTGCATCCTGCCTCGCAATTGCGGCACCGTGGGCGAAGTGCTGCGCCAGAACGGCTACATGACCGCGTGGATCGGCAAAAACCACAATACCCCCACCTGGGAAACCAGCGCCACTGGGCCGTTCGATCGCTGGGCCAATGGCCTTGGCTTCGATTATTTCTATGGCTTCAACGCCGGCGACATGAACCACTGGAACCCGATCCTTTACGAGAACAAGAACCTCGTACCCGCATCGGAGGATTCGGACTATCACCTGACCGAAGACTTGGCCGATCGCGCGATCACCTGGGTGCGGCAGGTAAAGAGCATCGCGCCCGACAAGCCCTATTTCCTCTACGTCGCCCCCGGCGCCACCCACGCACCGCATCAGGCGCCGAAGGAATGGATCGATCAGTTCAAGGGCAAGTTCGACATGGGCTGGGATACCTATCGCGAACAGACGCTGGAACGGCAAAAGAAGCTGGGCGTGGTCCCTGCCGATACCGACCTGACCGAGCGTTCGAAAGGCCTGCCCGCCTGGGATGACCTGAACGACGACCAGAAGCGACTCTATGCGCGGATGATGGAAGTCTTCGCCGGCTATGGCGCGCAAGTCGATGCGGCGATGGGCCGGGTGATCGATGCCGTGAAGGCGATGCCCGACGCCGACAACACAATCATCATCTACATCGCCGGCGACAATGGATCGAGCGCCGAGGGCGGCCTGGAAGGCTCCCTGTGCGAAAACATGTTCTTCAACGGCTTCCCGGAGAAGTGGGAGGATAACATCAAGGCTATCGACGAACTGGGCGGGCCGAAGCACTTCAACCATTTCCCGTCTTCCTGGGCGCATGCGATGAATACGCCGTTTCAGTGGACCAAGCAGGTGGCCAGCCACTTCGGCGGCACGCGCAATCCGATGATCATTTCCTGGCCCGACCGTATCGCGGACAAGGGCGGCCTGCGCGATCAGTTCATCCACACGATCGACATCGTGCCGACGCTTTACGACATCTGCGGCGTCACCGCGCCCAGCGAACTGAACGGCATCCAGCAGAAGCCGATCGAGGGCGTCAGCTTCGCGGCGACTTTCGATGACGGCACAGCCGAAAGCAAGCGCAAGACGCAATACTTCGAACTGGGCGTCAATCGCGGGCTCTATCACGACGGCTGGATGGCCTCCGCCCCCAGCTTCGTACCATGGCAGCCGGTCCGGTCCGAGGATTGGGATCCGGACCAGCAGGTATGGGAACTCTACAAGCTGGATCAGGACTTTTCGCAGGCCCACGATCTGGCCGACCAGCATCCGGGCAAGCTGCGGGAATTGCAGGACATGTGGTGGGTGGAGGCGGCCAAGTACAATGTGCTGCCGCTGGACTGGCGCGCGACGATCCGCATGAACGCGGAACTGATGGGCCGGCCCAGCATGGTGGGCGACCGGACCAAGGCGGTTTACTACGAAGGCCAGATCGCACTTCCGGATGCGGCTTGCATGCACATGCTCAACAAGAGCTGGACGATCACGGCGGACATCGAACTGCCCGATGACAAGGCGGAAGGCATGATCGTTACGCACGGCGGGCTTGAAGGCGGCTATGGCCTCTATATGCGCGAGGGCAAGCCGGTCTTCGTCTACAACTTCCTCTCGGTCGATCGGCCGACTTTCACTTCCGAAGCATCACTGCCGGCCGGTCGCCACGTTCTAACGGTGGACTTCAAATACGATGGCGGCGGCATGGGCAAAGGCGGCACCATCACGCTTTCGGCCGACGGTTCGAAGATCGCGGAGGGCCGGCTGGATCGCACGGTGCCGATCCAATTCTCGCTGGGAGAAGGCCTGGATATCGGCATGGATACCGGCTCTCCGATCGATTTTACCTATAAGCTGCCGTTCAAGTTCACCGGCAGCATTGAGAAGGTCGAGATCGAGATAAAGCCCGGAGCCTAGCCCTCTTCCCACTTTACCGTATCGCCCACGCAACGGAGCTTCTCATGCCGATCAGACTTCCTGCGCTCAGCATCACGCCACCGGCCGTTCCGGTAAGCGGCACGCGGCTACCGAAGGCCTATGTCGAAGCGCTAGCGAAGCTGGCCTTCGTCTGGGCCTGGCCGATGGTCAACATGCACAACCGGCATTTGGTCTTTTCCAAGGTGCCCGAATGCGGCTTGGGTGACGGCGTACTGCCGGTGGCCCCGCTCAATCGGCTGACGATGCTGACGGAATACATCAAGCCGGAGGAACGCGCCGTCGCCACGCCCAACCAGGACGTTGCCTATGGCTTTGGCATTTTCGCGCTGGAGCAGGAGCCAGTGATTTTTCAGGTTCCCGATTTCGGGGATCGTTTCTGGGTCTACCAACTTGGCAACCAGCGCACCGACACTTTGGGCGGGGCAGGCAAGATGTACGGCACGCGGCCGGGTTTTTATCTGGTTGCCGGGCCAGACTGGGTGGGAGAAGTGCCAAAGGGGATAGCCGGCGTCTACCGCTCACCCACCAATCTGGCCTACATCATCCCGCGCTGCTTTCTGGATGACACCGATGCGGATCGCGCGGCGATACGCCCGGTGGTCAGCCAGGTTATGGCCTATCCGCTCAGCGAATACGACGGCCACTTCAAAACCAAGGATTGGAGCAGCATTCCCGTCCTCGCCGATCCTGCCGGTGGCAGCCAGGGCAGCGGCGGCGAGACGCAGTGGGTTCGGCCCGACGCCTTCTTCGACGAATTGCCAACCGTGCTGGACGAGGTTCCCCCTATGCCGGGCGAAGAGGCGCTCTATGCCTGGATCCGTTCGCTGCTCACTGCGTCGAATGAAGACCCCGACATCGCCGCCGCCATCAGGCAAGTCGCCATAGACAGCGATGCAGAGATCATGAAGGTGATCCACAGCTATGACTATGCAGGCGTGCCGGTCGCCAATGGCTGGGTCGCACCGATGAACGGGGCCGAGTTCGGTACGGACTACCTTAGTCGGGCAGCGGCGGCCAAAGCCAACATCTTCGTGAATCCGCGCCGGGAAGCTGCATACTTCTCAAAAGAACACGACGACAATGGCGATCGCTTCGACGGCGGGTCAGCCTACACGCTTACCTTTCCTGCCGGACAATTGCCGCCGGTGGACGGTTTCTGGTCACTCACGCTCTATGATGACGCGCATTTCTTCGCGCCCAATGCGATCAATCGCTATTCGCTGGGAACAAAGAACAAGGATCTCAAGCAGAACGCAGATGGATCGCTGACGATCCACGTCCAGCATGAGAGCCCCTCTGAAGACAAGGTTTCCAATTGGTTGCCGGCGCCGAAAGGCGCGTTCGAACTTTTCCTGCGCGCCTATTGGCCCCGCGTGGAAATCCTGGACGATAGCTGGTCCGCACCGCCAGTTCTCAAGGTGGGCTGAGGGCACGGGTTTCGCTCAATTTCACTTCACAGAGCCCCCTTAAACTGATGATGCCCGCATCCGTCACAGGATGCGGGCATCGCCGGCTTCTATGCGAGAACGGCCATCAAAAGATCGCGGCCTTCACGCCCAGCATGAAGCGCGGGCCGTAGTATTCGACTTGCAGCGGCCTCTGGTTGTTGCCCAGATAATAGTTCAGCTTCTGGTCCGTGAGGTTGCTCGCCTCTCCGAACAGCGTGACGCTATCCTTCACCTTCCAGTTCATCGTCAGGTCGAGACTGGTATAGGCGCCGTAGTAGCTGTCGCTGTCCGCATCCGATCCGTATTCCTCGATATACGCGCCCTTATAGTTCATCGCCAGGCGGGCGGAGAAGCGGCCGTCATCGTAGTAGACCGCCACGTTGGCGAGGTTGTTGGCCTGGCGCGGCACCCGCACCTCACGCCCTTCGGGCAGCGTGAAGCTGGAACGGATCAGCGTGTAGTTGGCATTGACGCCCAGGTTGGAGAGCAGACCGGGCAGGAAGCTTAGCCGGCGCTGCACGTTGAATTCGAAGCCATAGAGGTCGCCCGTGGCGCCGTTGCCCGGCGTCAGGAAGGTCACGCCCTCGATCCCGCGATAAGTGCCGACGCGGCGGGTGTCGTAGATCGGGTTCGAGATGCGCTTGTAGAACGCACCGGCAGAGATCACGCCGTCGTTGCCGAAGTAGTGCTCCATCATCAGGTCGCCGTTCCATGAATACGTCGGCTTCAGGTCCGGATTGCCGCCCTGATACTCCAGATCCGCCTCGCTGAATGCCCCGCCGGGGGCTAGATCGCCGAAGTCCGGCCTTGCGAATGTGCGCGTCACGGCCGCGCGGACCTGCGTGTCGCCCATGCGGTAAGTGGCGTTGAGCGAGGGCAGCACCGAGAGGTAGTCGTTCGAACTGCGCGTCGGCTCCAGCGCGTCGTTGATCAGCACGTGGCCGTCCACGGTTGTCTTGGTGTATTCAAGCCGCACGCCGCCGACGAGCGTGAAGTCCGGCGTGGGGTTCCAGGTGCCCATGGCATAACCCGCCGCCTGCTTTTCATAGAGCGTGAACGTGCGGCCCAGCGCGCCGCCGTTCTCCATCGTCGCGCTCTCGCTTTCGTCCAGCACCAGATTGCCGCGATTGGCAAGATACCAGGCGACCAGATCCTTCTCGCTGGCCACTTGCCCGAACTGGCGAGCGTAAGCCGAACCGATCGCCAGTTCATCGAGATAGTCATTCCGGGTGGGCTGGTTCATCAGCGGGAACTGCGACAGCGTCGGCACCGGCCCGGCCGCAGGGTTCCAGGTGTAAAACAGATCGGAGAACGAGGCTTCGCGCTTTTTGTCTCGGTACTTGCCGCCAAGCTTGAAAGTCAGCGTGTCGCCAGCCGGCACCGTCAGGTTGCCCTGAAGCACGATGCGGTCGGTCTCCTTCACGCGGATCTTGTAAAGTTCCACGTTCGCCAGCGACATCTTTGCCGGGTCCATCGCGAAGTCGGACGGTAGGTGATTGCTTATCGCATCGGCCGGATCGGTGCCGCCGTCGATAGTGTTGTAGGCGTAATCGCCCGATCCGCGATCCTCCAGCCCCTGATAGCCGACGTTGTTCTGGTCGAAGCGCACCACGAAGTAGCTGTGATCCTGCTTGTCCGGCGTGTTGCCGTAACGGAACAGATTCTCGTAGTGTGACACCTTCCAGTCGAACTTCGCGCCATCCCCCAGCAGGCCGCCCAGCATGTGTTCGCCGCCCACTTCGCCGCCCGAAAGCTGGGTGATCAGGGTGTTGAAGATGCTCTGTTGCTCGATCCGGTCCTTGTCGAAGCGATAGCGGTGCTTGTAGTGCGTCTCATCGTCGTTCAGCGATCCGTAAATACCGCGCGCATAGATCTTGCCGCCGTCGTCCAGATCGTATTGCATCGCCGCGTTGATGCCGCTCGTCTCGCGCACGCCGGTATAGTCGCGCAGTTCCAGGCGGGTAATGCCCACGCCGTCCGCGCCGCGGCGCGGCTCGTAGTTGTCGGTCGCCCACTGGCGCTTGTAGTACGTTCCCGAAAGAACGAAGCCGAAGCGGCCGATGCGATCGCCATAGACGCCGCTGGCAAGAAAGCCCGCCTTGCCCGATTTCTCGCCATAGTTGACGCCGCCGGTCAGTTGCAGCGTGCGCTTGTCCGGTGCGGTCTTGGTGATGAAGTTCACCGAACCGCCGATGGCATCGCCCTCCATATCCGGCGTCACCGCCTTGGAAACCACGACCTGATCGATCAGTTCGGACGGGAAGAAGTCGAACGCCGTGGCGCGGCTGGTGGTCTCTTCCTCCGCCGTCGGCAGGCGATCGCCGTTGATGAGGGTAGAGTTCCACTGCGAGGGCAACCCGCGCACGGCGACGAAGCGGCCCTCGCCCTGATCGCGCTCGATGGCAACGCCGGGCAGGCGCTGCACGGCTTCGGCGGCATTGCGATCGGGCAGGCGGCCGATGCCGTCCGAGCTGAGAACGTTGACGATGTTGTCCGCGCGGCGCTGCTGGGCGATGGACTTCATCTCACCCGCGACGATCGTGCCGGTGACGACGATCTCCGATCCGGATCCACCTTCGGCAGCGGCTCCGGCCGGATCGGCAACAACTTCGGTCGCAGCTGCATTGGCGGTGCCCGCGACGAGCATCGCGCCAAGGCTTGCGCCGGCAGTGAGCGTGGACATGAAAACGAATCTGGACATTGCGCTTCCCCGATTACTGTGCCGGAACACTCTCGTTACCGGCCACTTCCCGGAGCGCTCCCTGACATGACTTGCGACGCGACGACCAATTCATTGGATGCATCGCAGCAATAGACGCGAATTATTCTACTTCAGAAAAACAAGAGAGCCCCGCCGAACCAAAGTTCGGCGAGGTTCCCCACGCAATATTCTTGGAATGGAACTTATTTCATGTCTGCATTCTTCAGTCGCACTCGGAAATACCATGCCGACGCCGCCATCATCGTCAAGCACAGGGCAGCCGACGCGTAGGCCAGCCAGATGAAGAAGTGCAGCCAGTCCAGCGCCACCCCCGGCACGTTGCGCAACAGGGTGAGGGCCACGCTGCCTGCATAGCCGGAGGCATCGGCCACGTAGATCAGGAAACCCGCAGTCCCCGCCCTTCGACTGGCCGCCACCAGCCGGTCGAACAGCATGGCGTTGAACGGCGCGTATCCAAGATAGAGGCCAAGGCCGGACAGGATCATCCACGGCAGCGGTGCGATCCAGGAAAGCTGGAAGGCCAGCGTGGAAAGCCCGATCAACAGTGCGCCCAGCATGACGATGGCGTGCACCGCCATCAGCGCGCGGCGATTGTCCCGCACCAGCACCAGACTGGCGAGGATTAGCAGCGTCGCCGCCGCAATCGGCAGTTCGCTGGCGGTGAAGACTTCCGAAACGCCCGCGTACCCAAGCTCGCTCCAGATCTCCGCTGCAAAGTTGTCGCGCAAGTCGCGCAGCGCGGTGAAGAGGACATAAGCTAGCACCAGCAAGGCGACACCGGGGCCGTATTCGCGCAGGAAGGCGCGGCGGGCGGCTGCAGGCATCGGCGGGCGGGCCATGCGCTCCGCCTCCTCCTCGGCACTAGGCGGCGGCAGTTGCGCCAGTCCGATCACCGCCACCAGCAGCAGCGGGAAGAAGACTAGGCCGGTGGCGGCCGGCATCCAGAACTCGCCCACATGCAGCGAGGTCATCAGCCAGAGGCCGACCGACTTCACCACGCCGGAAGAGACGATGAAACTGGCGCAGAGGATCGCCGCCAGCACTTCGCTGGTACGCCGCCCTTCCAGATAGCCGAACACCAGCCCCCAGATCATGCCCAGCGGCAGCCCGTTCAGGAACAGCGCCAGCACTTTCCACTGGGTCGGCAGCACCGCGAACAGCAGCAGCGCCACCCATGAAAAGGCGACGAGCCCGACGATGGCGATACCCCGGCGA
>FTCV01001692.1_pt1 | contig 30229 bp, 25 predicted proteins | sample 1639691 | NCBI WGS metagenome assembly FTCV01 (sample SAMEA3914864, study PRJEB12502) | metagenome | biome: forest; material: soil | place: USA | collected 2012-03-12 | depth 0.3 m
AATCGCCGCCGCGCATCTTGAATCCTTCAACCTCGCTCGAGGGGCCTTGAATCACCTCAACGGCCTCAAGGGAAGTTCCTTTTTCCGCAAGCTGTTAGAACGTTTTCTAATCAGGTGGAATCACCTGATGACTCGGAAAACGCGGCCAGCCAGAATCTTAGAGCAGTTGATCCGATGCAATAGGTCCTGACCCTAAGGCGGTTCTCTGTAGCACATGCAGCCGGCGCGGGTTTTGCCCGCGCCGGCTGCATGCCATTCACATCTTGTAGGAAACCCGCAGGTAGCCGAACTGGCCCGGCACGTCATAAGTCGTTGGGTCGTAGTTCGGACCGGTGCAGGTGTTGCACGGCGGCGGATTGGTGTTGAACACGTTGATGACACCGATCGTGAACGTCATCCCGCTATTCAGGAAGCTGGGCGTGTAGCCAAGCTGGACGTCGCCGTAGAAGCGGCTGTCCATCTTATGCCCGTCGCTCTCGGTCACGCTGTCGATATAACGGCCGGTGAACGAGGCATCGATGCCCTTGTACGACCATGACAGGATGCCGGTGCCCTTGAACTTAGGGTAGGATTGGTCAGGAAAGCCGCGTGTGGTGCCCTTGTAGCTGATCGTGGCCGAACCGTCCGCAGTCGGAAATGTTTCGGTATATTTGAGCAGCCGGTTGGCGTTGAACGACAGGCCGAACAGGCCCGCCCCGGTATCAGGAGAGCTGTAGTTCAGGCTGATGTCGATGCCCTGCGTGCGGATGCCGCCGATGTTTTGCAGCAGGCCCACTACGCGGGAAATAATGCCGCTGGGCGTGCGGATCACGTTGGCGCAGGCGCTGGGATCGCCCAGTTCGGCGCAGCGTGACAGCGTGACTTGCGGGTTGATGGCCGAGATCGCGTTGCTCACCTTGATGTCGTAGTAATTGACTTCAAGGCTGAGGTTGCGGGCAAAGCCACCGCGTGCCCAGGACGGGCTGTAGACGCCGCCGAACAGCCAGGTCTTGCTGGTTTCGGGCTTCAGCGTGTCATTGCCGCCGGTCAGCGTGCCGATCTGGCCGCCTTGGGGTTCCTGATAGCTGCCGCTGGCGGGAACGCCGTTGGCGATGCAGTTCGTCCGCACCGTGGACGAGGTCTGCCACAGCGATCCGGCAACATTGGTGCAGGGGTCGTCGATCGGGGCGTCCGCGCGGGATTGGGCGCCGAACAGTTCGCCGATCGCCGGGGCGCGGAAACCTTCGGCATAGTTGGCGCGCAGCAGCAGGTCCGCCACCGGCTTCCACAGGCCGGTGGCGGTGAAGGTCGTGCTCGATCCGCTGGTGGAGTAATTGGCGTGACGCACTGCGCCGTCGGCCTCCAGCATGTTGAAGAACGGCGTGTCCTTCAGGATCGGCACGCGCAATTCGCCGTAGAACTCGTCCGAATTGTAGCCGCCTTCGGCCGCCTGTGCTGGAATGTCGGCGCCAAGCCCGGCCTGAATGATCGGATCGGGCGTGAACGATCCATGCTGGAAGCGATGCTCGTACCCTATTGCCATGCTCACCGGGCCGGCGGGCAGGTCGAATAGGTCGCCGGTCAGGTTGGCGGTATAGTCCTGCATGCGCTGGGTGGACCGATCATGCTCGGTGAACGAGATGTAGTCGAGCATGGCCTGCGTGATCGAGCCTTCGCCGCCGAAGATGTTCAGCGGTACGCAGGCCCCGGTGCAATCCGCCAGCGGGCCCAGCGCCTGCGCCACCTTCGCCGCGTTGACGTTGCCGGTGAAGGTCTGCTTGGCATCATTCCAGCCGAAGGCTGCGTTCACGTCCCAGTAGAACTTGCGGGATCCGATCTGGAAATTGCCGTCCAGCGAGGCATTGGCCGTCATCGTGTCGACATGCTGCGTGTAGGTGCGCTGCCCGGCTTCGACCAGACGGCGGGCGATGAAGCTGTAGGTCGCCGGTTCGCCGTTCGCCCCCGAATTGAGCGTGATGCCGAAGGGGTTGTAGGGGTTGGTCACGTCGACCGAGACGGTATCGAGCAAGTTGCCGTTGCCCGCGTCAGGCCCGATGAACAACGGCAGAAACGCGGCTTGGTTCTGCGAATTGCGATGGTTGTAGACCATCTTGGCGCGGAACGTTATGTTGGAGGTCAGTTCCTGCTTTGCGCTGACCCAGAAGCCATAGCGCTCCTGCGGCGTCAGAAAATAGTTGTAGGGTGAGAAGTTAAAACGGTCCGCGTTGGTGAAGGCGCGGAAATCGCCGCCGACCAGGGTTGGGTCGTAGACGCCCTGGGTCGTCAGCGGCGGATTGCGGGGGGTGATGCTACCGCCCTCCGGCAACGAGGGGTTGCCCTCGTTGAAGACGATGCGCCCGTTCACTGCCGCCGAAGAACAGCCGCCGCGCGGATCCAGGCAGCTGGTCTGGCCGGGATTGGGGAATTGCGAAATCGAACGGTCCGCCGTGCTGACCTTTTCCTGCTTCACGTAGCTGGCGCCGAACACCACCGAAGTGGTCGGCCCCTTCACACCATAGCTGACGTTATAGTCCTGCGTGTGCCCGTCACCCTGCCGATAGGTGCCGAACTGGCCGGAGGCGCGCAGCCCTTCCTGTTCGGACTTGGTGATGATGTTGACGACACCGGCGATCGCATCCGACCCGTAGAGCGGCGATTGGCCCGATTGCAGCACCTCGATCCGTTCGATCTGGCTGGCGGGAATGGTGTTGAGGTCGACCGTGGAGGGAATGCCGCTGGCGGCCGTGGCGTTGACGTAGCGCATGCCGTCCACCAGCACGAGTGTGCGCTTGGCGAGCAGGTAGCGCAAGTCGATCTCGCTGGTGCCGGCGCCAACGCCGCCGCCATCCTGCGGATTGCCGATATTGCCCGAATTGTTGACCTTAGTGTTTAGTCCGCCCGCCGCGCTGGGCAGGCGCTGCAGCACGTCCGCGACCGAGGAGAGGCCGGTCTTGGCAATATCCTCGTTACTGACGGTGACGACGGGGCTTGGATTGTCGAGCGGGTTTTGCCGAATGCGAGAGCCGGTGACGATAATGGCGTCAGTTGGCGCTGTCGTGTTCGCTGTTGTGTCTTGGGCGTGGGCGGTGGCGGGAAGTGCGATGGCCAGTACGGCAATGCTGCAATGCAAATGAAGACGCGTGGAATTCATTAGTTCACCCTTTCGTTAATCGCCTGAAATCGGGTGAAATGAAAGGTCTCTTGCCTGATGCTGCACTGCAATAGGTATTCACACGTGGGGTCACGTTTTTGACATAAAAACGCAACATAGTTGTAAAGTTGCAACAATTGGCGCCTGATGGTGTCGCTTCCAGGTGGCGGGTGACGCCCCTAAATCCAATCCCGCCACTTGAACCAGAGATAGGGGATGAGGGCCGAGAGAAGGCACAGCACCAGGGCGAAGGGATAGCCTAGCGGCCAGCCCAGTTCGGGCATGTTGTGAAAGTTCATGCCATAGACGCCGACCACGAGCACGGGCGGTATCCCCACAACCGAGGCGACTGTCAGCACTTTGACGACATCGTTCTGCTCAATGCTGATAAAGGCCGTCGCCGCGTCTTGCAGCAGCTGGATGCGGCCGCTCAGGCTCGTTTCGAATTCGTCCAGCGACACGATATCGTGGTGGATTGCCCCCAGCCGATCCTGCATCGCCTGATCGAGCGCGGGTGTGCAGCGATCGAGAACGAAAGTCACCATGCGGCCTATGCTCAGGAATGCGTACCGCACGCGGGAGGCGCGATCGCTTGCTTGCCCCATGTGGCGCATGATGTTGCGGATCTTCTGCGTCTCCCTGCCGAGGCCGGACCGGAATGTTTCCTCAAAGAACAGCGACTGGGATGCCTGGGCCACCACTTCGGAGGCATGCTCCAGATGATCGGCAGCGCGGTCCACCAGGTCTTCAAGCAGCGTTGTGAAGGCGACAGATGGGGTAAGCTGCGGGGCATCCCGCAATTTTTCCGAGACCGTTTCGAATGCGGCAAGTTCCGTGTAGCGCACCGTCACCAACACGTCCGGCGTCAGAATGAAGCCGGTGGGGGCCAGTTGCCAGTGCCCGGTACTGATTCCGGCGATAAGCGGCGCGCTCATGTAGAGAATCTCGCCATCGACGCGCAGCCGGCTCGACGATTCAATCTCGCGCAGCACATTCAGATTCGGGATGGTGATGCCGAAGCGCTTCTCGACGGTGCGCCTTTCATCCTCGTCTGGGGAGATCAGATCGATCCACACGGCACTCTTTTCGTCCTGTTGGTTCGGGAATGAGTTCAACATGGCGAACTCCCGCTGACCGGCTGCAAAGAGGCAGCCGTGCGGACGTTGGACGGATCGGTCATGATACAAAACCTCCTGGCGCCGCCGATGACAGGCGTTCCCGAAGAGGCAACAGCGTAACGTGCCGAGTGTTCCGTCCCGCGCTTCACGAGACGTATCGATATCTGCACGCTGAGGGCGCGGGCTCCCTCTATTCGTAGCGAAGCCTTAAGCGTCCGACGACAGTACCAGGGCTAGGCGGATATTCCTGGGAAAAACCTTTCGATCAATCCATGCCCAATGACCATGCATGGCCGAACTGAAGGTAGAACACCGCGCCGTCGGGACCATAGGCGACGTCGATCCCGGCATCGAAGCCAAGCTTGCGTGCCAGGCGATAGCGGAAGCCGCCGCCGCCGGCCCAGACCGCACCCGAATCCTTGTAGATGCGGCGATCTCCGCCATCCGTGGTGCCGAATCCACCGAACGCGAGCACGGACCAGCGGGGGGTGAGTTGCCATGTCGTTTCAAGTTCGGAACTCAATACGTTCACGCCCTGGAATCGCATGGCCTGCACACCGCGCAGATCGACGGCTGGTGCGAAATAGGCCGGGAAATCGCCGCGAATGGCCTTCAGTTCGACTTTGAGGCCGAAGCGCAGGTTCGACGTCAGATGGTCGAACGAATAGTTTTCCAGGCTGTAGGTTTCGTAATCCCGATCGCTGCCGAAGGCGCTGCGATAGAACTTGCCTTCGATATAGGCATTCGTGCCTTTCGTGGGGGTCAGCGTGTTGTCGCGACTGTCGAAGTGGAAGCCGGCACCGAAGGCACCTGTATGCAGGGTATGGTTGAAATTACTGGCGAAATCATCAGGCAATCCGGCGATATCCAGCTTGGAACTGAGCTTTCTGAAATCGAAGAGGGGGCCGACGGAGAAGCGGTCATCGCGGAAATGCCACATCGCCGATCCCAGGATGCCGTATTTGTAGTGGTTCGTGTATTCGATGCCCCCCGGCGCGAAGGCGGGGAAGGAATCGAGCGTTATCTTGCCGTGGCCGATGCCGAATTTGTAGTTCAGCCGCCCGTCGAACGCATAGCCGGACTGGAAATAACCGATGCCGTCGGACCCGTTCCCGGTCTTGAAGGCACCGATGATATGCTTGGTCACTTGCCGTGGGTGGTCCGGGTGTACCGAGAGGAACGCGGCGGCAAGGCCGAAGCCGCCCTTTACCGCAGGTTCGGTAATGATGATCGGCACCGGAATGAAGCCGCCTTTGGCAAGGAAGTTGGACAAGTCCAGGCCATGATCCTGTTCATCAATGAAGCGGCTGAAGAAGCCCTTCTTCTGGGCAGGTGCTGAGGGGCTTTCGGTTGAGCCAGGCGGTGTCGCGCCTTGCGTTTGCAAGCTGACGTCAGGCGCGGGCGGGTTGGCAAGGGGGGCATCGGAAACGGTCTCTTCCGAAACCGGTGCGGAAGGGGGCGTGTTGGCATCTTGCGCAAATGCCGGCGACGCTACGCAGATCAGGGCTGGGCAGATCAGCGCTGCGCAGGAGGCCAGAGCGCCCAGAGCCGATCGCTGCGCCCCATTTCCACTAGCGTTGCGCATCTGGCCCCCTTTCCAGCGATCGACGGAATGTCGCGCGCTGGAATGCTACGGAGGCGCAAGCACCTGCTCCATCGGTGCAGGCCCGCCCTTACCCTCAGAAAAACCCCGAGGCGGGCCTTTCCCTAGACGTTTCCGCTCCGCGTCAACGCCGTTCCCTTCAATCGGGTCGAGCGCGCACCTTCGGCGATCTCGATCTCGATTGTTCCGCCTGGGCCGGAATGGAACTCGGCCTTGCCGGCTCGAACACGCCATTCCGCTCCCCGGATCGATCCCAGAGCTAACCGGACGGTCCTTTTCGGGCCGGCGGGGTGTTCCAGCGTAAGCGCCCACTGGTCCAGGTTGGGCGACAGCACGATGGGCGTGTCGGCGGCAAAGCGCGCGCCGTCGTGAACCTCAAGGTCAAGCGATGCACTTTGCAACCGTGCGTGAAAGCGGCGTCTGACGCCATCGCGCGGGTGGACGAGCAGATGGCCGCCGCGTTCCTGCACATCGCCGCAGAGCGCGATCCGGCCGAAAAGGTCATCGTCCACCAGCGTTGTACGCGCCGCGCGCAGGGCGCCGCAAAAGCCGAGGTCGATCTCACACGAATAATACCATGATCCGTGGTGGTGCGGCTGGTCCAGCCATGTCTCACCCAACGCGGCAGGTTCGAAGCCGCCGCCGGCAGCGCCGTCATTTGCCTTGCCGGGATACCAGTAACCGAAATCGCTTTGCGGCGTTCCACTGTTGAGCAAGGCCCAACTGCTGAGCGCGGAGGCATGCCCCAACCGCAGCAGGGAACGTGGGTATCCAGCTTCATCTGGCACGTCCTTGGCGGCATCGTTCAGCGCGTAATCCAGGATCGCCCAGCCGCCCATCTGTGCCATGTAGCTCAGCGTGTAGGCATCCCCGGCCTGTGCCCGATAGTCGCTGCCCAGATAGTAATAGGCGGGTTGCAGCCAGCCCCGGCAGAATAAGTTGGATTCCATCTGATGGCGGCTGAAGGCACGCGTGCGTGCGGGGGGAAAGCGTTCTGGGCGGTCCAGCGCGTAGCGGGCCATGGCCTGCGTCGATTCAAAGCCGGTGGAATCGAACGCGTATTCGGAGACGAAGAGATCGTCCACCTCGGTCACGAAGTGCGTGACCTTGTGTTCCCAGAATTCCGTCAGTTCTTCGGCGTGTGCCGCGCGCTGTTCGTGGTGGAGCGCGGCGATCAGATCGGGGATCACGATTTCGTTGTAATAGCCGATCGAGTTCGCATCCCAGTCGGCGATTTCCTTGGGGATCGTGAACATGGCTTTTGCCGTGCCGAACGCGCGCTCTAGATAGGCGGCCCCGGGGAGGCGAGTGCGGATATTCGGGTGATCGCGGGCGATGCGGTAGAGGGAGAAATACATCAGCGCGATGTGCGGATAGTCGTAAACGCGCCAGAAATGCTGCTGGCCCTTTTGGCCCGGATCGCTGCTGTCCCGGTTCCGCTTCCAGTCGAGAATGCCGTAGATTGCGTAAGGATAGCTTTCTTCGGTGGTGCGTTGCAGGCCGCCCCACACAAAGTGTTCGACATAGTCCTCAAGCGCGTCGATCTCTGCCTGAACGGGCAGCTCGGCGTTCTTGGCGGCCAGGAATGCGGGTTTGGACAGGCCGGGATCGTCGCAGGTGACTTCGTAGATTCGCCAGCCCTTGATGCGGTCGTAATTGTCGGGCCCCAGCAGCGCGCCGGTTTCCATGTTCCATTCGGCCAGGAGGCCATTGTACCATCTGGACGGATCGCGGTGCTGGTGGTTGGCAATGAAGGCGCCGCGCTTGGCGATCATCGTCTCCACCGGTTCGGTAACGAAGAATTCCAGCGTGGTCACGCCGCCGTCCTGCTGGTGGACCGTCACATGGTTTTCGCCCAGCCGCGCGAAACGGATGCTGAAGACTTGCCGACCAGCCCTGTCCGCAGCGGGCAGGATGTGCGTCTGATCCGGGTATTCGGCGACCAGCTTTTGCACCGGAACTGCCGAGCCGAGCGAGATCAGTACGTCCAGGTCCGTCGGAACGGTCATTCCGGGCACCACTTCGATGTCGAGCAGGCCGTGATTGGCAATGGTCCGGCGCATGGCCGCATAGCCATCGGCAAACAGGAAGCGCACGCCCATTTCGCGGCTTTCGCCGGCAGGAACGGTCAGGCTGGTTGCGGGCAGCCGCCAACGCGATCCCGCTGCCTTCACGGCTTCCACTTGCGCCCCAGCGTGGAAATAGATGCGATAGAGATCGGGGGAGTCCTTCGGACAATCCCAGTATTCCAGGGCCGATCCCGGTTGGGGCAGCATGGCCAGCCATGGCGCGCGCAAGTCCTTGCGCTGCCAGAAGATGTGTGAGCTTCGGCCCGAGATGAAGCTGTGCTTCAGCACACCGTTGGCATCGTCCTTCGCGGCATGGATCATGTTGATCGGAAGCGGCAGCGCCACGTCCCCGAACTCGACCGGCACGGACCTGCGGTTGTAAAGCGTGATGGTGATCGCCAGCCCGGCATCGTCGAGAGAAAAGCGGCACAAAACCTCAACGTCCTGCGCGATGCCGTAGCGGACTTCCATCCCGCTGTCCGATGGCGTCTGCCGGGCACTCCGCAGCGTGGCGGTGTCGAAGCGGATCCACTCCCCGCCGGCAGTTCGAAATGATCCGGCGACGTTCCCCAGTCGCCCGCCGCCGTGAAGGAAGTCGCCCGGGATCTTGCCGCTGGCATCGCGAAGGCTGGTCACCCGGCCGCCATCGAAGCCGACTGTGAAGGGGGTGCCGGTGGCAGCAAGCGTCTGGCTTACCGGCCGATCCGCTGCGGCTGCGGCGCGTGCCGGGACGGCGGAACCGAATGCGAGCGCCGCAACGCTGCTGCCCAAAAAAGTGCGGCGGCTGGGCCGCAAAAGACTGGGCGATTGGCCTGGGGGAATGCTGGGGCCATCGGTGCCGCGGCGAGTAAGTGAACGGTTCTTGAAAGGTGCTTTCACGGCATGCCCCCGTTATCGGAAGGCATGATGTATATCGTATAATATGCAGTTGAAAAGATGGCTTCATGCCTTGCCCCGCCCACCCATTGAGTGCGGCACCACCGAGTGCGGCGGGGCTCTATTACCTTCTTTCGGATTGAACCCGTACCCGCAGGGCGCGCGCCGCGATCATGACCGCTGCACGGTTCGGATCAGTCGATTTCCTCAACCTGATCGAGATAGTCCGCGTACCCTTGCTCCTCCATCTCCTCACGCGGGACGAAGCGCAGCGATGCGGAATTGATGCAGTAGCGCAGGCCGCCGCGATCGAGCGGGCCGTCCTCGAACACGTGGCCAAGGTGGCTGTCGCCATGGGCGGAGCGCACTTCAGTGCGGACCATGCCGTGGCTATGGTCGACGATGTCGTTCACGTTGGCGGCATCGATCGGCTTGGTAAAGCTGGGCCAACCACAGCCGGATTCGTACTTGTCGGATGACGCGAACAGCGGTTCGCCCGAGACGATATCGACGTAGATGCCCGGCTTCTTGTTGTAGAGATACTCGCCGGTGCCGGGGCGTTCGGTGCCGCTGCGCTGGGTGACGTGGAACTGTTCGGGCGTCAGGCGTGCGATGGCCTCTTCGGACTTTTCGTAAGTGGGCATGCGTTGTTCTCCTTGGCCGCGAAGATGGGGATTGTGTGTCTTGGTGGGAAGGGGGCCGGAATGTTCGTGCGCGCGCCGTGTTGCGTCCGAACCCGAACCCAAGTCTACGCCCTACTCTGCCGTCGCCCTCGCGCAAGCGGGATCCCCGCCTTCGCGGGGATGACGCAGTTTGTTGATTGGTGGAAACGGCCCAGGTCCCTTCAGGCACCTAAAAGAACCGAGGTATCGGCCCTAATTGCGGGGTCTGGTCGGGCAGATCGATCTCCTCCTGATCGACATAGCACCAGCCCCATCCCTCCGGCGGGTCATAGCCTTCGATGATCGGGTGATGCGTCGCATGGAAGTGGGCGGTAGCGTGGCGGTTGGGGGAATCGTCGCAGCAGCCGACATGGCCGCAGCTTCGGCAAAGGCGCAAGTGGACCCAGAAGCTGCCGGTTTTCAGGCATTCCTCGCAGCCGCGTGCGCTGGGCGTGACTTGGTTGATCGTCGAACTGTGCGGGCAAGATGTCATCGCATGTCCTTGGATGGGGCCGCTTGGCGGGCGAGCAGGGCGTGGATCTGCGAGACGACGGCCGCGCCTTCCCCCACGGCGGCGGCAACGCGCTTGGTGGAGCCGGCGCGCACATCGCCGATCGCGAAGACACCGGGCATTCTGGTTTCCAGCGGCTGACTTGAAGCGCCAGTCATCACGAAACCGTTGGCATCTTTCTCTACGGCGCTGGGAAGCCAGTCGGAATTCGGATCGGCGCCGATGAACAGGAACAGGTGGCGCAAGGGCCGCTGTTCGACCAGGCCATCACGGCTGCGGATGTGGACCGAGGAAAGAGGGCCGTCCTCCTGCCCTTCCAGCGCGACGACTTCGGCGCCCAGATGGATTTCCACGTTGGGCAGTTCGGCAATACGCTCGATCAGATAGCGCGACATCGTCTCCTTCAGATCGCGGCGCACGATCAGGTGAAGCCGCTTCACTTGCGGGGCCAGGAACACCACCGCTTGGCCTGCCGAGTTGCCACCGCCGACCAGCGCCACTTCTTCTCCTTCGCAAAGCCGCGCCTCTATCGGGGATACCCAGTAGGAGATGCCCGAACCCTCGAACCGTTCCAGCCCTTCGATCCCAAGCCGGCGATAACGCGCGCCAGAGGCGATCACCACGGTTCGCGCTTTTACGCGGGTCTTGCACGAAAGGTCGATGTGCAAGTGGTCGTCGTCCGCGTCCAGCGTTTCGACCGTCACCGGAACGGCGATCCGCGCGCCGAACTTCAGCGCCTGGTTGAACGCGCGCCCGGCAAGGGCGTGGCCGGAAATGCCGGTGGGAAAGCCGAGGTAGTTTTCGATCCGCGCCGATGCCCCGGCCTGCCCGCCGGTGTTGCGCGCGTCCAGCACCACGACCGAGAGCCCTTCGGATGCGGCATAGACGGCGGCGGCAAGGCCGGCCGGGCCGGCGCCGACGATTGCCACGTCATGCAGCGTGTCGGGATCGATGTGGGAAGTGATACCCAGGCAGGCGGCCAGCTCATCCTCGCGCGGGCGGCGCAGGATCGGGCCGGTGGGGCACACGACCAGCGGATATTGCGCGGGCTCCACCCCCAGCCGCTCGACCATGGCCTTGCCTTCCTCATCCCGGCCGACGTCCAGCACCAGCGAGGGGTAGCCGCTGCGCCGCAGGAATTCCTGCAAGCGGACGACCTCGGCGCTTTCGGGCACGCCGATGATGATCGGACCCGCTCCGCCGAATTCAATCAGGCCGACGCGGCGCAGGATCAACGCGCGCATGACCTTTTCGCCCAACTCGGCCGAACCGATCATCAGGGCGCGCAAATGGGCGGCATCGATGGGCAGGGCGGTGCAGCCGTCAGGACCGGCCGTCCCGCCGGCGATCGACGGGCGGCCCGCAAGCTGGTTGATCTCTCCGCTGAATTGCCCCGGCCCATGCGTGGTAACGCGGGCATCGCGGCTGAGGCCATCGCGCCGCTGCACGTCGATCGCGCCGTCCAGCACCAGCCAGCTTGGGCTGTCCCGCTCACCGATGGTATAGACGGTCTCTCCCGGGGCGAAGCGGCGTTCCGGCCCGCTGGCGAAACGCCGGGCGAGGGCCAGTTCGTGCGCCGATAGTACCGGGAACATCTGGTATTCGCGCATCTCTAGCGTGTTCATGGTGCCTCCGTAGCGCAGGGCGCGGGATCCAACATACGCAGGTTTCCCGGGCAGCGTATGACGGAAGCGCCACAATTGCGAGGGACTTTGGAGGCGAGGCACTTTGGGCGTGAGGCACTTCAGGCAAAAGGGGCAGACGGCCATTTTGACCGCCTGCTCACCCTTTTGCCCGGTCAGGCCTTAATGCTTTTCCAGACGCGGCAGGAATGCGGTCAGCAGGCCGATCGCCGGCAGGAAGGCGCAGATGTGGTAGACCGTCTCGATGCTCGTGCGATCGGCCAGCCATCCCAGCACGGCCGCGCCAAGGCCGCCCATGCCGAACGAGAAGCCGAAGAACAGGCCGGAGATCATGCCAACTTTGCCGGGAACCAGTTCCTGCGCGAATACGACGATGGCCGGGAAGGCCGATGCCAGGATCAGGCCGATCACCACGGTCAGCGGGCCAGTCCAGAACAAGCTGGCATGCGGCAGCAGCAGCGTGAAAGGCAGTGCACCCAGGATCGAGAACCAGATCACGTACTTGCGTCCGAACCGGTCGCCCAGTGGCCCGCCCATCACCGTGCCGACGGCGACCGCTGCGAGGAAGGCGAACAAGTGCAACTGTGCGTTCTGCACCGAAAGCCCGAAACGGTGGATCAGATAGAAGGTGAAGTAGCTCGTCAGGCTGGCGAGATAGACGTACTTCGAAAAGATCAGCGCCAGCAGGATGGCGATGCCGCGTGCAGCCTGGCCTTTCGGCAGGGCGGCCGACAGCGTTGCCTTGCGCCCGGCGGCAAGGCGTTCGAGGCCATGGGTGCGATACCAGGCGGCAACGTTCCACAGCACCGCGCCCGACAGCAGCGCAAGCATGGCGAAGAAGGCCAGGCTCGACTGCCCCCAGCGCACGACCACTAGCGCAGCAGCGAGCGGCCCCAGCGCCTGCCCGGCGTTGCCGCCGACCTGGAACAGCGATTGGGCAAGGCCATGCCTTCCACCTGCCGCCATTCGCGCCACGCGTGAGGATTCGGGGTGGAACACGGACGAACCCATGCCCAGCAGCGAGGCGCCAACCAGCACCAGTCCATAGCTATGTGCGGCCGAAAGAACTGTGAGCCCGGCAAGCGAGAACAGCGTCCCGCCCGGCAGAGCCAGCGGCGTCGGGCGCTTGTCCGCATAGAGGCCAACCAGCGGTTGCAAGATGGACGCGGTGATCTGGTAAGCCAGCGTAACCAGCCCGATCTGGCCGAAGTTCAGCTGCAGATCGCTTTTCAGCGCGGGGTAGATCGCCGGCAGCAGAGACTGCATCATGTCGTTGAGAAGGTGACAGAAACTGATGGCGACGATCACGCCGAACACGGTTCCGTTTACGGCTTCCTTTACTGGCGCGGCGGGCCTGCTTGCAGCCATTCGTTGCTGTTCCTTTGCTTTTTGTGCTCTTGATATCCCCCTATTCGCTTTGAGACTGTCCCGCTTCGGCGTATGGGTCATTCTCTTATGCAAATGGGACAGTCGATCCAGCATCGGCACTCTGCCGATTTCGAAGATGTGCCGCGCCCGGTCGTCGGCATCGGTAACGCGTATCCGCCCTCCTTCGAACTGGCCGAACACAGCCATCGGCGCGGTCAATTCCTCTATGCGGCAAGCGGTGTGGTGGCGGTGAGCACGCCGGAAGGGGCCTGGGTCGCCCCGCCGGAGCGCGCGGTCTGGATCCCCGCGGGAATGCCGCATTCCGTGCGGATGGTCGGCGCGGTCCAGACGCGCAGCGTGATGATCGACCAGACCGTGAGCGCAATGCTGGCAACGACCTGCCGCGTCGTCACGGTATCACCGTTGCTGCGCCAGCTTCTCGTCTCCGCATCGGAAGTGCCGGCGGAATACGATGTGGACGGGCGGGACGGGTTGGTGATGGCGCTTCTGGTCGCGGAGATCAGCCGGGCGCCCGTTATCCCGATCGTCGTTCCCTTCCCGCGCCACGCGGCACTGGCTCAGCGCTGCCACAGCTTTCTGGAAAGGCCGCAGGCGGGCGAGACCATCGATCAGTGGTCCGATGCGCTGGCCATGAACCGGCGCCGCTTCACGCGGTTGTTCCGGCGGGAAACGGGCATGAGCTTTGCGGAATGGCGGCAGCAGGCCTGCCTTTCGGCCGCACTTCCCCGGCTGGCGGCGGGCGATTCCGTCACGGCGATTGCGCTCGATCTGGGTTACGATGGGCCGGGCAATTTCTCGACGATGTTCAAGCGTGTGCTGGGCGCGCCGCCCAGCCAATATCGTCTTTAGGGCAGCTACTTCACCGGCATTGAATTCACGGCATCAGGCGGCGGCGGCCTTCCCAAAGGTGCCGGCGCATAGCGAGTGCGGCGCTTTCCGGATCCTGCGCGCGGATCGCTTCCACTATGATCTCATGCTCGCGCAGCATCGTGGTGATGACGTCCGGCGCGCGGGAGCGGGAAATGTCGACCCCGGCGCGCATGACCTTCTCGACATCGGACCAGAGCGCGTCGAACGCGATCAGGAAGGCGGGATTGCCGGTTGCCGTAGCGATACGGCGGTGCAGTTCCCGATCTTCGGCATGGGCAGGCGCGTTCGAGAGCAGGGCGGAGCGCAGCATTTCCAGCCCTTCCTCCACATGCGCCATTTCCTGCGATGTGCGCCGCGTCGCCGCCAACCGGGCAGCTTCGGCTTCCAGCACGAAGCGCACTTCGTAACTGCCCAGCGTGATGGACAGTTCGCTCATCGGCATGAACGCGGCCAACCGGTCGGACGGGCGACCCTTGACGAAAGATCCCGCCCCGCGTCGCGCCTCGGTTATCCCGTCGGAAGCCAGGCGAACCAGTGCCTCACGCACGATGGCGCGGGAAACGCCGAACATTTCCGCCAGCTTCGCCTCCGACGGCAGGCGCGCGCCGACTTCCAGGTTTCCGGACTTGATGATCTCGACAATGCCCGCATAGGCATGGTCGGAAAGGCGTGGCTGGTTCATCTAAGCTCCGGTTTTAGAACAAGCTGCTGCCTAGAAGCACCAGCAGCAGGCCGACAACCGCAACCACGGTTTCCATGATCGACCAGGTGCGGAACGTGCCGGCCATATCGGTGCCCAGGTAGCTTTTCACCAACCAGAATCCCGGATCGTTGACGTGGGAGAAGAACACCGATCCGGCGCCGATGGCCAGTACCACCCATTCCGGTTCCACTCCTGAACTGGCGACAAGGCCGGTCATCATGCCCGCCGTGGTGATGGTGGCTACAGTGGCGGAGCCGGTGGCAAGGCGGATGCACACCGCGATGCCCCAGGCTAGCAGCAACGGAGAGATCGCGCCGCCGCCGGCAAGGCGGACCAGCATGTCCGACAGCCCGGCCGTCACCAGCACTTGCTTCAGCGCGCCGCCGGCGCCGATCGCCAGCAGGATGCCGCCTGCCGGGGCCATAGCTTCCGCCCAGATCGATTCCTGGATTCGCCGCTCACCAAGGCGCTGCCCGAACAGCAGCGGCAAAGCGCAAAGGTTAGCGAGCAGCAGGGCGACAACGGGATCGCTTACCCAGCTCAGCCAGACCAGTCGCGTTGCGATGTGGGCGGGGGTGAGCGCCACCGCCTGGCCTGCTGCGATCAGCACGACGGGCAGCAGCACCGCCGCCAGCGCGCGGTTGACCGTGGGCGTGGCGACGTCGATCGTCTTGGGGGCGAGGAGGGGCGGGCTCAGCTTCACGCCGCGCGCAGTGAAGCGGGCAAGCACCGGGCCGGCGATCACGGCGGTGGGAATGCCCACCAGCAGGCCATAGGCGAGCGTAAGCCCCAGATTGGCGCCCAGCGCATTCACCGCCAGCAGCGGGCCGGGATGGGGCGGAACCAACGCGTGAATGACAGTCAGCCCGGCCAGCGCCGGCAGCATCAATCGCAGCTTGGAATCGTCGTCATCCAACCCCTTTGGCAGCGATGCCGCGGCGGAAGCAACGATAGGCAACAGCAGCACCAGGCCGGTTTCGAAGAACAGCGGCAGGCCGATCAGCAAAGCGGTGAACAGGCTGGCCCAAGGCGCCCCCTTGACGCCCGAGACGCCCAGCGCGGCGCGTGCCAGCCCGGCGGCGCCGTTGGACAATTGCAGCATGGCGCCAAGGCCAAGGCCGAGGGCCACCACCAGTCCGGTGCCGCCCAGGATCGTTCCGGCGCCTTTCTCGATCGCCTTCACGGTGTCATCCAGCGGCATCCCGGCCAGCACACCCACGGTAAAGGCGCCGCACAGCAGGCCGATGAAAGGGTGTAGGCGGCCACGCACGATCAGTGCGATGGAAAGCGCAATGCCGACGATGGCGGAGACTATCAGCCTGACGTCTTCCGGGCTCATGCGTGGAACATTCCCGTCGTAGAAAGTCCGCCGTTCCTGTCTGCGCCCAACGCCCGCAATCGATGAAATGACTGCGCCATTTCCCGCCTCTCCCCGTCTCGTTCCTGTTCGACGGGCATGGTGCCCTGTCAGAATCTGTTAGACAGGTTATAGCTGCGGCATCGCCATATTCTACATCTATCCGTGCGATCAGATTGATTTTGCTTGAACCTGTCAGACTCATTCTCGTATCACACCGGTCAAGAATTGAGGCTGGGAGAGATGCACCGCGTTGAGCATTCCGGGCCGCTTTGAAAAGGGGAATGGCCGTGGGATCCCGGCGAGAGGTTTTGGGCGGCATCGGCGCAGGGCTGGCGGTTGCGGGGTTAGCAGCAGGTTTGCGCGTGCCGCGTGCTTTTGGGGCAACGCGCAAGCTGGGCTATGCCGTGGTCGGCCTCGGTTACTATGCGACCAAACAGATCATGCCGAATTTTGCCGGCTGCGAACATTCGCGGCTGGTCGCGCTGGTCAGCGGGACGCCTGCGAAGCTGGACCAGTACGGCGCGCAATATGGCATTCCGAAAACCCACCGCTACAGCTACGCCGATTTCGACCGCATCCGCGACAATCCGGATATCGACGTGGTCTATGTGGTCCTGCCCAACAGCCTGCATGCCGAATACACGATCCGGGCGGCGCGTGCCGGCAAGCACGTGATGTGCGAGAAGCCGATGGCGACTTCGGTGGCCGAATGCCAGGCGATGATCGCGGCGTGCCGTCAGGCGGGGACGAAGCTGATGATCGGCTATCGATCGCGGTTCGAGCCTTACAACCGGCTGGCGATCGAACTGGTGCGCGGCGGCCATGTCGGCCCAACCCGCTTTATCACGGCTGAGCATGGATTCCCGATCCAGCCGAACCAGTGGCGGCTGAACAAGGCGATGTCCGGCGGCGGATCGATGATGGATATCGGCATCTACAGCCTCAGCGCGGCGCGCTATCTCACCGGGGAGGAACCGGTCGAGGTCAGCGCCGTGGAATCGACCGACCGGTCCGACCCGCGTTTTCGTGATGTGGAAGATCGCGTCAGCTTCGTTCTGCGCTTCCCCTCAGGCATTCAGGCCAATTGCATTTCCAGCTACAGCTCCGCACACAACGGTTACCGCGTGACCGGCACGCAGGGTTGGATCGGGCTGGAGCCGGCGACCTCCTACGCCGGGCAGGCGATGACGATCAACAAGGACGGGACGACCACGCCCAGAACGCTGCCCGCGCCCGTGCGCAACCAGTTCGCGGCGCAACTGGACCATCTGTCCGAATGCGTGCTGACCGGCGCTACTCCTATCGTCGCCGGCGAAGAGGGGCTGCGGGACATTCGCCTTATCGAAGCGATCTATCAATCGGCGGCGGAACGTCGCCAAATCAGTCTGAAGGATTTGGGGTGAAGGGCATGATCGATCGTCGCAGCGTACTTGCCGGCATTGCCGCCGTGCCGCTGCTGGATGCGGCCCGGGTTGGCGCAAAGGAAACCGGGTTCGGAACGGTCCATCGCCTTGATCCGCAACTGGACAAGATCATCGCGCCCGGCGCCTCGATCCGGCTTTTGTCGTCGGGCTTTCAGTGGACCGAGGGGCCGGTCTGGGTCCCGCGCGAGAATTGTCTACTCTTTACCGATCCCCCGAAGAACACTCTGCATCGTTGGAGCGCGGCGAAGGGTGTCGAGGTGTTCCTGCGCCCTTCCGGATTGCAGACGCCGGTTCCGGCCAGCATCCGGGAACCCGGCCTCAACGGACTGGCGCTGGATGTGAGCGGCAGACTGATCGCGGCAGACAGTGGATCGCGTGCTATCGTGCGGATCGATCTTGCCAACCGCCAGCGCGAAACGCTGGTCGATCGTTTCGAAGGAAAGCGCTTCAACAGCCCCAACGATCTGTGCATTGCCAAATCCGGCGCTATCTACTTCAGTGATCCCACTTATGGGTTGGCAGAGGACGCTGTTTCCTCGCTGCGCGAACTGTCATGGTGCGGGCTTTACCGCCTGTCGCCGAACGGCAAGGTGGAAGTGCTGGACCGCGATCATCGCCGGCCCAACGGTGTGGCGCTGTCACCGGACGGGCGCACGCTTTACCTGTCGCTGTCGGATGAAACGCAGCCCGAAGTTCTTGCCTATACCCTCGACGAAAACGGGATGCCCACGGATCGGCGCCGCTTCCTGGACCTGCGTGCCGACTATGCGGCGGGGCGTCCGGGCTTGCCGGATGGGATCAAGGTGAGTGCTTCCGGGCATGTCTTCGCCACCGGCCCCGGCGGCATCCACGTCTGCACCGGCGCCGGCCAGGTGCTGGGCATCATCGACACCGGAAAAGCCATTTCGAACTGCGCGATCGGACAGAATGGCAAGGCGCTGTACCTGACATCATCGGATAGCGTTGCGGTTATCGCGCTTTCCGAAAGGTGAGGTTATAACGCAAGGCACCCGTTGAAGGATGCAACCCATCCTTCAACGCATCCACGCCGTGGAAGGTCATGCGGGAGGAGCCGCCCCATACCACGACATCGCCGTGAATGAGCCGATGCCGGGAAGGCCGGTCGCCACGATGCAAGCCGCCCCACAAGAACGTGGCGGGCAGGCCGAGCGAGACCGAAACGATGGGGGCGCCGCGATCCCGCTCATCCATGTCCTGATGCAACGAAAGGCGCGTGCCGGGCGCATAGCGATTGACCAGGCAGGCGTCGGGCACGAACCCGCCGAAATCCAGCGCCGCGGCGGCCCGCTGCGCAAGATCGAGAAACAGCGGGGGTAGGGGCGGCCAATGCATGCCCGTTTCCGGGTCGAGCGTATCGTAACGATAGCCGGCCCGGTCAGAGATCCAGCCTAGCGAACCGCAGTTGAACATGGCCACGGAAATGCGCCGGCCACCCGGCGTCTCCATGTTCCGGAACGGGGAAACCGCGGATAATCGCTGGATTTCGGCCACAAGGACATCGGCGACATCCAGCGCGAAGCCGCCCAATATCGCCGCGCCCGGCCCCAGAACGACATCGCGCCGTTCATGGTCGAACAGATCAGGCAGCATCGTGGAAAATGATCCCCAACGCATGCCGCTTGCCGGAGAGCAGCGCGCTGACGCCGTGGCGCAAGGTAACGCGATAGTCACCGCGCGTGCCGCGATGTGGGCGTTGATTGACGGCGAACAGCACACCGTCTCCCTTGCCGAGTGGGACCACCGACGCGCGCGATTGCATGCGGGGGCGCTGCTCCGTCAGGATGAATTCGCCGCCGGTGAAGTCCTCGGCCGGACTGGACAGCAGAACGGCGATCTGAAGCGGGAATACATGATCACCGTAAAGGTCCTGATGCAGGCAGTTGTAGTCACCGGGTCCGTATTGCAGCAGCAGCGGCGTGGGTCGCCGCTGGCCTGCGGCATGGCAGCGTTCCAGGAATTCGGCGTGGTCGGTGGGAAAGCGCAAGTCCATTCCCATGCGTTCATACCAGCGGTTCGCAATCGCGGCGATGCGTAGATAGAGGCTGGTTCGCGCCGTCGCTACAAGCGGGGGCAGGGGATAGGCGAAATAGCGATACTCGCCCTGTCCAAAGCCGTGACGGGCCATATGGACATGGCTGCGGAACGCCGGCGTTGGGCCATAAAGGCCGGCAACGGCGTCGCATTCGTCCTGTTCCAGCAGACCGGGCAACACGGCCCACCCGGCACGATCCAGATCGGCGGCGATTGCGGGCCAATCATAGGCGGCAATGCGTGCTTCCAAGGTATCGGCGCGGGCGCTCATGCCAGCCCATCCATGTTGACGCCTTCCATGTTGATGAGCTTGCGCTTGCGATGGACGCCCCAGCGATAGCCAGAGATGCCACCATCGGCCTTGACGACACGGTGGCAGGGGATGGTGACGGCAATGCGGTTGGCGGCGCAAGCCGCGCCAACCTCCTGCGCCGTGATGGGGAGATCGATCGCCTTCGCCAGCGCGCCGTAGCTGCGCGTCTCGCCCGCAGGGATCGCCTGCAATGCCTGCCAGACGGCCAGTTCCTGCGCGTTCCCGCGCAAGTCCAGGGGCAGCGGAAATGTGCCGTTTGGCCTATCGAGCATGGTGATTGCGGCGGAAAGCGCTTCGCCGGCAGCCATCTCGTCCGCGACCAGCGCGGCATCGGGAAAGGCAACCCGCAGATCGCGCAGTGCCCGGTCTGCGTCATCCGCGATGAGGATCGCGGCGACGCCAGCCTCACTCACCGCGACGATCGCCGTGCCTATCGTGGCCTCGCCGATGGCATAGTGCAATTTCTCTTGGGCGGTATTCATCGTCGTCGTCCTTCATCACCTGCCAATCCCAATAGGGCAGGCGATGATTCCCCGCGCTCCGATCCTTGCGTTCAAAGTCCGGAAAGAAAACGCTCGGCGGCTACTTGCCGCTTCCAGCTGCCACGCCGCGGATTTCGTTGGCCTGCCAGAGGAGCAGCGTGGGCAGCCCTATGGCAAGGTCTCGCGCCCGTTTCGCAAGCGACAAGGCCAGCGCGGTTTCCGCTGGCAGGCCGAAAAGCGGGCCGACGAGGGCATAGGCGGCTTCCTGCACACCCAGCGCGCCGGGGATGATGAAGGCGATGCTGCGCAGCGTGAAGATCAGGCTTTCAAGCGCCAGCACGTCCCACACCGATGCATGCGTGCCCATCCAGCGCAAGGCCAGCCAGGCGCCGATGCCACTGGCGAGCCATGCCGCCAGATTGGCCGCGAAGGCCAGAGCCACTCGGTCGCGCTGCGCATAGATCCGTGACAGTTCCGCGCGGATGTTGGCCATCGCGATCGATCCGGGCACGAAGCGGGCGGCAAGGCGGGTGGCGAAGTCCAGCGCGGTCCGCTGCATGGCGAAGAACAGCAGGATGATCGCCACCATCACGAAAGTGCCGCCCAGGATCGCCGAACGCAATTGAGCGCCCGCGCCGTCACCGATCAGTAGCGAGCCCATAAGGGCCAATCCGAACAGCGTATAGGCCAGTTGGCTTGCCATCTCGGTGGTCATATCCACCACCAGCGATGCGTGGACGCGGGTGGAGGGCAGTGCGGCCGCTGTCAGGGTCCTGACGCTGACGATGATGCCGCCGAGTTGCGAGAACGGCAGAAGGTCGGACACGGCTTCGCGCACCATCCGCGCCCATGTGAAAAGCGGCCAGCCGGAAAGGGGCATGGACCGGCCTCCCTCATCCGGCGCCGCTGCATACCACGCGCCGCCGAGGAGGAAGAAGACCCCCAGCGACCACAGACAGTAAAGCAGGAATCCCGCCGGTCCCATGCGGCCGGCGGTGCCCAGAACCTGGCCCAGCCCAGCAGTGCCTATCGTCCAGACGGCGACGACCAGGCCCGCCAGTGTTGCCAGTAATATGCCGATGCGCGTCCAATGCTTCAGGCGACTTCTCCTGCCTTCGGTCCCTTTATGAAGCGCAGTACGAAGCGGATCGCCCCGGGCACGAAACGCGGGCGGATGAGGCGTTTGTCATAAGCGGAGAGCCGCCGGTCGTTCTCCGCCAGGCAGAGCCGTGCCAGTTCGGGGAAGCTGATTTCCACGCCCAGCTCTTTCGATCCGTTGAGGGTGAAATTGTTCTCCTGCGCGCGGGTGTTGTCCTTGCCCATGCCCTTGGCCATGTCGATCCGTTCCCAGATCAGGAACATCCAGACGGCCAGGACTTTCAATTCGAACCATGGTCGGCGCCACAGCGGCATGTTGCGCCGCCACCAGGCCACCCAGTTCACGAAGAACAGGATGTGCCGTCCTTCCTCGCGCATCACCGGTTCGAAGGTATCCACCAGTTCAGGCGGGAAGAAGCCGGAATCCTTGGCCACTTTGAAAAGCCCGAAGCCGAAGAAGCTGTCGATGCATTCCGAATAGCCGGTGCGCATGAAGGCGAATTCGGGGTCGGCAGGGCGCGTGTATTCAGGTTCCGGCACCAGTTCGATGCCGTAAGCGCGCACCATGTCGGACAGCACCAGCTTGTGGCGCGATTCCTCGAAGGCGTTCATCTCCACGGCGGACTTGAGCAGAGGATCGTCCACCCCTTCCGCAAAAGTGCGCACGTTCATGCCGGCGCGGCCTTCGGTGGCGACGGCAATATCCCAGATCGGCAGGGACACGATCTTGTTGCGGGTATCGTCGTCCAGCGTGGGCCAGTCGATCAGCGCCGGGCGATAGGGATCGTGCGTGTCCAGCAGCGTGCGGCTCATCAACAGCAGATGATCGGGGCTGCCGTACTTCAGCCGCCCGGTGGGCAGGGGGACCGTCTTGTCGTAGTCGCTCCATGTGCTGGCCAGCGTCATGATCGCTCTCCTTCGATAAAGTCCGCAAAGCGTCCGAGCGTGATGGAATTGCGCGCCACGGCCTGCTTGGCAAGCGCATCGGTCAGCGCGGCAAGTTCCTCTGCATAGCGATAGCCGGGCGCCGATCCGGCGTAAGGGCCGGTGGCCGGGTGGGCGTAGATTTCGCTCAGCCCATCGGGCAGATGCTTCAGCAGCCCATGAATGCGGGGCGCCGTCATCGCGCCGGACCATGCCAGGCCGAAGACCTGATCGGGCGTGGCAAGGCTGGCGCGGCGCATCAGGCGCTGCACCTGTTGGGCCCAAATCCCCTCGATCCCCGACCGCGCGCCTTCGCTTTCGACCGCGCGCAGCACTGCGCGGGGCTCCACCGGAGCGCGAACGGTGCGCATGCCGTGCGCCTTGCCCACTTTGACGAGCGTGGCGGCGATGGTGGGATGAAGGTGGAAGTGCTTGTGCGCGTTCACGTGGTCGAGTGGTAATCCCGTGGCCGCAAAGGTATCGAACTGCGCTGCTACTTCCGCCGCAAGTTGCCGGCGTGCGGCAGGAGAGGCGAAGATCCGCATGGCGGCGCGCACCATGTCGGTGCGGAAATTGCCCTCGGCATCGACCAGCGCGGGCACGCGATCGGGCGGCGAAAGCGGCCGCCCATCCACCAGCACGACGTGGAGGCCGACGCCCAGCGTGGGCAACCGTCTGGCCCGCTCCACCGCGTCCTCCACCGCTGCCCCGTTCACCATCAGGCTGGCGGCAGTTAGTATTCCATCGCGATGCGCGCGTTCGACCGCCTCGTTGACTTCCGGAGAGGCTCCGAAATCGTCGGCGGTGACGACCAGGCGCTTCACGGCACGGATCAGTGCCGGCGGGGTGAGGCGGGAACGCGCATCACGCGGTGACCTTGCGCCGGCGCAGGAAGTCGAAGAATTCCACGCCTTCGCGCAGACGGCGCTTCATCATGTCCCAGTCGCGCACCATTTCCCAGACGATCGATCCGATCTTGGACGGGCGGAAATAGAAGCGCTTGTAGAACTCTTCCACCTTGTCGAAGATCACCGGCGCGGGCAGGTGCTCGTAGCTGAGCTGCGCAATCTGGTTGCCGCCATCGGTCAGCAAGTGATCGGTGCCGTCGAACCAGCCGTTGTCCATCGCCTGCTTGTAGAGGAACGTGCCGGGATAGGGCGCCGCCAGCGAGACCTGGATCGTGTGCGGATCGATTTCCTTGGCGTAGTTGATCGTTTCCTCGATCGTTTCCTCGGTCTCGCCGGGAAGGCCCAGGATGAAGGTGCCGTGGATGACGATGCCCAGTTCGTGGCAATCCTTGGTGAATTGCCGCGCGACATCGACACGCAGGCCCTTCTTGATGTTGTGCAGGATCTGCTGGTTGCCGCTTTCGTAGCCGACCAGCAGCAGGCGCAGGCCATTGGCCTTCAGCACTTCCAGCGTTTTGCGCGGGACGTTGGCCTTGGCGTTGCAGCTCCAGCTCATCGGGAAGCCCGGCTTGCCGAAGCCCAGCTTGCCCAGCGCGATGGCCAGTTCTTCCACGCGCGGGCCGTTGTCGGTCAGCGTATCGTCGTCGAAGAATATCTCCTTGGTCTGGGGGATGTTCTCCATGACGTATTTCACTTCCTCGATCACATGCGCGATCGAGCGGGTGCGGTAATTGTGTCCGCCCACGGTCTGCGGCCAGAGGCAGAAGGTGCAGCGGCTCTTGCAGCCGCGCCCGGTGTAGAAGCTGACGTAAGGGTGCTTCAGATAGCCGCCGAAGTACTTCTCGATCGTCAGGTCGCGTTTGTAGATCGGGGACACGAACGGCAGCGCGTCCATGTCTTCCAGCACCTTGCGGTCGCGGTTGTGGATGATCGAACCATCGGCATCGCGCCAGGAAATCCCGTCCACCTCGCGCAGCGGGATCCCATTGGCGACGTCTACGATCGTGAAGTCGAATTCGTTGCGGCAGACGAAATCGATGGCCGGGCTGGCGGCCAGAGCCTTTTCGCTCTCCACCGCCACCTTGGCCCCGATCATGCCGATCAGCGCCTTGGGATTGCGCCCCTTGATCAATTCGGCGGTGCGCACATCCTGATTGAAACTGGGGGTGGAGGTATGGAGGATCACCAGATCTCTGCCGTCCACCTCATGCGCGATATCTTCCCACGACAAATCATGCGCAGGGGCGTCGATCAGTTTCGATCCTTCCACCATGGCGGCGGGTTGGGCCAGCCATGTGGGATACCAGAACGACTTCACCTCGCGCTTCATCTGATATCGCGCGCCGGCACCGCCGTCGTATCCATCGAAGGAAGGGGCTTGAAGAAAAAGCGTAGACATCATGTCCTGGCAATCTCCGAAGAAGCTTGGACTCGCCCGTCGCCCACCATAGTAAGCGCGCTTCCGCGCCAATCAACCGAGCGCACGAAGAAGCTGGCAAAGAAAATCGCGAAATTCAATGCATCGCGTAACGGCAGCATCCAAAAAGGTGCGGAAGAGGCACCGGCGTGACGATCTGCCACGCGTTTTGTGCAGAGGCGGACAACGCTCGTTACGGCGATCGTGGCCAATGCAGCCACCGGATGGAACGGCAGTGCGATCAGGGCCAGCGGCAAGGGCATGGTGATGATCGACCCGGCATATCCGGCCCCGGCAATGCCGCGCACCGTCGCGGCCCAGCGCAGTTCGTGCTGCCAAAGGTCGCGAAACCGGGCGTCCGTAAAGGCATGGGTCAGCAGCAGCGGCGGAATGGCTACCGCAAGGCCCAGCTTCTCCACCGCTTGCCCGACGGCATGATCGTCTGCCAGCACGTCGGCAAAGCGGGCGAAGCCGCCGATGGCGTCCAGCGTCTCCCGCCTCAGGGCGATGGTCGATCCCATGCAGGGGGCGGCCATTCCGTGGCTTTTCGCGAAGGCCAGATTCGGCAGGAACTGGTAACTGCTGCCGGCCGCGGCCAGGCGAGACCAGAAGCCCGTATCGCCCCGCCCACGATAGAGGCAGGTGACGGCGCCGATTCCCGGCTCGCGCAGCGCGGCAAGCACGCCGGATAGATAGGCGCTGTCCACCACCATGTCGCTGTCGCTCAGGATCAGGATATCATGCGCGGCACATCGCATCATGTTGACGAGATTCGAGATTTTCCCGTTCGCGCCGTGGCGGGCAGGGTCGATGACAAGGTCGATGCGGATCGCCGGATAGCGGGTCTGAAGCGCCCTCACGGCATCGATGGCGGGATCGTTCGCGCGCTGCACACCGCATAGAATCTGGATTGGGCCGCTATGGCCCTGTTCGATGAAGCTCGCCAAATTGTCGATAAGGCGCGGCTCTGCACCATGCAGTGGCTTCAGGACAGTGACGGATTCGCTGCCGGGAGAGGGTTTCGCTTGCTTGCGCAACACCCGAGACAGGGCCAGCGTCGCGGCCATCATGTAGAGGGCGCCGATCCCCGCCATCAGCAGCAGGATCCAGCCCAGAACAGAGGTCACGATGGTCAATCCGGCCATTGCTTTCCTTCGACAGCGAAACGTCGGCAATTGGAAAACGTCTGAAACTCAAGAAATATACTTGCCAGTTGCTCTCACGGGAATAGGAATAGCACAGTCTGTCGGCAACCATTCGGATGTTCGGTCAGCAATGCCTGAATCCAATCGATTGATCCTCATTACCGGCGTTTCGGGTTTCGTAGGTTCGGCTGTCGCCCGGGCGCTCGACGGCCGTGGCCATCGGTTGCGCGGGCTGGTCCGTTCCGGCAGTTCGTCTGTGAACTTGGTCGATTTTCCCGGCGATCTTGTGGAGGGCGATCTGCGCGATCCCGCTGCGATGGACGCGGCAATGCGGGGCGTTGACACGCTGTTCCATGTCGCGGCGGACTACCGCCTTTGGGCACGCGATCCGGAAGAGATCGTTCGCAACAATCTGTCCGGCACGCAATGCGTCATGCAGGCGGCCATGAAGGCGGGCGTGCGCAGGATCGTCTACACGAGCAGCGTCGCCACGCTGAAGCCTTCCGACCTAGGCGCGGTTGACGAGCGCGCCGCCGCCGCCCCTTCTGAAGCGATCGGCGCCTATAAGCGCAGCAAGGTCGTGGCGGAGCGGCTGGTGGAGCAGATGGTGGCGCAGCAGGGGCTGCCCGCCGTGATCGTCCAGCCTTCGACTCCGATCGGCCCGCGCGATGTGAAGCCGACGCCGACCGGGCGGATCATCGTGGAGGCGGCGCGGGGCAAGATGCCTGCCTACATCGATTCCGGCCTAAACCTCGCCCATGTCGATGATGTGGCGCGGGGGCACGTGCTTGCGATGGAACAGGGTAAGATCGGTGAGCGCTATATCCTTGGCGGGCAGGACGTGATGTTGGGTGACATGCTGGGCGAGATTGCCGAACGCGTGGGCCGCAATCCGCCCCGCGTCCGCCTGCCGCGCGGGCCGCTGATGCCGCTGGCATGGGTCAACGAGGGCTTCACGCGCCTGTCTGGCGGCAGCGATCCGTTCCTTACGTTGGATTCGCTGCGCATGGCGCGGCATCGGATGTTTTTCAGTTCGGCCAAGGCCGAGCGCGATCTTGGCTATACCGCGCGGCCTTGGCGGGAAGCGATCGGCGATGCGGTGGATTGGTTCCGGCAACGGGGAACGATCCAGTGATCGCGGAAGGGATCGGGCTTGCCGTGCTGGCCATCTGGCTGGTCCTGATCGTCGGCCGGGATGGGTTCTGGCTGGCGCGGGAGCGGGATGACCGAAACCTGTCGTCTTCCCTGCTTCCGGTGCAATCCAACTGGCCGGACGTAACGGCGGTTGTTCCCGCCCGGGATGAGGCGGACGTGATCTTGCGGTCCATCGGCAGCCTGATCGCACAGGACTATCCGGGGCGCTTCCGCATCGTGCTGGTCGATGATTCCAGCAGCGACGGCACGGGCACCATGGCCCGCGCACTTGGATCGGAACGGCTTGAAGTGTTGGCCGGCAAGCCGCTGCCCCACGGTTGGACCGGCAAGCTCTGGGCGATGGAGCAGGGCATCGAACGGGGCATCGAACGGGCGGGGTCAGCGCCGGAATGGCTGTGGTTGACCGATGCCGACATCGCCCATGCGCCTGATACGCTGCGATCGCTCGTGGCGCGTGGGGAAGCGCAAGGCCTGTCGCTGGTCAGCCTGATGGCACGACTGCGCTGCGAAACGCTGGCAGAGCGCATGTTGGTGCCGGCCTTCGTGTTCTTCTTTCAGATGCTCTACCCCTTCAGGCGCGTGAACCGGCCGGAAGGCCTTGGCGCGGCGGCGGGCGGCTGTATGCTGGTGCGGCGAACGGCCCTTGAGCGCGCGGGCGGCATAGGCGCGATCCGCGGCGCGCTGATCGACGATTGCACGCTAGGCGCGTTGCTCAAGCAGCAAGGGCCGGTCTGGCTGGGGCTGACCGACAGATCTGTCAGCATTCGCCCGTATAATGACTTCGCCTCGGTCGCGGCGATGATTTCGCGCTCGGCCTATGCCCAGCTTCGCTATTCGCCCTGGGTTCTGGCCGCGACATTGGCCGGTATGCTGCTGGTTTATGGTGCGCCGCCCTTGCTTGCACTGTTTGGTCAGGGCGTGGCGCGCTGGTCGGGGATGGCGGCTTGGTTGGCGATGGCACTGTCTTTCCAGCCGATTTTGCGCTTCTATCATCGCAATCCGTTATGGGGGCTGGCTTTACCGGCTATCGCGGCCTTCTATGCGGGATGCACTTTTCTGTCTGCCTGGCAGCATGCGCGCGGTTGTGGCGGCATGTGGAAGGGGCGGGCACAAGCGGGGGGGGAAAGCTGATGGAAGCGGCTGAACTGGCATCGGGCAAAGGCCACCGGGATGAAAACTTCCCCGTCGCCAGCCTGCTTATCAAGCCGGACTATCGCCCGCCGATCATGGCCTTCTACCGGTTCGCACGCGCTGCGGACGACATTGCTGACAATCCTGCCGCCACTGCCGATGAGAAGCTGGCGTTGCTGAACCGGATGCGCAGGGGGCTGGATGGCGAAGGCCCAGGTGCGAGTACGGCAGAAGCCACCGCGCTGCGCGATGCCATGGCGGTGCGGCGGATCGATCCGATCCACGCGCACGACCTGCTGGATGCGTTCGTTCGCGACGTCACCGTTACGCGCTATGCTGATTGGGACGATCTGATCGGCTACTGTCGCTATTCCGCGATGCCGGTGGGCCGCTTCGTCCTCGACGTTCATGGCGAGGATCGGGCGCTCTGGCCCGCGAATGACGCGCTGTGCGCGGCGTTGCAGATCGTCAATCACCTTCAGGACTGCGGCAAGGATTATCGCATGATCGACAGGGTTTACATTCCTCTCGACACCGGGCTTGACGTTGCCGACCTGGGCGCGGAACGGGCCAGCGAGCGATTGCGCGCGATCATAGCCGATCTGGCCCGCCGCACGCGCGGCTTGCTCGATCAGTCAGAGGTTTTCTCCGCAGGCATTCGCGACCGGCGGTTGGCGGCGGAAGTCGCCGTGATCCACCGTCTGGCCCGCAGTCTGACACATCGGCTGGAAGCGCGTGATCCGCTCAGCGATCGCGTCCATCACGGTAAGGTGGAAACCCTTTTCCTTGCCGCGGGAGCTGCGCTTCCGGCTCTGTTCCGGCGGGCGGCATGAGCGAAGTGGCTGTCGCCGGCGGCGCCTCGCGCAGTTCCTTTTACGCGGGCATGCGCGTGCTGCCGAAAGTGGAAAGGAGCGCGATTTTCGCGGTCTACGACTTCTGCCGCATCGTCGACGATATTGCCGACGACCAGCAGGGGGACCGGGCGTCACGCGCCAGCCAACTGGACCTCTGGCGCCGCGATTTTGACGCACTTTATGCCGGGCGCGATGCAGGGCAGGCGAATTTCCTGCGTTCGGGTGTCGAGCGGTTCGATCTGGATCGTCGCGATTTCGAAGCCGTGATCGATGGCATGGCGATGGATGTGGAGCGCGACATCTGCTGGCCTGGCGAGGCGGAGCTGGACCTCTATTGCGATCGCGTGGCCTCGGCCGTCGGGCGTCTTTCCGTGCGTATCTTCGGGATGGAGCGTGAGCCGGGCCTCGATCTGGCCCATCATCTCGGCCGGGCGCTGCAACTGACCAACATCTTGCGCGATATCGATGAGGATGCCGCCATCGGCCGTGTCTATATCCCGGCCGAAGCTTTGGCGGTGGCGGGGATCGCTCCGGTCACGCCGCAACAGGTCGCGGAACATCCGGGCATGGATCCGGCTGGGCGCTGGCTTGCCGCGCGGGCACAACGACATTTCGATGAGGCGGGCAGGCTGCTGGCTTCTCGTCCACGGGGGCTGCTGCTGGCCCCCCGGCTGATGGAAAGCGCCTATGCGCGGCTGCTGCAACAGATGGTCCGCGCTGGCTGGGCACCCCCGCGCAAGAGGGTGCGGACCAACAAGGTGCGCCTGATCCTGACCGTGGGGCGATTGTTGGTGACAGGATGAAGGCTGGCCGGGCTATCGTCGTCGGCGCCGGTTTGGCGGGTCTTTCGGCCGCTGTCCGCCTGACCGAAGCCGGCATGCGCGTTCGGGTCATGGAGGCTGCCGCACAGGCCGGCGGGCGCTGTCGTTCCTATCACGATCCGCAGATCGGCCTGACGATCGACAACGGCAATCATCTTGTCCTTGCCGGCAATACCGCCGTGCGCCGCTTTCGTGAGAGCATCGGCGCGCGTGAGCCGCTTGCCGGGCCGGATCATGCCGATTTCCCTTTCGTCGACCTCGCCAGCGAAGAGCGGTGGACGGTTCGGATCAGCGATGGTGCGATACCGTGGTGGATTCTTCGGCATGATCGGCGCGTGCCGGGGACGGTCGCCGCGGACTATCTTTCACTTGGTCGCTTGCTTTCTGGCAAGCCGACGGAAGCGGTGGGCGATCGGATCAAGGCGGAAGGCGCCTTGTGGTCGTGTCTGATCGATCCGGTGCTGCTTGCCATCCTGAATACGCCATCAGCGCAGGGTTCGGCCAAGCTGACGGCTGCCGTGATGCGGGAATCGCTGCTGCGCGGCGGGCGAGCGAGCCTCCCGCGTATTGC
>FTCV01000505.1_pt1 | contig 30021 bp, 34 predicted proteins | sample 1639691 | NCBI WGS metagenome assembly FTCV01 (sample SAMEA3914864, study PRJEB12502) | metagenome | biome: forest; material: soil | place: USA | collected 2012-03-12 | depth 0.3 m
CAAAGCTGAAATCACCAGGCTCGCACGCAAGGAACTGCGCGGCAACAGCGACGGCCTCAAGAAGACCGTCGCTGCCCAACGAGCGGATATTGCAAGTCTCAAACGCCGCGTCCAGGCCTTGGAGGCGATGGTCAAGCGTCTCGCCAAGGGCTCGGACGCCGAGCAGAGGCGGTCGCGGTCCGAACCCAGCGAAGCACCTGAGTCAGGCCCTTCGGGCTTGCGCTTTCGTGCCGCGGGAATGGCAGCGAACCGAAAGCGCCTGGGCCTGTCCGCCGCAGATTTTGGACTGCTCGTGGGAGCAACGGGGCAATCCATCTATGCCTGGGAGACTGGCAAAGCGAAGCCGCGGCCGCAAGCTTTGGCCGCTATCGCCGCGCTTCGCGGCATCGGCAAGCGAGAAGTTGAAGCCCGGCTGGAGACATTGAAGGCCCAGTAGTGGCAACGCTGGCACCATGTCGGGTTTCCGGCGACGAATTCGTGAATCGCCAATTCCGATGCTGGCCATTGGCGGGCGGTTGCAGTAGTCTGCGCTGGACGAGCCATGTGGGCCGCGGTCGGCAGTTCCGACCAGGAACGGATGCTCGTTGATGATCGCATTTGCATCCGTCGCATGGACGAACCACGACACCGGCGTCTTCCAGTTGTACTGGGCAGATTCGTCGCTCATCGTGAGTCATTCGTCTTTGGGGCATCCGGTTCCACCTCAAGCGTCGGCGCTGGCTGCCTGTCTCGCCATGGCGCCGTCGGCCGTCTATTCTTCGATCTCTGGCGCTTTGTAGACGCAAGACGGTATCCGGCCAGGAGCCGTCGCCCATGAACGGCAGCAGCACGGGGTCAGTCGAGCCGAGACCTTGCAGCTCACGCGGGCCACGCCTCGCTCGGCCCGAAGGCGGAGCACTTGCGAGCGCGCGACACCTTCACTCCGCGGTCTGCTTGCCCAGGTGCAGTCGACGCAGTTCGACCCTCATCGTCTTCAGCAGCTCGGGCCCGCCCTTCTGCAGCGCCGCCGCAGCGACCGCGCTGTCCTTGGTCACCGGGAGGTATTTGCGGCCCCAGATGCCCAACTGCGCGATGGCGGGCAGCAGGTCGATGCCCATGGCCGTCAGGCGGTAGATCGCCTTTTGCTTGTGGCTCGGGTCATCGGTCTTGATCAGCAGGCCGGCGTCGACAAGGCGCTTGAGCCGCTCGGCCAGGATGTTCGACGAGATGCCTTCGTCGGACTGCAGCAGCTCGCGGTAGTGGCTCTTGCCCGCGAACATCAGGTCGCGAAGGATCAGCAGGCTCCACTTGTCGCCCACGACGTCCAGCGCCAGGCTGATCGGACAGAGGGAGCGGGGCGTGTCATCGGTATCGGCTTCGCCCATGGTGGATGGTGGGAACGGTTGAGACTGCTTGCATTTTCGCATCAGTGCGCTTAACCTTCAACTACTTTTGTTTTGCAACCAGTGTTGTCATGAACCCCACAGCCGACCGCAAGACCTTCACCGTGCTGGGCGCCACCAGCGACACCGGCCGCTTGGTGGCCGACTCGCGGGCCGCTGCCGGCTGCGACGTGCGGCGGGTGTCGCGCCAGCATGGCGTGTCGCTGGACGATGCCGCCGCGCTGAACGCCGCCTTTGCCGGCGCCGATGGTGCTCACCTGATGATGCCCTTCGACCTGCAGGCGCCTGAGCCGTGGGGCTCTCCGCCGCGCACGACGCACAACGCCAAGCTCATCGCCCTGGCGCATCGGGCACGCCAGGCGTTCGGCGAAGGACAAGCGCGATGAGCCGCCGACTGATCGTGCAGATGCAGATGTCCGTGGATGGCGTGGTGTCCGCCGACGATCCGGAGCTGGACTGGCAGCTCTGGAACTGGGGCAAGGTTTGGCCGTGGGACGATGCGCTCAAGGCCCGCTTCAACCAGACGCTGGCCGGCGTGGACACCATCCTGCTGAGCCGCGCTATGGCCGAGGACGGTTACATCGACCACTGGACCCACACCGCCAAATACTTCGCCGACGACCCGCACTACGCCTTCGCCCACCGCGTGGCGGCCGCGCACAAACGCGTGCTGAGCCGCCAGCCGCTCGACCTGCGCTGGCCGCGCGCCAGCCAAGGGAACGGCCCGCTGGCTGACGAGGTGGCGGCCCTCAAGCAAGCGCCCGGCGGCGGACTGATCGCCTTTGGCGGTGTCGGTTTCTCCTCGCGGCTGCTGGCCGCCGGCGTGGTGGACGAACTGCAGCTCTACGTGAACCCGACTGCAGTGGTCCATGGCCGTCGCCTGTTCGGAAAACCCGGCCAGCGCCTGCAACTGATCGACGCGGTGCCGCACGCCTGCGGCATCGTGGTGAACCGGTATGTACCGCTGGCTTGAAGCTCGCGCGGCAGCGGCCCGAGAACGGCGGCTGCAGCCGGGCCGCGTGGCTGTTCGGCAGGGCGAACGGCAGCTTGCGGACGACCTGTTCGACGGCGTGGATGTCGCTGACGGGTCGGCAGCGTTACGATCGGCCTGGCCGCTTTCGGGCGGGACGCGGCCATTTGCGGCTGTTGGTCGAAGTCCGCTTGCCGGCGCGCTGACAATCACCATATTCTCAAACAGTGGCTCGCGTGCGGGTGGCGCGTCGAAGAACTGCGGCCACCAGCATCGACAACAGGGGCAAGAATGACTGTGGGCTCGTCAGACGAAAGCATCGAAGTCAGCGTCTGGTCGGAGAAGTCCGCTGGTGTTTCAACGAAGCTTGCATCGGGGCTTCTCGAACCAAGCGATCACGCCGAAGGGTTGCTGACCCTGCGTGCCTCGTTGAAGTGCGAATTGCGCTCGGGGCTGGAGGTGGGCATCACCTGCGAGCGTGTGCCGACTGGTGAGTTCCATCTGGGCATCGACGAGAACGAACGCTTGGTGTCCGTGGGGAAATATGCCGGACTGCTTGCCGTCCGATTCTTTCCTGCGGGGCATGCGTCCTACGTCGTCAATATCGAACACGCCGGCAAGCGGCACGGGGCGTGATCAAAGCCAGGCGTGGCGGGTTACGATCGCGCCGCCCCTGTTTGGCGGGACGCGGCCACAAGCAGCCGCTGGCTGACGACCGCTTTCTAGTTCTAGTAGTGTTCCTTTCGCAAAAAAGGGCCAAGCCATGAACAAGCTCTTCTTCCATGCGTTCTTTGCCTGCGCGCTCGTGCTTGTTTCGGCCGGGACGAGAGCCGACGAAGCTGGCGCCTCGGCCTTGTTTCGTCAGATCAACGTCTCTACGGGGACGGTGATCGCCCTCGGCCAGCCGTTCAATCCGGCAGGCCTCGCAGTGAGCGTCAGCGATGGCGTCTATTCGCTGCGTCCAGGAAAATTCGCGGGCGCGAAAGAACTGCTTGTCATGGTTTCCTCCGACGGCCGGGTGTCGGCGATGCAGTTCATCTACGAGAAGGATCTACCTTTCGAGGACGTCGTGGCGCGATATCGGACCCGCTTCGGCGCGCCCCACCAGATGGATGGAGCCGCCGAGGACGTCGGTGTCTACTGGGAAGACGGCCACACACGCTTCGAAATCCTGCGCCCCACTGCTTCGGCGCAAGCGGTCTCCTCTCGATTGATCGAGCAGTAGACGGAGTCGTCTCCGCGCCATTCGGGGGGAGTCGTGATCGGCGGAATCCGGCCGGGAGCTGTCGCCCGTGGATGACTCCTCCCGGGGTGAGCTAAGCTCGCATAGCCCGCACCCCCTTCCAATCGACAGGGCTCTCCATGATCAAGACGACGCTGCCCACTGAGGACTATTCACTGGTCATCCGAACCGATTTCAGCGACGACGCCGCTTGGAACCGGGTCAGCGCGGCCATCGGTGCCGAGGTCGAGCAGGGGTTCCAGGCCATGGTCGAATGCGTCAGCGATCGCGCCTGCGAAGGTCTGTCGCCGGAAGCGGTATGTCGTCTGGTGCCCGAGACGGACGTGCGCATGTTCGTCTTCATTGTCGATGACGTCGCGCTGCGTGACGCAGATCACCCGGTACTGGTCGTCGACACCGAGGACACGAGCCTCCAGTTTCGAGTCGTGCCGCAGCAGGCGTGGGCCGTCGAGAACAACCTGCGGCTCGCCAACATGGGCTTCGACGATTTCGAGGCGGCGCTTGGTCCTGATGGCGTCTTCCGTGGCATCGACCCTCCCTAGGGAGTGCTTCAATGCGCGGCGCTAGACACCAGCCGTCCGGGAACGGCACTGCATCGCCACTCCGCATGTGCGCCGGGCATTCCACCTGAGCCCTCGAGACCAGATCCCCTGACAACATCCAGCGATGTTCGAGCGACTGACCAACCTCTTCCTGCCCAAGGATGCATTTCGCATTCCCACACGCGAGATGCCCAGTTGCGATATCCGCCTGCTGCGCGAATCGGACTACACCGCATGTGAGGACATCTATCGCCTGAATGAGACAGGTCACTTCCCTGAAGGCTACTTTCCGCGGTTCTCCGACTGGTTGCGCCATCACCGAGCCCTGATTCTCGTCGCCGAAGTCGCGTGTGGAATTCGAGGGTTCGGTGGGATCAACGCGGAAGTGCGCGAGGGTCGGCGCTTCGTTGCGCTCAGCTTTGGCATGGTTCACCCCACGCACCATCGGGCAGGCTTCGGCACCACGCTCCTGCTTGCCCGCCTGTCCCTTCTTGCACGGCAGAATATGCCCTGCCAGGCCATCCTCTCGACCGTAGGTGGTTCGGAGACCTTCTATGGTCGATTCGGCTTTCGGTATCTCAACAGCATCCCGGATCAAGGTGGGTACGCCGGCGACACGTACATCGCCAGGCTGACCGATCGCGATCTGAAACGCTGTGCGGCCATGCTGCGCCGTGCTCGACTCTCCGCAGACGTGCTCAATGCCTCCATCCCGTCATTTGCGAGCCTGTCGCCGGCAGGTTCGGCTTCATCCACGAGCAGCGGCGGGTGAGTCGCTTGCTGCATGGATGCTTCGACGCCTCTGGACGATTGCGACCGGCGGCTTTGCGAGCTGGGTGCTTCACCTCGGGTCACGGGCGATGCGGCATGATGGGATGACAGAGGCCAGGAGCGGAGCGCAATGAATCGCAGGGAAGTCGCCAAGGCGCTCGCGGGAACTGCAATGCTGGTGGCCCTGACCTCGTGCAAGCAGCGCTCGCGGCCACCGACCACGCTGCCGGCGTTCTCGGCATCACGTTTCCAGTCGCGCCTCGAAGTTCTGCGAATGGCCTACGAAGCCAAGAAGGAGCACGTCTCGGCAACGCTCCAACCCGGGCTGGCCGAGGCGGCGCTGAGAGAGCGGTGCGCGTGGTTCCCATCCCGTCTACCGGACGAAATCGTCGCACTTTACGGTTGGCATGACGGTCAGCCGACTTCACCAGGTGAGGAACAGTACCCGTTCCTGTTCCGAGACTGTGGCTTCACGAGCATCCGCAATGCCGAGAGCCAATACAAGATGATCATGAGCAGCTACGGCACCCAACCGAGGCTGCATGACATCCTGAAGCATTCCTTCCCATTCGCGGCGTTCGACGCCGGCTGGCTGGTGCTGACATGCCATGGAAGATTTCCGGGCAGTCCCGGCGAGCACTCTGTCATTTCCGTATTTCAGAACGTAGTGCTGATGTTCTATTCCATGGATTCCATGGTCGAGACATGCATCGAATGGGTCAACAACACGGGCGTCCTGGCCGGCCTGCCCTTCATCGGCAAATCGCAGGAAGACGAGATCCTGGAACGATTCAACCCAGGAATTCTTGCTCTTCAGAGGCACGACAGTTTGTGATTCCGGTGCTTCGCCGCACGGGTGGCCAGGCCTTCGACCATTGCGATCGGCTCCGTTGGCTCGAGACAGGACACGGCCAAAAGCTGCCGACCACGGGCGGCCGGTTCCTGGCGGATCGCCCTCGGCTCCGCGATCGATAGGATCGCTCTCTTTGACTTGCATGCTATCGATGATGGAAACGTCCGCTCGCTATCTGGCCTTTCACGGTTCCGTAGTCCTCCTGATTGGGCTGCTGTGTGGCGGCCCCTATGGGCGGGCCATCAACAACGCGGCTCCGCCTCATACAGTGCAGGCGTGGCGGCTGGCGCATGCGAGCCTGCCGATAGGTGCCACCCTCATGATTGCTGTGTCCGCCTTGCTGTCACACTTCGCAGTGGCCGTTTCCATCAAATGGACGATCACCGTGTCGCTCTGCGTGTCTTCGTACGCCTTTTGCGTGTCGTTGCCGCTGGGTGCCATCGTGGGGCACCGCGGTCTCTCATTCGGCGGGCCACCGTCAGCTCATCTGGTCTACGCCGGCAACATCATCGGAGCGGGCACCTCGCTGATTGCCGCGGTGGCATTGGTCTACGCAAGCTGGGTCTCGCTCTGAGGGCCGGAAGGGACGCTGGCGGTCGCCAATTTTGAGAGCCTGACCCGCGAAGGGTACGTCAGGTGGTTCTTCCTCACAGCAGCCACCATCCTGGTTGTCTGGCTCATGGCCCTTCGAACCTATGCAAGGGCAAGGCGATCGAAGCAGCCTCGATGAAGCAAGCGATAGTTCGCTTTCTAGCCTCGAGAGTTGAGCCCCCGATTTGCGCCCGCTTTTCGCCGGCCGATCGTCAAGGCCGAACGTCATTGATGGGTCGGTGGCGTTACGATCGCCCTGACCGCTCCAAGACAGGACGCGGCCACAAACAGCCGCTGATGAGCGCCCGCTCTCGGGTGGCCTGCACATCAAGCGGGCAGGTTGCTCGCGGGTACTTCGACGCCGCGCGGGCCCACCCGAGCCTTATGCCACAGTCAGTTGATCAGTGGTGCGAAGCGCTGCTGTATCCGCATCGCGAGGCATGGGCGGAGTTGACCGGAAACGATCAATCGAAGTGGCCGTTCGAGGCTTCCGTCAGCTATGAATCAGGCAGCAACCCAAGTCTTTGGCCGGATTGAGGCATGGACTTCTTGGGCCGGCCGCGGCCACAAGGAGTCAGCAGCGGGCGTCGGATTTCGTATAGGCGGTCAGTAGAATCGTTCCGATTTTTGACTTCCAACCAAGGGCGGGAACCGTGGCCATAGATCAGAGGCGCAAGAAATACCTTTGGGTCTTCATCGTCTTCGGCGCGTGCTCGGGCTTCCTGATGGACTACGTTTCGTCGGAGCCCGCCCAGCCGGGGCAAATGCTCGGTGACGTCGTTGGCGGAGTCTTGCTGTGGCTGATCTTCTGGTGGCTATGGGCGCGCGTGAAGGCCAAGGCGAAGTAGTCCTGGAAGTCGTACCGAAGAGGCTCCTGGCGAGCGCCGGTCGCGATGAGGCGGAGACCGGCCACAAGCGGGCGTTTTCGGGCGACCGCTTTCGTGTAGGCTGGACACCATGCCTATAGTTCGGCGAGCCACCAAATGTCGATGCCCAACATGACGGTCGAGATTCATCTCGCGCGTTCAGCACAGGCTGCCGCGCAGCAGTCTGTAGATCTGCGGCTCGAATTGGCGGTCCACTCAGCCAACGAGCCACGCGACTTGTCGTGGAAGTCAGCCTCCCGAAAGTGACTCCGAACCCGGAAGGCGCGGAGCTTGACCGGCAGACGACGGCTCGGCAAGCTGCCGTGCTCAACCATTCCAGGAGCGTGGCTCATGATCGTCGTGTACCACTTCGGCTACCCGGAGCCGACGTCTCCAGATCTCAGCCCCTTCTGCACAAAGCTGCTGACTTGGCTGCGAATGTCTGGAATCCCATATGAGTCACGGACGGGCGACGTGGACAAGGTCCCGACCCGGAAGTTGCCCGTCGCGGAGATCGACGGACGACTGATCCCGGACTCATCGAGAATCATTGCCCACCTCCAGCAGCACGATGCCCGCGCGTTGCGCGACGAGCATCTCGATCTGCGCGAGCAAGCCAGTGCGGCGGCACTTCAGGCGATGATGGAGACCAAGATGTACTTCTGCACGCTCTATCTGCGCTTTTGCACCGATGCCGACTTCGCGAAGTACAAGCCAATCCTCATCGACTACGGCAGGCGCCGCGTTCCCGATTGGCAGAAGCCACTCGTGCCGATCATCGCGCCTCTGCTGTTGCGTCAGGCTCGACGCAAGATTCGCTTTCAGGCTTGGGCTCAAGGCACCGGACGCTGGACGCTCGACGAGATTCACAACACTGCGATCGAGGGCTGGACGGCCCTCAGCAACTACCTCGGCGAGCGTCCCTACTTGATGGGCGATCGGCCCAGTTCAATTGACGCAACCGGGTTCGCATGGATCCACACGCTGACCCAGCAGCCGATGGGAGGAATGATCGCTGAACATGTTCGCCGCGACGCGCGCCTGATGGCATACCACGACCGCATGCGCGAGCAATATTGGAAGCTTGATCTCGCCAAGTCCGCATGAAGGTCACCGCCTTCGTCAAGTTCTCGAGTGGTCATGTCTGGTCAAGGATTCCGTCCCCGCGGCGATCGAGGCCATCGTAGCCGCTGTCCGTGAGTCCCGAAAGCGGTCGCGCGCCTGCGCACGCTTGTGGCCGCGCCTTGCCCAAAGCCTGCCAAGCCGATCGTAACGCTGGCGACCCACATCAGAATTTCAGAGACAGGACTCGCGTCCCGGAAGCGGCCCTTCCTTGGCAGCGCATTGGTCAACTCCTTCGCGTGCCGCGAGCAGTTCGCGAGGCGGCCTCGAACGAACGAGCAATATGCGAATGCGCACGGCGGGGCCGCATCGCATGTCGCGCCGAGCATTGTCAGTCGCGTGGCTCGGGTCGCGACGTCTCTTGCGCAAGCCGCCTGGCAAGGGGCCGCGCCGCGGAAGCCATCGCCCCTAGTTTGCGGGCAGGGCTAGGGATGGTGAGCCCTCACTGCAACTCACACGATCATCACGTCACCGGGTCACTCCCCACCTGCGCGGCCATCAATGCCCATTCAAGGTCGTGACAACCTAGACATCCCAAGCCGGTACCGGGATTGATGGCCATCGGGGCGACAGAAACGTACAGGAGACTTCATGAACACCCATCGCGAACTTCTTCCCAAGGGCGGACACCGCAAGGAACGCAGCAAGGACCAGATTGATGCGGCACTGCCAAATGGCCTCGACTACCCAGCCACGCAAGTCGGTGTCGTCGGAAACATCACGGTCAGCTACGACCCCTCACTCGGCGCCCAGGGCCTCGCACTCGCCAACGAGATGTTGCACGCCGTGAGCGTTCCGTACAACAACATGCAGACCGACTTCGGGATCGCTGGTGGCGCCGTCACCGTCGTCATCGCACCGCTGAGCGGCCGCAACGACGGTTCCGGCGGCGCGTATCACCGTGGCTGCGATTTCGTATCGGGCGGCGTCCTGTACCTGGACGCGACATTCGACAGCACGTCGATCAATCCACTGAATCTCGAGGTGGCGCTCTACGTCGCTGAACTCTCCGAGGCATTCATGGGGGCACAGGGTCGCGGTTGGGGTTGCGGCTACTCCAACGGCGAGGCGCTCTCGCGTTTTCTGGCTGAACAGGAGACGCCGGACGGCACGCTCAACGGCTTCATGACCGGGCCCGACTGGGACGCGGCCGGCCGACCCGACTGGATCAGCAAGACGGAGAACACCGATCGGGACGCGGTGAGCACGGGATGCGGAATCGTCTACCTCTACTGGCTGAGATCGCTTGGCTTCAGCATTCCGCAGATCGTGCAGGCCGGCGGCGCCACGCTCTCCGCCAACTACCACACGCTGACCGGCAAGTTGACGGCATATGACGACTTCCTCGCAGGCCTGGGCGGCGTCACGCTCACGAGCGATGACCCCTTCAACGGCAAGGCGGCAACGGTCGTGTGCAACAGCGACGGGCGACTGGAGGTCTTCGGCGTGGGCACCGACAAGGCGCTCTATCACTTGTGGCAGACCGTCGAGCATTCCGGACCGTGGTCCCCCTGGTCGTCGCTGGGTGGAGGCATCGACAGCTTCCCGGCCCTGGCGGTCAATTCGGACGGAAGACTGGAGGTGTTTGTCCGCGGCGACGACAACGCGCTGTGGCACATGTGGCAAACCAAGCCCGCCGCCGGCCCCTGGTCCGCCTGGGCATCCTTGGGCGGACGAATCACCAGCAACCCGGCGGTGTTCGTCAATTCCGACGGACGGCTCGAAGTCTTTGCCCGCGGGACGGACAACGCGCTGTGGCACCTTTGGCAGACATCGCCTCACGCCGGTCCGTGGTCGGCATGGAGTTCGCTGGGGGGCATCATCACGAGCGATCCGATCGTGGTCGACAACTCGGATGGCCGGCTGGAAGTCTTCGCCCGAGGCACGGACGACGCGCTTTGGCACATCTGGCAGACCGTTCCCCACGCGGGGCCCTGGTCAGGCTGGTCATCGCTCGGCGGAGGAATCACGAGCGATGCGGCTGTCGCCGTGAACTCCGACGGCCGCCTCGAGGTGTTCGCGCGAGGCACCGACAAGGCGCTTTGGCACAACTGGCAGACCGCGGCGCACGCCGGACCGTGGTCGGGTTGGTCCTCGCTTGGCGGCGCGATCACGAGCACGCCAGCGGTCTACGACAACTCGGACGGTCGGCTCGAGGTCTTTGCCAGAGGTACCGACAACGCGCTTTGGCACATGTGGCAGACGCAACCTCATGCCGGGCCGTGGTCCACGTGGAGCTCGCTGGGGGGCATCATCACAAGTGACCCGGTGGTGATCGACAACGCGGATGGGCGGCTCGAAGTGTTCGCCCGGGGTGCGGACGACGCCTTGTGGCACCTGTGGCAGACCAGCGCGCATTCGGGTCCCTGGTCGAGTTGGGCCTCGCTGGGAGGAATCCTCAAGGACGAGCCAACCGTCAGCTGATCGGAGATCGGCATCAGAGGCAGGACGCTCGGGCACGCGTCCTGTCGCGATCCTGACCGCGTCGGGGGGCTGCGATTCGCGATGTCAACTTGCTTGCAGCACCGTCAGCGGGCCGCCGGATAGCAGTCTATTGCGACCTGCAGGTATTGGCCGCCAGCACGCCTGGCCTAAGAAAGCTGCCGCAGCGCCTGGGCAAGCGTCTCGCGGACGCGTTGCGCCGGCAAAGCAGCCATTTCCGGCAGCGACATCACTGTTCCCAAGCCTCGAGCTATCTTCAATCCGACCGCGTAGCCCACGCGAGGCGCCCACCCGTCACCGTGGTGCCCGGTCTCGAAGAACTGTGACTGGGTCGCTTCATCTCGGGCGTCCAATTGCGACAGCATGGCTTGCGCGGCCAGGCGCAACGACGAGGCATCCGTCCGAGCAAGCACGGCATCGTCCAGCAGCACATGAAGTCGTGAGGCGCCGGGGTTGAGGCGCTCGCTGGCATAGGTGGCCGTGCCTTCCATCCACAGGCTAACGTAGAGCGGCGCGGCGGGATCGAGGCACATCGCCGGGTTCTTCTGACCCTGGTAGCAATGGAACAACTCGTGCGCGAACAGGACGTTGAGGTCGGCATCGACACCGTGGTAATAGACGATCGCATCGGGGCCGAAGAACAACGGCAAGCTGGCGCCGTCGGGTTGAAGGTGGGCATCGAAATGCATGAGCGACGGCAACAACGTGACGGGGGAGGCCCGGCCGGAGAAGTCGGGCAATGCAGATCGAAACCGTCCAAGGTTGCCGGCGTAGTCGCGTGCGAAGCGTCTGTGCACCGTGCGCGTCGCTTCGGCGCGGCCGTCGAAGCCCGGAAGCCAGCGCACGACATCGTCCGGCTTCAAGGTATACCCGGCCATCCGGTACACGCTGTCGTACCTGCGGAAAAAGCCGTCGAAGATCGCCTGAGCCCTCGCCGTGAGGTCCACGCCGGGCGGCGCGTCGTACACGGCCCAAAAACCGGGCATCAGGTCGAGGAATCTGTCCCTGCCGGCTGGAGTGCCGTCGGTACCACCGGACTCGAAGGCCTGGGGTTCAGCAGCGTCTCCCGCATGAACCGGCATCGAAAGAGTGGCTGCAAGTAGGGCGAGCACCCTCCGCCGCTCGGCATTGAATCTCATGGATCAACCTTGGACGTCGTGAGTAGCCGCGACCGGGCCTTCCGGAAAGCAGGCGATTGCGACTGGCAGGTCATGGCCGCGTGCCGCCTGGTAGCGGTCAGGGCGATCGTAACCTGCCCGCCTGTTACAGACCCTCGATCACGTCGCCTGAATGCGGTCGCTGATCGCATGCCATTCCTGGGCGAACTCTCAGGCCGACGCTCCTTCGCGCTCATCCCCAAAGGTTACGAGCCAGACGTTCGCGAATTCGTCGCGCTAGGCCCGAAGTTGCGCCGTTTTCAGCCCAATTCGTCGCAGCGCTAAGGCGCCTTGCATGCTTAGAGCAGAAACTCGCGCCGGGTTTCACCCACGGCACGCACTCTGCGGGCCTCCCAGCTTAGTCGCAGGCACAAAGGACCAATATGACTCCACAATCGGGTAGCCAAACTTCTCAATGGGTGCGATTTGGTCAGCGCGCCTCGAAGGCCACCGCAATTGGCCTGACGAGCGCAGTGCTATGCACCATTCTTCAGCTCCCAGTGGAAGCCAAGAAAGGCGTCTCTATACCGCGTTCCTATATCATCGTCTGCGACACAGACCGCACCATTGAGGGAGATCAGGGTGCCGGGAACAATCCTGACAATTTGCCCTCTGGGTGTCACCTCAGCGACGGAAGTGAGGCGGACAACAACGATTCAACGGGTACATCCACCTGCAGCAATACAAGCATGGGTAGCCCCAACTGCTATCCGCAGAATGCCTCCTCGCCCATGCCAACTAAGGGCGGCGGCGGTGTCAGCAAGACGGATAGCGATTGGAGCAAGTCGTGCATGAAGACCTATGAGGCAGAGCTCGAGAAATGCACAGCCGAGACGAGAGCAGCGTGTACATCGCTTGCGAAAAAGAGGCTTCGAAGCTGCGAAATTGCAGAGGGAAATTCTCAGCAAAACAGAACGCAGCCCGGAACAATCTCAATACCCAATTCCGCGAAGGTCTTGGTGACAAGTCAGACGTGTCAAGCCGCTCAACAAAGCAACAGGGCCTATTGCGCGAAGACTGCCAACTCGACTATGCAAAAGCAGTGCGCAGCGTTGTCAATCCAAGTCGACATCAAGTGCTCTGCTGACAAGCGCAAGAATCTCCATCGGTCACTTTGAGCTCGCCAATGCGTGGAGAAGGGCGTTGCGGACGATTGACGCAGTGGTGAGCCGATTCCATGCACCCTTTGGCTAGAGCTCTCGCGCATCCGCAAGCCCGCGAGTGCACTGCCGCCGCATCGGAGTTCCCGACACGAGCATCGTAAGCGACCAGCCACGGCATCTTGACTCAGGGGCTCGACGCCGGGGCGGCCAGTGACCGCTGTCCGGCCCATTGCTGCCGCGGCGCTTGCGGCTGGGCTCCATCTTTGTGATGGTTCGCTCTTGAGCGATTCGCACCAACTACAGGTGGCAAGCAGGACACGAGAAGCGCAATGGCACGAATACGGCCTGGGCGACCGCTACCTCACTGAATTCGTCGCAGAGCACAGCGATGAGTTTGATTGCCTCGAATACGACCTGCGAGATCTCTTCTCGAACCCGGCGCTCGATGTGATCCTGTCACACGGTGTCACCACGATCGACGCCAATCGCCGCGGCCTGCGAATGGTTTCATTCGGTTCCGGTGGCATGCGCGAGGGCGATCTCGAAGATGGCGCTAAGCTGTCCTTGGCGTTCCGCCGCTGGGCTGCCAAGGGGTGGATCAAGTTCGCTCCGGCCTCTGGCGACGGCATCAGCGAGGCCACCCTCGTTGGAGCGTAGGAGGCGCGCTGGGCGGCAGCTTTGTGGTGCCATCTTGCTAAGGCTGAATGTCGCTGATGGGTCGGGTCCTGCCACTGGCAGGTCACCAGAAACCGGCCGTGTGTCAAGGTCTGCTTGTGGCCGTGTGCCGCCTCAGAGCGGCCATGTGCATCGTAACGCCACCGGTTCTGTTGCCGATATTGCCGGGCCGAGCTCGTACGGTCCAAAGCCGTCGAAGGATGGCGATCACGGCGAATCCCACAGGGCCTGTTGTCTCCATGTGAGAGCAACGAACCAAGGCACTCCTCCAACGTCGATCACGAGGGCTACGAGCGCAACAAGGGATGTGCTGAACGCGCCGAAGCCGGCAACGAGTGCTGCGATTGCAAGCACGTTTCCGATCATTGGTGCGCCTGACGCATGCTTATACGCGGCCGCCGGATAGCGCCAGCGCCAGTACATCGGGCGGCCGAACGACAACCAAAGATTGAACAGCGCAAAGAACACAGCTGAGTCAGCAAGGACGCTCGCGGCCAGCGGAAGTGGCGCCTGTCGATGACGCCATGCGAGCGATACGACGGCCAACGCGACCGGCGCTACGGCCACCAAAACGCCGATGAACCTTCGGACGATGCTTGTCATCATTCAATCACTCGGTGTCAATCGCGCAGCGGGCCTGAGTGAAAGCGGACATACGCGAAGGGCCGCTTGTGGCCGCGTGCAGCCTGGTAGCGGTCGGAGCGATCGTAACGCCATCGACCCGTTGCTGTCATCGAATCCCGAAATCGCACAGATCCAAGGCAGCCATCGAAGCTTCGCCCGATGGCACGCTGTGCTGCGGCCCATGCGCACTGCCGAAACTCACCGTTCGGAGAGTGTCACGGCCAAGCGATGGCGCCACCGAAAACCGATTCAGTTCCAAGCAAATCGCCACGGCCCGTTGGCTTTTTCGGACCGACGTTGTCCCACCGCATGCATGGACAGAGGTCACGCGCTCGTCGCTCGCTCCGCCGCTTCCCTGGCAGCCTGGTTTGCCGCCCTGATCCTCTCGAGCTCGCCGCTGCCAATCTGTTCGCGGCGCTCCTCCCGCCCTCGACGGAACTCGGCAAGGACGCGCGCCGCAGGCTCCTGTCGCTGGATGGCTGCATGGTAGGCGGCCACCTTGGCGTTCCCGGCGATGGGGTCGGGGAGCCCCCTGTTCAACAGCATGTACTGCACATAGGAGAGCGCTGGCACGAGCGCGCAATCGGCCAATGTCAGGCGGCCTAGGCAGGCGAAGCCGTCGCTGCCAATCATTCGGTCCAATGTCCTGATGCTGCTCGCCAGTTGGCCATTGAGCTGCGCGGCGACGCTCTCGACCCCAGTGGAATCGTGATTCTGCGCTGCGAGGGTCCGGGTCAGGGACGCGAGCGTGAATGCGGTGTTGATCAGGTACACGTCACCAATTCGCGCCAGCGTGCGGATGTGGGCGTTCTCGCTCGGCGACGAGCCCAACAGGGAAGGCTCCGGGTAGGTCTCCTCGAGATACTCGGCGATCACTGCCGACTCCGGTATTGCATGCCCGTCGTTGGTCTCCAGCGACGGGATGCGACTGAGCGGACGCTCTTCGTAGAACTTCTGCGTCAGAAGAAATGGCGTCTGCGCGGTGGCGATATGGGTGAGACCCTTGGCGTAGATCTGCATCCGTACCCGTGCCGCGTAAGGACTGATGTCCCAGGAATAGAGCTTTACCGTCACATCGCTTCTCCGAGCTTGCATGGTGCGTCCTGCACGACGAGATCGACCTCCCCGACAGCCCCTGGCGGTAATGTGGCGACGCCGATCGTCGTGCGGGAGGGATACGGCTGGTCGAAGTACTTCGCGCATGCGGCGTTCATCGATGAGAAGGACGTGATGTCGGTCAGGTAGCCATCACGAAATACCTGATATCGAGCCAGGTCGAGACGACCGGCCAGCAAGGGCGGAAGCCGATCGACTCGTTCGCCGGTAGGCTTCATCGGGAACGGCGCGCCATTCGGATTCGGCGTATGAACATAGACAGCGTCAAGTGCAGTGAAAACTGCGCATCGACACGACTTACGGTGTCGATCACGCGCTCAGAGCGGGGCCAGGGCGAAGCCAGTCAATTGGTGAGCCGAGATCGCGGACTCGAGCACTCGCTTGGCCTCGTCATTGACGTAGATCCGATTCAACGAAGTTTGTGGATCTTTGAACACCGCAGGACCGACAGGCAACGCGTCTCGCCTGAACGCTTCCTTCGAGATGGAGCCGGACGACCGCCGCTCGGACTTGTCGGCGTCGATGCAGTCGATCACGCGAGTGACGTTGTAGAAATACTCCACCACCCCATCAACCTTAGCTTCGAGAAGCTGGCCAAACTCGAGCAGGAACGGCTCAAGCGCGTCAGCAGCCCTTTGATTCAGAACCAAGGAGCCGGCGAGCATCAGGCTGGCATCTGCGCGTGGGAGCCAGTTCTTCTTCGGGCCTTCCTGGTAAACCTCGACCGAAGGACGCTTCTTCCATTGCTTGGGCGACCCGTCGAATTCGAATATGCCTGAGCGAACCTGCGCGTCTGACGGCACGAGCGGTGCGAACTCATCGGGGGACTGCGTTTTCAACTCCCAGATCGACATTGCTTGGTGTCCTTACTTATACGGGAACGTGCCAGCGAGCATGTCCTCGCGCATCGCCTTCAGTTCCGCTCGCCCGGCAGAGGCGGGTTCCCTTCGACGAAGCAGGAGCCGGCTGGCAACCTCCGTATGGTAGACCTTGCCGTGAATCGGCGAATGCGCATTGGCCTTCTCCAGCCCGGAAATGCTCATGCCGAACTGCTCAGGCAAGAAGACCCCGTTGTCTGCGTCATCAGTGCCAATACGCCACGCGAAAAGATAGCCTCTCGAGAACCTTGCGAGGCTTGTGCGTTCGGGAAACGATGTGATGAGCATCAGCCCCTTGAGGCTGCATCTCACCACGCGCGAGCTGAATGTTCCCGCACAGGGCCAGACTGTGATCTCGTGCCTCCAGTGCATCGGCCTGCAATCGCTTGACCGACTTGGGCACCGGAAGCCCATGTCGACGGAAAGCTGCTCGCGCCTTCGCCGCCGCGGCTTCGACGCCGATCCCGACGATGAATCCAGTTGGTAGAGGGCCGTTGCCATCATGCGTCGCTCGACACGCTGCTGCGGTCGAGATTGTTGCGTCGGAAGCCGTCGGCCCGCCATCTGCGATGGGTTCGCTCGACATCGACCGGGTAGCACGCGATGCGTGCCATTCGTGCCCGAATTAGCTGCGAATTAGCACGCGCCTGTCGCGTTGTGTCGGCCCTGGTCGACGTTCGACTTCATGCAAGGTTCGCCGTTGCCACGCCCGCGAGTCACGCCTCGGTCATGCGCGCGCCCTAAGTTGCGCGAGCCCTCTGGCCGTGATCCGGTATCAGGGGACATCGCGCGAGAGTCCGCAGCCACCCAGGCGGCCCGAGCGCCACGCTCGTGCAGTCCGCATGAGCCTCGTCCGCTCGCGGCCTCGAGTGCCGGTCGCCGACGGCAATGCATGCCCGGCAGCCGCACGCGGTTGTCCGCCCCCAAAGAACCAACCCCACGAGAGACACCATGAAGCCCCTTCTTCTCGGAATCGCGCTGCTCACCTGCACCGCTTTGGCCATGGCCGATGAACATCGGCAATCCATCGATCACGTGCTCATCGTCAGCATCGACGGCATGCATCAGCAAGACCTCGCGCGCTGCATTTCGGACAAGACGTGCCCGAACATCGCGGCCCTCGCGCATCACGGCGTGACCTACACGAACGCCTACGCGCCGGGCCTGTCGGACTCCGTGCCCGGGCTGGCCGCGCTGGTCACCGGCGGTGGCCCGCGCTCGACCGGGTTGTTCTACGACGACGTCTACGACCGTACGCTGTATGCCGGCACGGACACGAATTGCACCGGCGCGCAGGGCGTGGAAGTCTTCCTGCAGGAGCAGGTGGGCATTGACGCGATCAACGGCGGTGCGCTGGTGCACCTCGACGGTGGGGGCGCCTTCAATCCGCAGCAGATCCCGCACCGCAAGGTCGGCAGCAAGTGCGTGCCGGTCTATCCGCACGATTTCATCCAGACCAACACGATCTTCGAGGTCGTCAAGCAGAACATTCGCCATGCGCACACTGCCTGGTCCGACAAGCACGCGTGGGGCACCGACTGGGTCAACGGCCCTTCCGGCAAGGGCGTGGACGACATGGCACGCACCGAGATCAACTCGCTCGACGGGCCCGCGGGCAACGATTTCACCGGCTCGTACGATGGTGTCACGCCGGCCTACCTGCACACCGAGGTATTCGACAACATCCACGTGCAGAACATCCTCAACCAGATCGGCGGCAAGGACTCGACCGGCAAGAGCACCGCGCCCGTGCCGACGATCTTCGGCACGAACTTCCAGACGCTGAGCGTTGCGCAGAAGGCCACCAACTTGTCCGGCGGCGGCTACGCCGACGCGGCGTTCACGCCGAACCCGTTCGTGAAGGACGCGATCGCCTACGTGGACGCGGCGATCGGCAAGTTCAGCGCCGAACTCGCGGCGCGGCATCTGAGCAACTCGACGCTGTTCGTGCTGACCGCCAAGCACGGCCAGTCCCCGGCAGACTACGCCCGACTCAAGAAGATCGGCCACGCGGTGGGCACCGCATTGACGGCCTACGTCGGCGGCGGCAGCGACCCCGTCACGGGCAACAACGTGGGAAACGGTCAGGTCACCGACGATGACGTCGCGTTCGTCTGGCTGAACGACCAATCGCAGCGCGCGGCAGCGAAGGCGTTGCTGGAGGCGTCGACCGCCTGCCCCGCGGTCGATCCGACGACCAAGACCGTGGCTGCTGTCGTGCCGCAGATCTGCGCGGACAACGGTGGTGCCGTGATCGACCTCAGCGCCAAGCCCTGGAAGTTCGGTGACCCTGCGAACGGCCGCACCCCGGACTTCATGGTGCAGCCGAACCCGGGTGTCATCTACACCACGAGCCAGGCCAAGGACATGGAACATGGTGGGTTCGCGCCCGACGACGGCCATCTCGCCTTGCTGGTGTCGCACCCCTCACTGCATGCGCGTATCGTCGACCGCCGCGTCACGACCGCGCAGGTCGCACCCACGGCGATCCGGGCGCTTGGCCTGGATCCGAGTTTGCTCGAAGCGGTGCGCAAGGAAGGCACACGCGTGCTGCCGCACGCGCTGTCGGACGACCACGACGACCACGACGACTGACGGATGACGGTCGACGGCCCGGCAGACGCGGGGCCGTCGATCTCGGAGCGTCGGCTGCGCACCGAAGCAGCGCGGGCTTCGTGTTGGACTGCGAGATCTGCGGGGCACCTCTGCCTGACCCGCACACTGCCTGTCGAAGCCAGGATGGCTCGGTTCACGCGCCTTCGGTCTTCTTGCCCTGGAGCAAGCAGACGATCGCCATTGCATGGCCATGGCCCAATCCGAAATCGGTCTTGAGCCAGTTCACGATTTGCGTCGCCTTGACGCTCGCCCGGAGTCGGCCGTCTTCGGTGAACCCTTGCTGTTCTGCCAGGCGTCTGAAATCCGCCGGTGACTTGCCGGTCTTCGCTTGAATGTTGTCCAGGTACGCTTGAAACGACATCGCCAGCCTCCGCTCGATCAGACGCTGCCAAGCGTACCCGAGAGCCGTCGCTCGCGACTGACGGCTCCTGGCCGCGACACGATGTCTGGCGACCGGCGAGCTTGCAGTCCAACTCATTCGTCATGCTTGACGACCAAGCGACGCAGCGTGCGACTGTAGAGAAACTGGCCGGCTGCCAGTAAGACGGGGCCAGCGACAAGCGCCAATTTTCCGATATCCCACTCCGCCAGCCTGCCGAGTGCGGTGACGGGCAACGCCCACACCACGAGAAACCCCGCCCCGGCGACCTGCAAGACGCGCGCGAACAGGTTGAGCGCGGCCCGGGCGCGCGACGGATCACCGCCTTCGTCAAGTACTCGAGTGGTCATTGCCCGGTCGAGGATTCCGCCCCCGCGGCGATCGAGGCCATCGTAGCCGCTGTCCGTGAGTCCCGAAAACGGTCGCGCGCCTGCGGCCGCCTCTGGCCGACAGCAGAGTTCTTGCCGGTGAGGGCTACGGCCTCATGGCGTGCCATGCGATGCAGACTTCGGCTCCGTGCGATCGCTCGGGTAAAGCTCGCCGTCGTCGCCTTGTACCCGAGCGCGCAGAGCCTTTGCGATGTCGACTAGCTTCACCACAGCGCGTTGCGACGGGTCTTTCGTCACCAACTCGCCCAGCTTCGGATCAAGCCAGATGGGAAACGATTCACCAGGCAGGGAGACCACGAAATCGAATTCCGAATTTGCCGAATCATGCGCGACCTGGCGGTCGTCCTTCACGTATTCCTGCCATTCGGCCAGCGAGATCGCGGGGCCATTCGAATCTGCCCAATGGACCTTGCGTGTGATGTGCAAGTCGTAGCCGGCGTGAGCGAGGCCAGAGGAAAGCGCAAGGACGGCGAAGAGCGCGTGCCGCATTCGGAATACCAACGTGATCGAACTGAGCATGTTAGCTGCCTCAAAGCGGACGCCAGCCGCCGTCCGCTGTTGAGTGACGAAAGTTCAGACTTGGCTGACAGTCGCACGACAACTGTCGAGATTCGTTCGAAGCGGAACTAGCCCCGCCGCCGAATCAATCGTTTGGCGAAGTTTGGGTCAGTCGGCTTGGAACGCCAACGTCACTGAAGATGGAATTCGCGGCAAGAAAAACCGCTGAATTCAGAACTCGCGTGCATCGCCGGGGTCGGTGCGCTCCACGCTGGCGAGCCTGCTGCGGCTTGCACCACTAGTCCGGCGACCGACACTAGCCTACCTGGCGACCTCGTCAAGGTTTGCGCCACTTGTCCGGCGAGCCTTCAGGTGTGTGCCGAACACGTTCGACGTGCACAGCAGCGTTTGGGTTGAGTTCTCGAGCCCGCTCGATCGCTTTGGCTTGTATCGACTCGACCGCGCTCGCGCGCTCCGAGCCCGGTTTGCGTACCGCGTAGTCGCCTTGCGGGCGGCGTTCCACATAGAGATTGTTCTTGCTCATTCTGGCTCTCCAGACTGCAATCTGGCGACTCGCCGCCAGGACGATGGGCACTACCCGTAGTGTCCATGGAAGCGGACTACCACACATTTGGCGTGCTCGCCTTTGCGCGGCAGGAGATAGCTCACCTGGTGAGCCTGTACAGAAGTAGGCTCGCGTCAACTTCCAATCAAGGACACGTTCTATGACAGCGGCTGTATGCCCATTCCAGGAAGGCGATCGGGTTGACCACCGAACTTTCGGGTTCGGAACGGTGAGCGAGGAGCCGATGCCAATGGGATGCCCCGACATGCATGCACCCAGCGGAGTTGCCGACGCCGGCTGGGCGACTTCAGTTCGATGGGACGATTCGGCAAGAAGTGCGAAGGCGATCGCGCACTGGGCGCTTCGGAAGGTCTCAAGCCCGGACTCCCGTCCGTCCGGCTATTGGAATCGGCAGTGGCAGCCACTGCTGCACGAATGGCTGGATGCGAGAAGGGCCGTTGAGCGGGCGCTCACAAGCTTTCGACCAGTTCCCGCCCCCTCCGAGGTAGCAAAACTGCAGGACGCCGAAAAGGCGGCTCGCCGTGCCATGAGTCAATTCCTCGATGACGAGCGGCTTGGCAGGCACGCATAGGCGCGAAGCCGGACGACACGAATGGAACTAGCTCACACAGAGGACACCCTTCAAATGAACCACCACATGTCGACCGCGACAGCGGCCTTCTTCTCCGTCATCCTGTGTACAGCGTTCGTTGTTGTCACCGGCGCCGCGATTTGGCGTATACGCCGTCAGCACGCATCGAGCGTTTTCGTGCTGACCTACTTTCTATCGCTGTCTTGCTGCGTGACCTTAGGAATCGGAGTGTGGGCAACGGCAACTGGAGCGATTCGAACTGATGGATCCGCCAGCAATGCCGCAGGCGTCTGGATTCTTTGGGCTCTCGGCAAGGTAGTTGACCTGGGAGGCGAATTCGAATTTTTGCTAGTCATTGCCGCGGCGGCAGTGGTACCTCAACTCCTAGCCTACCCGATTGCAGGCCTTGCTGGATGCGCCGGTCGTCCTTGGAGGATCAACGAGACCGTGGGATTCTTGGCCTGGAGCTTCGCCAAATCCTTCGTCGTCGCAGGTGCGACAGTGATCGTGGCCGTGACGTATGGATACCTTCATGGATGGGGCGGCGTGACTGGTACTGTCGTGATGACAACCTTGATGATCGCGTTACTTCTGATCATGTACGGAACGCTGGTCGTATTGGTTCACCAAGAGGCGTGGCGCGTTGCCCGATGGGTCTTGAGGTCGATTCCGCCATCCGCACAGAGACTGCACAGGCGCATGACGATTCACCGCCGCCGGGAGCAGGCTCGGGATCTGCGCAGAAGGCGCCGCGAATTGCGCGAGCTAGCTATCGAATTTGGCCTGTGGATGCGATAGCCAGCGCTTGACGACTCGCTTCTTCGCATGATTTCAAAGGCCCTTTTTCCGGCGTGTCTAGGGAGTCAGTCCACGATCTTGCCGACATGCGCCCTATGGTCGCGATGTTGATTCGCCTTCAAGCGCTTCGCCGTCACGTGCGCGGGACGCCGCGGCACCCGTCTGGTCGCCTTAGGTGTCGCCGCTGGACTCTCTTTGCGACCTCGCGCGCTACCGGCGATGACGCGAACCGCGATGGCCAATGGCGAGAATAGCTCTTGGGTCGCCCTGCGGGCGGTCTGCATCACTTCGACCCAAAGACTAGTTGAGATACTCATAGAAGTCCGCCTTGCTGCCCGAGTAGCGTTCCCCTCAAAGTAGAGAACGAATGACAGGATGTCAAGCCCGATCGTTGAAGCTGATGGAAAGAGTCTCTGATAGACCCCTTGTCCGCTCGGACCGACTAGAACAACCATCGAGGGTAAGAAGCAGCGCACCCGGCAGCACGCAAAACCGACGGTGCCGAGCACCGTGGCGAAAGTCAGTACCGCGCGCCGCGCCCTGTTCATATGCCAGTCGAGGTCTTCTGGCTCAGCAACAGTCATCTGCCGGCGCCGGGGAGGCGGTGCCCTCAACTCGAGCAAGCCGCGGCAGTGCATTTTTTGCGGTCGCGGCCGCGTCGCTGCGAGCACGCAATCGCGTGGCCGTCGGGCCGTATCCGGGTCTGGCCAGCATGCCTCGCTTCCAAAGTTGCTGAAGATGCAGGATCGAGTACGCGCGGTCCCCTGCCACGACAACCCTTCCTTGGAAGAGTGCCGCCGGGACGGATGACCCGTTGGACAAGACCAGCAGTTCGAAGTCACTGAATCGTGCACTGGCCTCCTCCAGAGAGGCGACGGGTGCATTCCGATGGTTCGCACCGCAGCACTGACACTGCGCCAGGCTGTGGCAATGACTCTGACGCGAACCGTCGATGCCTGGCGAAAAGGGCAGTTCTATAGCGGCACCACATCGCCAGCAGCCGTCCTCCATCATGCAACCGTGACCCGGGCAACACCGCCAGGCCTCCAACCTGGATTGCAAGGTGAAATGCGGTGTGCGCTGGCCCGCCATGCATCTGGGACAGAATCGGTAGCGGGCGCTTCGACCGCTGCGAAAGAGGAATCCTTGCCCTTTGGCATCGACCTTCCGTAGGGTGCTCATCACTTTCCTCGCTTCAGCGAAGGCTTTCGAGTCCAGGCCGCACGCCGTTGCGAAGCCTTGGAACCGGCGCGACAGAAAGTGGAAGTCAACGTCGAGATCGAGGCTCATCCTGAGGAACCTCAGGAAGATGGCCGCGCCAACCCCTTGAGACTGCGCTGCTCGACTGATCCAGGACGCCGGCGCCTCAAACGGAAGGACGACGGGGAGCCCCCGAAGGGGCTCTGGCGTTTGGCTAGTCATGGCCATCCTGAAGCGGGAACAGTTCTCCCTGGTCCGCTCTCTGTCCGTCGGCGAGCACGCGAGGTCGGTGATGAAGCGCGCCGAGCCACTGAAGGAGCGCTGCGGCGGTATCGCGGTCCGCCGGACACACATTTCGGGTCCACAGTCGCCTCACACCCTGCTCGTAGACGCTGAGTCGTAGATCCGCACGACAAGCTCTGGTCAGATCGCGGGCACCTTGCAGTCGTACCAAGGCGCGCGCGAGGATGGAAGCCATGCGATCCGTTGACGGAGGCACCCTCGCTGCAGCGCTCGTAACGCGCTCAAATGGCTTCTCGCGAACTCCGAACGCGAACCCGATGGCAAGCGTTGCGTCGGCCGACATCGGCCCAAGCCATCGGGGCAAGGTGGATTGAGCCGCGTTGAAGCCTTGCTGCCGATCACAACCCTTGAGGGCCAGCGACGCGACCCAGTTGGCCATCGTGTCGCTCCTCGCCGCAGGCGCATCCGCTGCCAGAAAGTGGCCGCAGGAACAAACGTCAATAGCCGGCCGTGTCCAACTCAAGCGGCGGCCGCAGTAGCCGCAGGCGTCGATCAGGGAACTGCAATGGCGCAGGCAAACAACCACACCGGTAAGCTCCCACTCCAGCATGCACGGGCGCCCCTCCTTCAAGCAATGCACGCAGACCTGCGGATGCGCACCCCGAAGCGACAGCGGGCAAGCCCAGAGCCTCCCCTGCCATCGAAGCCAGCGGTAGCCCTGCCGCTGATCTGCGATCACGATAGCCTCCATCAGCCAGTCGTGATCCACCTCGGTGGCCCGAGCGAGGGCCGCGATGGCGGACTCGCCGAGCCAGGTCGATCTCGGCAGGCCCAACCCCTCTAGCATGGCCATGAGCGCCAAGCCGTTGGCTCTGGCGACGCGCAACAGGAAGCCCAGCCCGCTTTCGTCCGACGCAGGCTCGATCTTGACCGGAAGTGGCAAGACGTCAGGCATAAGGATTCCCGATACGCTTGACGTCTCCCGAAATGCGGTCGAACGCCATCGCGAAGTGGCTGTCGGCGAGCTCGTCTGCCTTGCTGTCAACGCAGATCAGAACGGCTTCGGTGACGAGGCGCTTGAAGTGCCGCAGGTTCCCCCTGGTCGCCACGTGGAGCTTGCGGACATGGTCAGGGCTCTCGATGATGCCTAGGTCGATGTCGCCGCAGTGCTTCTTGAAGGTCGACAGGAATCCTTTCCACATTGCTCCATCTGAGAAGTCCGTCAGTTGGAACCTGGCGCTGACGCGGCTGTCCAAGTGCGCATCGACATCCTGCAACTGCAGGAGATCGGGTGTCCCCGATAGACACAGGCCTAGCGGCACATCGTCGACGAGCTCGCGCAAGCAATCTGTGACATTCGTCCCGTCGAATGCACGGGTGCGAACCTTAGATTGGTCGCGAAGATGATGCGCCTCGTCGAGGAACAGCAATCTCGTGCCCCGCTGCCGAAGCGCCTCCATTAGAACTTCTCGTTTGATGGCCAGGGTATGGCCTGTGACCTGCGGAAACGGATGTCGGAGCTGTCGAAGCATGGCGCCGATGAGATGCCCAACGTTCGGCTTGCTGGGCAACCGGATAGCTATTGCACCGAACCCCTGCTCAAACAGGTCGGATTTCGGCAGCGCCGCGCGAAAGTACCGAATGAGCGCGGTTTTTCCTACCCCCGTCGATCCGGCAATCAGCATGACCTGCGGCTGCGACAGCTCTCGACACAACTGGAAGACACGGTCGCACCCAGCCAAGGAAGCTTTGAATTCAGGATGGAGGATACAAGCCCGATCTACGCCAGCGGCGACCTTCAGTGCCCGCATGCTGTACGTGAACTGTCTTCGCTCGCGGACGCGGCGCTCTTCCTCATCGGGCATATCGAAATCGTCGTCATGGAGGTTTGGTGCGTTCATCGCTCACTCCAGGTCTGCGGACTCGAAGAGCGGAATTTCGACCGGTTCCAAGACTTCCACGACGCTCACCGGCATCTGAGCGGGCGCGGCCGGGCTGGAGAGCGACACACCGGCCAACACGCGGCTCGAGGTGAGACCCGCCGCCCGTCCCGCCAGCAGCGACTCCCCCTTTCGGCGCGGGCGCGACACGTCCATCCAGAAGTCGTGCAGCCGCAAACGGGCCTCCGCCAGTTGCTCCTCGGCGCCGCGCGCCTTCAGGTCTTGTCGTCGATAGCTGCGGATCAGGCGATGTTGATTCCAGGACAGACCATTGGCGTAGTCCATCCACCTGCAAGGTACCGTGTGCCAGGTTGTGGCCGATTGAGGGTCCTGAACCCAGATGTTGGCCAGGTCATCTGGATCCCACCGACATTCCGTCTTGAACTTGCCGCCCACGCGATTCATCACGTCACGAAGCTCGGGCCCTCCATACGGCAGGCCAAGCAGGTTGACGCCGCCTTGATCGACTGTCAGTTCCTTCGACAATCCCGAGATCAGCCGCAGGCTTTCGCGATTCGCCGGGTACGCCGCAGGCGGCCGACGCTCAATGCCTTCCGCAAAAACGTCGTAGGGCCGCGCGAGCTTGCGTTGATTGATCTGCATCGGATGCACATCGACGACAAACATGGCCAGGCCCTTGACCAGGTCTGAGAAGGTCACGCACGCGTCTTTGTACGGATCAATCTTGACGACATTCGCAACAGTCTTGGTCACGCGTCCGCGCGCCAGCGTGAGCCAGTTGAGATCCGCGAACACACGCTCGACGTGCGGTTTCAACCAGGGCGTGCGAACCCGGCAGTACGTCATGTCGATGCCGAGGTTCCAGCAGATCGACTTGAAGACCTTCGCGTGGAACTCGAGGCCGTTGTCGAGGACGAATTCGTCCGCAAGTCCATGAGACAGCCACTGGTTCTTCAACCCAAGCGGCGCGATCATCTCGTCCTTCAGCTCAATCGAGTTCCGCAGCGCGCCAGTGACGCTGGTCACGCCGGGGCCATAGAACGAGATGTAGAAGCCCACGATGTAGGACGAATGGGCATCGACCGCTATGGTCAGCATTGGTCGCCCCAACGGCAGCCCGGTACGATCACAGATGACCACCCAGTTCAGCACCGTGTGATCGATCTCCACACGCTGCATCGGGTAGCTCGCCGCGCCGCCAGAGATGCTCGTTCGGCAAACCATGCGCGCTCTCGCTTCACCCTCCCGCGAAGCGATGCGTCGATATTGATCGACGTCCTTGGTTCGTCGCTGCAGCGTGGTGTAGCTGACCGTCGCCTCCTTGGCCGAAATGACGCCAGCGGCAGCCAGGTTCTTGAGCTCCCGCCCGAGGCAGTCGTGGACGTGGCGAAGCGTGTTCCTCGCCTTGGTGTAGTACTGCTCCTGAAGAACCCTGGCGATAGCGGCTTCAACCGGCGCGACCAGTCGCCGAGGTCGATCGGCTCTCTTCTTTCCATCCACCAGCGCGATCGGGTTGCAGCGAGACTGCTGATAGCACCGCGCCCATCGCATGATCGCTGACGACGACGGGGGCGTCTTCTCGTTGCGTCGTAGAGCCACACCCCTGGCGAGCCCTTCGATGCGGCGCCGCTGCCCGCGCGTCACGTGCGCGGCCTGCAGCGCCTTCACGTAGTCGAGGCGTCGATCGATCTGCTCCCGCCAGGACTCGGGAATCGAATCCACGAGCGTCTCAGACAGGTTGTCCTGCCCCTCAATGTCCTTGGGCGTCGTCTTCAGCGAGACGCCCCCGATCACGACCTGATATCGACCGCTCCAGATCCGCTTGAGCGTCTCGGCGGTCTTGATCCTGTGCGCGCGCCGCGTCAGCGTGTCCTCGAACTGGAGCTCGGTCGAACTCAAGACGCGCACTAGCTCGATGGTCCGTTGACCATCCCTGAGCACCAAACCATTCGTGAACGTGAACTGCATGATGAAAATCCTTGTCGGAGCGACGGCCAAGATGGGCACAACCGCTGAAATCGTGATGAGGCGACGCAACGAGTTCGCGGGTCGCTACGAGGTGGAGGACGAGAGCTAGGCTGACGTCGGCGCCACGGCGAATCGAGTCGACGCTCAAGGTCTGCGAGGAGGCCTTATCGAACAGCGACAGCACTCGATGGCGCGCCCCCGCGTCGATGGACGACTTCCGATATCGCAGGACGAAGCTCGCGCGCTCGTGCGACTTGGCGCACCGGATCTCGCGCTCGGTCAAGACGACGAACGAATGCCCCAGTTCATGCAGGGCTTGGGCCGCACGATCGAAGAGCGCGGCGTTTCGCTGGACCTTCGACGCCGGCTTGATTTCCGCCACGCTCGTCGATCCGTCGTCGTGGACGATCAGGAAGTCAGGCGTGTAGAAGCGGCCTTCCGGCAGTTCGAGGCGTAGCGGCTGATGCCGAACATCGACGACCGAGGGACACAGCGCGATGCGGTGGACGAAGTCGCGTTCGAGCGATGACTCGCACTCCACCGGCTCGGGGAAGATTCCCCGCAAATTGACTAGTCGCACGGTGCGCCAAGGCGCACGCGTGACAACCTTCCGCGCAGGCGGGCGGTTTTCCATATTTCCTCCAGGCGTAACAGGGCCTGCACCACGTCTAAAACGGGCGCAGCAGACTTGACAGGGGTGGCCTGCTGGAAGAAACTGGGGTTGCTACACCGTGGGAGTTTCTTCTGCGGGGCCACGCCGGTCTTCCGAAAGAGGACTGGCGTTGCTTTTTCTACATACGATTTCTCCTGGTATTCGTGCCTTGCTCGACTGTCAGCAGCTAACGAGACGCGTCCGGCCCCATTAGTCGAACTGCATCGCCGACTTCGCAGCGATGAACTGACCCAGACCCGCGGCTCTCAATTTCAAGCGGCACGCTTCGTTCGCCGTCCGGATCGAGCGGGTATTCAACGCGCTTTGAAAACCATGCTCGCATCAAGCGCGCCACATCCTCAGTGCAGTAATCTGTCTGGAAATGCCCAAGTCGCCAGCATCTGCTATCGCAGACCTCGCCGGACATCCCACAAAGATGTTCGGCGTTGTTCTTTTTACATGGCGGCCTCCGTCGGTCGGCTCACCCAGGCAGCCAACAAGCTGGCCACTTCATGGGTGCTGTAGACGAGGCTCTTGCGCCCCTTGACGTCCAACGGACGAAGCGGGAAACGCTTGCGGCTGCGCGCCATACGTAGCGCCGGCACCGTGATCTTCAAAGCTTCCGCGACCTCGGCGGTCGTCATGAACGACCCGAAGCGAGCGTCAAGTTTCGATTCCAGTGATTCGACTGTTTGCGAACACACAGTGCGAAATTGCATGTGATGCCAAGTGACGGTGGCGCAAGAATAGGTTGGCGCACGCAACTCGTCTACCAGCGCAGTGGCGTCAAAGACAGTTGAGTCAAGAACACCGGCAGGCACGTGCAAATTGCTTGATGTCCCATGTCACCCACGGGGAAATCGTGGAAACCGCCCAGGGCATGTACCCAGTGGGTACTCTTTGGGCATCGCGTTGCATCTTGTTCTTATCTTGTTAGTTAAAAATATTCAATGTAACTTGCGCACTCATCCTCGTCACGCCGCCGACGCGCGACTGAGGAAGGCGCTCAAACCCGACGAAGCGCCGTAAGCGTCCCGGGAAGTCACGTTGAACCGCAGAGCGCTGCCTAGGATGCTCGTGTCCACCAAGGACTTAGTGGACACGTGTACGCCATGGATAGAGACGCACCGAGGCGCCGCCGCCGAACGCACAGTGAAGAGTTCGAGGCCCAGGCAGTGGAGTCATGCAAGCAGCCCGGCGTGTCAGTTGCGGCCGTCGCAATGGCCAACGGCATCAACGCCAACCTTCTGCGCCGCTGGGTGCAGGCCGCGGCGTCCGCGCCCGCGGTGACGCCTGTGCCGGCCGCTGAACCGGTCGGCTTCATCGCGCAGCGCCGGCGGTGTCGATCGATCCGATCCGTATCGAGCTCCAGCGTGGGCCGACGACCATCGCCGTGACGTGGCCGGCCGACGCTGCCAACGCGTGCGCAACCTGGCTGCGAGAGATGCTGCGTTGATCCGCATCGACGCGGTGTGGCTCGCGACTACGCCACTGGACATGCGCGCGGGTGCGGAGACCGCGCTGGCCCGCGTGGTACAGGTTGCAGAGATACGGGTGACGACGAAAATGGTGACGCCGCGGGAAAGCCTCACCTGAGCCATAGACGCCCGGCGGAAGCGGCACTGATCGAGACGATGTTCGCTGCAAAGCAGGCGTTTGACGAAGGATATCCCAGTGTGGTTCAAGCAGATCACGCCTTCCCACATGCTTCCAGGCGACAACTTCTGATCCGAAAGGGCGCGCCCTGAACGTTGTCGGCTTTGCAGGGCGGATTCAACCGGTCGATGCAACACACTAACTACCGCGTAGGCGGCAGGAGTGTTGCAAATGAAGCGACGGCCACGAATCTACTATTCCGACAGCCAGAAGGCGCTGATGTGGGAGC
>FTCV01000903.1_pt1 | contig 29940 bp, 25 predicted proteins | sample 1639691 | NCBI WGS metagenome assembly FTCV01 (sample SAMEA3914864, study PRJEB12502) | metagenome | biome: forest; material: soil | place: USA | collected 2012-03-12 | depth 0.3 m
TCATAGGTCTTGGTGGGGTTGTTGATGATCGCGGCGGTCAGCACCGCCTGGTCGATGGCGCCGGCGCCGCTGGCGGTCGTCGGCAGAATATAGTTCGATAGCAGCGTGCCCGAGTTGGCGCTGAAGTCCCCGCTGCCCAGCGTTGCGGTAACAGTGCGCGAACCGGCATTGGCACTGTCGTAAAGGCCGGCCGTCTGCGTGACGCTTGCCCCTTCGCCGGTAACAAAACCGGAAAGCTGGAAGTTGCCGCTGGTCAACGTCGCCGCCGTATTGCCGTCGTAAGTCTTGGTGGGGTTGTTGATGATCTCCGCCAGCAGCATGGCCTGCGTGATCGTACCCGCGCCGCTGGCCGTCGTCGGCAGAATGTAGTTCGACAGCAGCGTACCCGAATTGGCGCTGAAGTCCCCGCTGGACAGGCTGGCCGTAACCGTGCGCGGCCCGGCATTGGCACTGTCATAGGCACCCACGGTCTGGTTCACCGTCGCGCCTTCACCGCCAACGAAACCGGTCAGCTGGTAGTTGCCGCTGGCGAGCGCGGCGATGGTGTTGCCGTCATAGACCTTGGTGGGATCGCCGATGATCGCGACGTTCAGCGTCGCGGGCGTGATTTCACCGATGGGCTGCGCCGTAACCGCTCCGGAAATGCTGTAGTTGCCGGCATCCACGCCGGAAATCGCCAGCCCGGTGAGCGTCACGTTAATACCGTTCGCCACGTTCTTGTCGGCGTAGGATCCGCTAATGCCGGTCGTATCCACGCTCACATCGTCACCCGCGACCACGCCGCCCAAAGTGTAGGCGGAGGATAGCGTGGGCAGTGTGGTATTGGCGTCGTAGATCTTGGTCACCCTGGTCAGCTGGATCGCCGCCTGGGTGATGTCCGCGAAGAGCCCGGTCGGCTGTTCCAGCACATAGTTGCCGAAGGGATTGTTGGAGAGAGTATAGCCCGATGCCGTCACCGGGATCGCAGTGCCCACGTTCTTCGTCGCGAACGTGCCCGTGGCCCCGGCCGCGTTAAGCGCGACGATATCGCCGCTGACGACATTGTTCAGCACGGCCGCCCCGCTGTTCAGGGTGGCCAGAGTAGTGCCGTCGTAGACCTTGTTGTTCGCGGTCACGCCCGAAACCGTCAGCAGGCGCGGATCGATCGTGCCTTGGCCAGAAGCGCTGGTCGGCAGGACGTAGTTCGACAGCAGCGTGCCCGAATTGGCCGTGAAGTCGCCGCCAGCCAGCACCGCGGAAACGGTCGTCGCGTCCACGTTCGGACTGTTGTAGATGCCCGACGTCTGCGTGACCGTGGCGCCTTCGCCAGTGACGAAGCCGGTCAGTTGATAGTTGCCGTTGGTCAGCGCCGCACTGGTGTTGCCGTCATAGGTCTTGGTGGGATTGCCGATGATTGCGGCGGTCAATTGGGCCTGCGTGATCGTGCCGATGTTGGCGGTCACGTCGCTGACGAAGTAATTGCCCGCGCTGGTGCCCGACAGGCCCAGGTTGTTCACCGTGACGGACATGCCGGTGCCAACGTTGGCGCCGTTGTTGTACTGGCCGGTGGCCCCGGCCGCGCTAGCGGTCACATCATCGCCGCTCAGCACGCCGCTGAAAGTATAGCCGGTGGAGGCCGTGGGCAGATTCACGGTGCCGTCGTAAACCTTGGTGACGGAAGTCAGGAAGATTTGCAGCGGATTGATCCTCGCGCTCAGACCCTGCGCCTGCACCAGATTGTAGTTGCCGGCATCGGTGCCCGAAACCGTGTAGCCACTGGTCGTGACGTTCCAGGTGCCGGCGTTCGCGGTAGGATTGCCCGATCCATCGACGAAAGTGCCGGTACTGCCTCCGGTCGAGAGCGTGACGTCGTCACCCGCGAATACGCCGCTGAGCGTGGTGCCGGAATTGTTGAGCTGCGCGAGCGAGCTTTGATCGTATGTCTTGTCGATTGCCAGCGCGCCAATCACGTTCAGCGTCGCCGGGGTGATCGTGCCGATCGCCTCGTCAGTGACGCTGGTGGCAATCGTATAGTTGGCCGCATCGGCGCCGTTCAGCACCACGCCGCTCAGGGTTACCAGCTTGCCAGTGCCGACGTTCTTGTTGTCGTAATTGCCGGTAATGCCGCCGGCGCTGACGCCCACGCTATCGCCCGCGACCACGCCCGAAAGCGTGTAGGCACTGTCCAGCGTGGGAACCACAGTGTTGGCATCGTAAACCTTGGTTACCGATGCCAGGCGGAGCGTCGCCTCCGTAATGTTCGCCGCAAGGCCGACTGGCTGGAGCACAATGTAGTTAAACGCATCGGCCCCGCTGGTGGTGTAGCCGATTGCCGTCACCGGAATGTTCGTGCCCACATTCTTGGTCGCGAACTGGCCGCTCGCACCGGTGGAGACGAGATTGACGGTATCGCCCGCGAAGACGCCCGAAAGCGATCCTCCCGCACTGTTCAGCGCAGCGTTGGTGTTGCCGTCATAGACTTTGTCCAGCGCGACGATGCCTTGCACTTGCACGGTCGCCTGCGTGATCGTTCCCAGGCCGGCAGCGCTGGTGGGCAGCACATAGTTCGCCAGATTGGTGCCCGCCCCCGCCGTGAAGTCGCTGGACGCGAGCGAGGCGGTAACGTTGCGAACGCCGACGTTCTTACTGGCATAAGTGCCCGCCGTCTGCGTCACATCCGCGCTTTCGCCGGAAACGAAGCCGCTCAGCGCGTAATTGGCGTTGGTCAGCGTGGCGACGGTGGTGGAATCGTAGACCTTGGTGGGGTTGCCGATGATGATCGCGCTCAGCATCGCCTGCGTGATCGTGCCCGGGCCGGAAATGCTGGTAGGCAGGACGTAGTTGGACAGCAACGTCCCGGCATTGGCGGTGAAGTCGGATACCGCCAGCGTGGCGGTGACCGTGCGCGCGCCCGCATCGGCGCTGTCATAGGCGGCACCGGCCGATTGCCCGATCGAGCCGCCCTCCCCGGCGATGAAGCCGGTGAGCGCATAATTGGCGGCCGTCAGCGAGACTTGCTTGGTGCCGTCATAAGTCTTGGTGGGATTGCCGATAATGCTGCCGGTCAGCGCCAGTGGGTTGATGTCCGCCGTCAGGCCGCTTGGCTGAAACAGCGTGTAGTTGGCGGCCTGCGCGCCGCTGATCCCATATCCGCCGGCCAGCACGCGCAAGTTGGTGCCGACGTTAGACTGGAGGAACGCCGCCGCGGAGCCGCTGGCGTCCAGCGTCACGTCATCCCCAGCGATCACGCCCGTAAGCGTGGCGGCGCCGGAAAGCGTGGCGGCGGTGGTGCCGTCGTAGAACTTGTCCAGCGCAGTCACGTTGGCGATCGTCAGCCCGCGCGGGATGATGTTGGCCACCAGCCCGCTGGGCTGGAACAAGTTGTAGTTGCCGATGTCGGCGCCCGTGACGGCGTAGCCGGACACGGTGACCGCGATGCCGTTGCCGACATTGGGCGTGGCGAAATTGCCGGTGGAGGCCGTGGGATCAAGCGTTACGTCGTCCCCACTGACAAGGCCGAACAGCGTGGCGGTGCCCGCCAGTTGCGCCAAGGTGGTCTGGTCGTAGACCTTGTTCTGCGCAGTGACGCCCAGGATCACCAGCGGTGCCGGGGTGATCGTCCCCGGGCCGGTCGCCTCTATCGGCAGGATATAGTTGGTAAGCAGCGTGTTCGCGCCCGCCACGAATTCCGAAGACGACGCCAGCAGGGCCGTGACCGAGCGGCTTCCGGCGTTGCGGCTGTCGTAGGCGCCTATGCGCGGCTGAACCTCGATACTCTCACCACTGACCAGACCGTTTATTTGGAAATTCGCGGAATTTAGGGTGACGCGGGTCGCTCCGTTGTAGACCTGGGTGGGATTGCCGATGATGCTTGCGGTCAATGGCGCGCGCAGGATCGTGCCGATGCCGGTCGCCTCGGTCGGCAAGGTGTAATTGTCCAGATTGGTGTTGGAGAACGGATCGAAGTCGCTGGGGGCCAGTTGGACGGTCACCGCCTGCGGCCCCGCGTTGAGGCTGCCATATTGGCCCACGGTCTGCGTGATCGCTGCCCCCTCGCCGGCGATGAACCCGCTCAGCGTGTAGTCGGACGGGCTTAGCGTGGCGACGGTGTTACCGTCGTAGATCTTGGTGGGATTGCCGGTGATGTCGACATTGATGACGCCGGGGCCAAGGTTGCGCCGGATGATCGTGCCCAGCCCGGTAACGGGGGAAGGGATGATGTAGTTCGACATCAGCGTGCCGGAATTGGCATTGAAATTGCTGGCGTCCAGATTGGCCGAAACCGTCCAGATCCCCGCGTTGGAAGACGCGTAGGTTCCCTGGGTTTGGGTGACAGTGGCACCTTCGCCGGTCACGAAACCATCCACCTGGAAGTTGGACGGCCCGAGAGAGGCGTTGGCGTTGCCGTCATAGGTCTTGGTGGGATTGCCGATGATGGTGATGTTGAGAGGCGCGGGCGTGATCTCACCCTGGATCGTGCCAGAAGTCGGCAGGATATAGTTCGACAGCAGCGTGTTCGGCCCCGCCACGTAATCGGACGTGTTGGCCGAAACGGCGATGTCCCAGATGCCGACGTTCTTGGACGCATAGTTCGTTGCCGAAGCCTGTGTCAGCGAGATCGATTCGCCGGGCACCAGATTGCTCAGCGTTGCGTTGGATGCGCTGACCACGGCTGCCGTAGTGCCGTCGTAAACCTTGGTCGGCATGCCGTTCCCGGTCACGCTCAAGGGCCGCGGCGTGATCGCCGCTGTTAGCGATGACGAGAAGCTGAGGTCGTAGTTGCCGGAGTCCGGCCCGGTCAGCAGGATCCCGGCGATAGTGACCGGGATGTTGGTGCCGACGTTCTTGGTGGCAAACGTGATCTGCGCGCCGGGGCCGGCAACGGGGGTGATGTCATCACCCGCATAGAGGCCGGTCACATCAAGGCCGGCGGTGTTGACGGCAGCGAAGAACGTACCGTCGTAAACCTTGTCGTTGGCTGTGACGCCAGAGACAACCAGCGATGCCTTGGTGATGTTGGCAGCCAGGCCAGTGGGCTGCGAAACGACGTAGTTGCCCGCCGCCGCTCCGGTAAGGGTTATTCCGTTGGCGGTGACGGGAATCGCGGTGCCAACGTTCTTGGTGGCGAACTCTCCGGTCGCGCCAGATAGGTTCAGCGAAACATCGTCGCTGCCCACCACGCCAAAGATCGACGCACCCGAAGTGTCGAGCTGGGCAACGGTGGTGCTGTCATAAACCTTGTCCTGCGCGACGATGCCGCTGATCAGGATCGATGCCGGATCGATCAGCCCCGCGCCGGTCGCAGTTGTCGGCAGGATGTAGTTAGAAAGGTTGGTTCCCGATCCGGCGCTGAAGTTGGGCGTGGTGAAAGTGGCATTCACTGTCCGCGCGCCGGCATTGGGTGAATCGTAGGATGCCGTTGCCGCATTGTCGACCGTGATCGACTCGCCGGCGGCCACCCCGGTCAGTTGGAAATTGGCGGAGGTGAGCGAGACGGCAGTGGTGGCGTTGTAAGTCTTGGTCGGCGTACCGATGATCGCCGCCGTCAGCGCCGCCCGGTTGATCGTACCGACCGCGTCGGTCACGCTAGGTGTCGTTACGGTATAGCCCAGGACGGGGATACCGTTGTGGGTCGCGGTGAAATTGGTGGCGGTAACGTCGATGCCGGTGCCGGCGTTCTTGTCGGCATATGTGCCGTCCAGCGTCCAAGCGTCATTGTTGATCACGCCGGTTACGTTGACGTTTCCGCTATTGAGCGTGGCGGTGGTAGTGCCGTCGTAATCCTTCACCACGGGCCCCAGGGTAAAGCTGACGCTGGGCGCCACCCGATAGAACCGCCCATTACCCGGCGCTGGGAACGCGGTGAGGTTGTTGTAGTCGTAGGAATAGTAATCCGGCGTCAGCCCGCCATCGGTATCATTGGCCGGATCGTTCGAGAGGACGTACCAGTTAGCGGTGCTGGATGAGAGGGCCCCCGCTCCGGCGTTGTTAACGAAAACGCCGGTTTCCAGCGCCATATAGGCCCGTGTGCTGATCGAGCCGCCGGCCGCAATGGTAAGCGTTCCCGGCAGCATGAACAGAGCCTGCCCCGCCGAAACCGGAGCATTGATGGCAACGTCGCGCCCGGCGTCTATCTCAAGTTCGCCGACGCCCGAGATCATCTGCCCCACCACGACATCGCGATAGGCATTGAGCGTAAGGGTGCCCGTCCCGGTCCAGACGATCGGGGCCGCAACCGTGATGTCGCCAACGCCGCCAGTTCCGCCGGCCGTGGTCTGCTGGGTCACGTTGGTGCCGGTGTTCAGCGTACCCACGATCGTGGACGCCGCCGTGGTATCGATCACCAGGTCGTCCGGATCGATCAGCCAGTTACCGCCGGGGCCGGCCGAGACGGTCGCAGCTCCGACGTTGAAGCTGTGGCCGGAGGTTTCGATCAACCCGCCGCCCTGCGCCCCACCCGCCGATATCCGGGCGCCATCGGCAATTACCGTGGACTGGGCAATGTCGGCACCGCTGGCATAGCCGGATGTGCCAACCAGCACTTCGCCGCCTTTGGTGCCTGTTGCGCTGATGTCCGCGGTGCCCGCAAGCCGCACGGCAGCGCCGTTGACGCCCACGGTGCCACCGCTGCCATCCGCGCGGGTTGCGGAAAGCGCACCGGCAACTTCCACCGTTCCAGATGGTGCAGTCAGCCAGAGCTGGCCGTCCACCGTCGCGGTGCCGGTCGCCTTGATCAACCCATCCCGATTGCCCGCGAGCGCGAAGATATTGCCGTTTGCCGCCTTCAGCGCGGCTGCAGCCGCCTCGATCCGGCCGGTCTGGGTAATATCGCCGCCACCAGCACCGTAGGATACGTAGATCCCATCCGCCTTGCCGTCAGTGGTTGCCAGCAGCACGTCATCCGCCGCCGCCAAGGTCACGCGGCCCTGAGCCGCGCTGATAAGGCCGCTATTGGCCACAGAACGAGCAATCAGAACAACGCTGCCGTTTTCAGCGCTTATAGTGCCTTGATTGTCGATCCCACCCGCCGAACCACCCACGGCACGCATCGCCCCGCCCGCCATGAAGGCAGCGGGATCGATCTGCCGCGTGGAGGCGACGAAACTGCCGCCGGTCAGCACTTTACCCCCCGGCCCTACAATCATCCCGTTGGGATTCATCAGATAGACCGACCCGGTGGCCGAGAGCGTGCCGTCGATCCGTGAAAGCTGCCCACCCATCACGCGATTGAGCGTCGCCCCGGCGGCATTGTTGATCTGGACGGTCTTGTCCCCGCCGATCGAGAAGTCCTTCCAGTCGATCACCGCCCGGGTCGAGCCCTGCGTGATCGTCATCGTCGACCCGGAAGTGGAGATCGCGCCGGAACCCGCGCTGAAGACGCCGCCTGTCGGCAGCGTCACCGTCTGCGCCAGAACAGGCGAAGATATCGTGAGAAACGCTGCCGTACCCAGAAGCAAACCGAGACGCGTTCGATTGGAACATCGCCGCGACAGGTTGCTACCTGCCATAAGCCCGGCTTTGTAAGAAGCCGTGCGATGTGAAGCCGAACCGCTCAAAATCTTCCGGCGCGAAGTCGCGACGCTCGGAGTCATACGCATCGGAATTCCGCCTCCGTTGCATGCTGTTGAGCAACTCTATTGAGCAGCTACTCGGTAATTTGCCTATCGGGAGAAACCCTTGGATCATTTCAACTCAGCTTGGTTCCGTGGGTTCCCGTAGGAATACCCAGCCCGTCGCATTCGCCGTGAGGCAGCAAAACATGCGCCAAAGCCGCTTGCATTCGCGCGCCGGGGCGGGAATGGCACCTGCAACGGCGACGAAAGGAAGTATCCGATGGACTTGGACGACTTACGCAGTTTCGCGATGGTCGTGCGCCACGGCGGCTTCTCCGCCGCCGAACGCGCCACTGGCGAGGCGCGCGGCAAGCTATCCAAGCGAGTGGCGAAGTTGGAGCGCGAACTGGGTGCAAGGCTGCTGGAACGCTCCACCCGCAATGTGCGGATCACCGAAGTCGGCCGGCAGGTCTATCGCCAGTGTGAGATCATTGCGGAGGGCCTCGCCGCCACCCGCGCGATTGCCGAACGTGCGCGTGAGGATGTGAGCGGGCTGCTGCGGATCACCTGCCCGCCCGGCCTGGCCCGCTTCCTGGGCGCGGAGCGGCTTGCCTCATTCCTGGCCCGCTATCCCCTGGTACGCGTCGACATGCATCTGACCAGTCGCCGGGTGGATATCATCCGCGAAGGCTATGACATCGCGCTCCGCGTAGACGTGGAGAAGGAAACCGACCTTTCGCTGACCATGCGCCAGCTTGGCCGGGGGCAGCGAATTCTGGTGGCCAGCCCGGAATTCATGGCGGAATTGACAGCGCCGGTGACGATCGAGACGCTCCAGTGGTTCCCCACGCTCTCAGTCGGCGAGCATGCGGAACATCACCGCTGGGATCTGGTCAGCGACGACGGGGGGCAACATCGTTGCTTTCACCAACCGCGTCTGATTTCCAACGATTCCAGCATCGTGCGAGACGCTGCGTTGAATGGCCTTGGCATCGCACTGCTCCACGAGCGCGCGTGCAGAGAGGATATGGCGCGAAACCGGCTCGAACGAGTCCTCCCGCAATGGCATACGGCGGAAGGCATCATCCACATGGTCTTCGCCACGCGCCTGGGAATGTCGGCGGCCCAGCGTGCCTTCATCGAGCATTACGCGGATCAGCCGTTCTTCACGACGGAGGCAGCGGCCGACAACTGATGGCGCTGCCGATTCCTTAAGCTGGGAGGAGAGGCGCCGCCTCTCCTCTCGCAAAGGTGTTTGGACTGGGCCCGCCCCGATCAGCGACGGGGACCGCCGTAATGGCCGTGATAGCCGCCGCGATAGCCTCCGTAATAACCGTGGCCAGGGCGGCCGTAGCTATAGTGGCGATAATACCAGCTGCGGTACGGATAGGGTCGGTACGTCCAGCGATTGCCGATGTATATCCAGGGCTGATACCATCCCGGTGCGGCATAATAATAAGGCTCGCCATAGCCTTCGTAGTAGAAGGCCGGCGCGCCGCCGCGCGCCACATAGCCCGGCGGGCACCCGGGACTGGTTGCACCGGTGCTGGCACTGCCGACCGCCGCGCCGCCAACCGCACCCATCGCTCCGCCGACGACGGCCCCTGCACCGCGATCATGCCGCCCTGCCACACTCGATCCCAGCAGCGCGCCCAACAGTCCGCCGATCAAGGCGCCGGAACCGGCATTGTTGCCCGACCGCACGCAATAACGCTGCGCCCAATCCTCGGCATGCGCCTCGTAGTATCGATCCTGTTCCATCTGCTGGGCATAAGCAGGGTCTTGCTGGTAGCCCGGCGGGGGCGGTGGGGGTTGCGATCCATTGTAGCCCTGCGGCGCCGTGTTGGCATAGCTGTCCAACGGCGGCGAGTCATAGGGCTGCGCGTACTGGCCCTGATATTGCCCCTGATATTGATCTGGATATTGGCCTGAATATTCCCCCTGGTACTGCCCTTGCGGGGCAGGCGGCGGCGGGGGTGGCGGAGCCGCATATGGATCGTACGATCCGGGCGGAGGGTAATCTTGCGCCATAGCGCTGGCGAGCGGCGTCGCGACCGCGACCAACCCCACCATCACGTACGCTCCCGCCTTTTGCAGCTTGCCGGCCATTTCGATCGTCCTGTCTTGTCTAGAAAACCGGATTTGCCATTCCCAGTGTGAACTGCCGCTGACGAGCAATGTTATGAAACATTATAAGATGTAACGAATTGTCCCAGGCTTGGATGCCGCCACCAAGCGACAAAGCGGCAATCCGATTGTCTCCCCACGGGAAACAGTCTGTCGAACACTCTTGGAATTATCCCAAAGCGATTGAGGGCGCATATCGCCGCTGTCCCAGGAGGACAGCAATACAGGGATAAGATAAAATGAAGACGTTCGTAGCAGGGATCCTCGCCGCAGCTTCGGTGTTCGCAGTCTCGCCCGCATTTGCAGACGCGTTCCAGGGTCCTTACGTCGGCGTGCAGGCCGGCTGGAACCATGACCGCGTGCGCGGCGCCGATACCGACATTGGCGACCTTGACGTCCGTGACAGCCGCGATTCCTTCATCGGCGGCGCTTTCGCCGGCTACAACTACAAGATCACGCCGAACGTGGTGATTGGTGCTGAAGGCGGCTTCAATCTGGGCGCGGACGACGCCGTGCGCGGTGGCGCGGCGGTTGTCGATCCCAACTATTCGTTCGATCTGTCAGCCCGTGCCGGCTACCTCGTCACCCCCAAGACCATGCTTTATGTCCGTGGCGGCTATGAAAATATGCGCGCCCGCGTTTCGGACGGCCTCACGCAGGGCCATGAAACTTTCGATGGCTGGAGCGTCGGCGGCGGCGTTGAGCGCGCGATCCTCGACAACGTGACCGCGCGCGTCGAGTACCGTTATTCGGACCTTGGCAGCAACGGCAACGGTTTTGATCGTCACCAGGCCCTGGTCGGCGTGGCCTACCACTTCTGACACTTATCCCGAAGCTGAGACGCAATTCGCGTCTCGGCTTCGGCAGTACCATCCCCCCGCCGCGCGATACCTCTCCCCCCGGGTATCGCGCGGATACTGCATTGGTCTTGGCCACGCGGGCGGCGACGCGATAATTCCATCGGCGGGGGCATTCCGCGGTCATGCGGCGGCACCCCAACAAAACAAGAAATGATGATGGAGAAGATGCCGTGGTCGCCATGACCCTCCCGGGAATTCCCGCGCCGATTTCACTCGCCCGCTCCGGATTGTCGCAATCGTAGCGCCATCGGCCTAGCGCCAACGGAAAGCCGCGCCGGCTTCCGCCTCGCTTACGCACGCACATCATCGGAGAGTGACGATGGTCAGCCTTTTGGTTCTGGCCGCAGCTACCGCTGCGTCTGCAATGCCCGCCCCTCAGGACGAACTGCAACAAGTGCCGACGGCCCCTGCCCCAACGACGCCCGCGCAGCCGCCGCGCGTGACACTGCCCGTGCCGCCCACTGCGCCGACCGATCTTTCCAAGGCCGCCGTCGAGAACCCGCCGATGGGATCCGACGTGCAGCTTCAGCGCACGCCGCGCGCGCAGGCGCTACCTTATGACGAGGATTACAGCGACCTTGCCGACCCGGCCAAGCGCAAGGGCCCGTGGGCCAATCTCAAGTACATTCCGCTGACGGACGCCAGTTACCTTACGCTCGGCGGCGAACTGCGCTGGCGCTTTGAACTGCGAAACGAGGAGCGCTTCGGCGGTGGCAAGCAGGACGACGACGGCAACTTCGAACAGCGCATCCGCGTCTGGGCCGACCTGCATCTGGGCGATCACCTTCGAGTGTTCGGCGAACTGAAGAGCGGGTTGCAGGCAGGTTACAGCGGGCAACAGATCGTCTCGGACAAGAAGACGATCGATCTGGCGCAGGCCTTCATCGAAGTGCATGCCCCGGCCGGCGACGGGACACTGAGTTTCCGCGTCGGCCGGCAGGAAATCGGCATCGGCGGCTTTCGCCTGTTCGACATGCGCGATGGGCCGAACGTTCGACGCTCATTCGATGCCGCGCGCATCCGCTATACGCGCGGGCCGTGGGATGCAGAAGTGTTGGGCGGCTTCACGATCACCGAGACGACCACAGCCTTCGACAACAGCACCAATTACGACGCCCCCTTCTGGGGCGCGCGCGTGGCGCGCGACATGGGCTGGATGCTCTCCGGCGCAAGGCTGGAGGGCCTGTGGGTCCACACGAGGCGACCCATCGCCAAGTATGACGCCGGCGCTGCGGCAGAGAGCCGCGATACCTTCTCGCTCCGCTTCAGCGGCAAGCACGAAAAGCTGGAGTGGGATGTCGAAGGCATCGGCCAGACCGGGCACTGGGGCCAGCAGACCGTTCGCGCCGGCTTCCTGACTGCGTACGCCAGCTACGGCCTCTCGCTACCCGCCGCCCCGCGCCTCGGCATGCGGTTCGAGATCGGATCGGGCGACAAGGACAAGTCCGACAACCGGATGAACACGTACTATCAGCTGTTCGCCCGTCCGCTGACGATCAACGGCGAACTGGGCCGGGCCAACCTCATAACCGTGGGCCCTACCGCCACAATTACGCCGATGAAGAAGCTGACGGTCGACGCCACGGTGATGGGCCTCTGGCGCACGTCTCGCCAGGACGGGCTCTATGGCGCGCCCGGGCAGCTTATCATCAACGCGGACGAGGGAACCGCACGGCAGGTCGGCGTGCGCGGCACGCTGGGCGCGCGCTATGCGATTTCGCCGTTCTGGGTGGTGGGCACCTACTACAACCACGTCCAGAAGGGCCGCTTCCTCAATCAGGTGCCTGACGGCCACAACCTCGATTACTTCAACATGTTCACGACGTTGCGCTTCTGACGGAGGATCAGCGTGTGGGTGCCTGCGTCCGCAGGTAGGCGATCAGATCGGCGCGGTCGAGCGGATCGGGCACTCCGCCGAACTGCATCGCGGTTCCGGGAACGAGTGCGGCGGGATTAGCCATCCATGCATCCAGCGTCCGCTCGTCCCACTGCCTATCCGCCCGGGTGAGCGCGGCGGTATAGCCGTATCGCGTGCGATTGGTGCCGAACGTCTTGCCGAAGACGCCGAAGAGGTTCGGCCCGCCCCGGTCCATCGCGCCTTCCATCACGCTGTGGCAGCTGGCGCATTGCCGGAACTTGCGCGCGCCTGCGTCCGCACTGGCGACTTTCATCAGGCTTTCCAGCGTGGGATGAGGGCCGGCCGCCTTCAGACGTTCTTCATGGCGGTCATCGCCGCAACCACCCAGCATCGCGGCGGCGGCCAGCATGAGCGGCAGGACCTTGGCGGTGAAACCAGTCATGTGGTCAGTCGCGATGGAAGAACGCGGGGCGGCCAGCCAGCACATTGCGCGCCATCAGCCCGCCGTCGTGCAGCGCCAGCGCGCCGCCCGGCATGGCATCGTCCCAGAAGCCGTGATCGGCATACTGGCCGAGCGCTTCCTCATACCGTTCCACCAATCCCGCCTGCGCGGAGAACAGATCGAGCGCGACGCAGATTTCCGGAAAATCATCCCCCTCCCCATCACGCACCGCGCGCGAAAGGTCCGAGCGTCCGGTCGCATCGAAGCATCCGGCCACGAATGCGCGGGCTAGATCGAGCGGCCGCTGATGAGCTGGACGTACGCGTTCCAAGGTGCCCTCAACCGTCACGTTGCTTCGCCCGCGCGTTGAGATCGGCCCAGAGCTTCTCGGTCCCGGCCTCCTGCGCCTTGTTCACGTATTGAGAGGCGACCAGCCAGCCCTTGATATATTGCAGCGGCACCACGCATCCGATCCCCAGCAAGGGGAACGAGGTTACCAGATGGACCCAGAACGGCGGTTCGAAGGCGACCTGCAACCACACCGCGAAGAACGTGAGTGGAAAGGCGATGATGCAGAGCGAAAAGAACGCCGGCCCGTCATCCGGCGCGGCGAAGCCGTAGTCCAGCCCGCAATTCGGGCAGGTAGTCTGCAGCTTCAGCCACTTGCGAAACATCGGTCCCTTCCCGCAACGCGGGCACAAGCCCTTGAGACCGCAGCGGAATATCCACTGCGCTTTGGTGGTCTGCGGTGTGTCTGGTGTCGTCATGGTCCAATCCGCGTGAGCGTGTCCCTCGAGTCGATATTGCCTTATATGGGTTTTGCATGCATACAAAGTCAATGCATACTACGACGCAAAGATGGCTGCCGGATATCGGGCAGGTCAACGGACCGGTCTATCTGGCTATATGCGCCGCCATTGCGCGCGATCTTGAACAAGGCCGGCTGACCCCCGGCGATCGTCTTCCGCCCCAGCGCGAACTGGCGGATGCTCTCGGAGTCGATGCCGGAACGGTGACTCGCGCTTATGCAGAGGCCCGCAGGCAGGGCCTGATCGATGCAGAAGGCCGGCGCGGCAGCTTCGTGCGGGGAAGGCCCGGCAACAACGCCGCGAACGAGATCCCGCCTTTCGATACCGGCATGAACCTGCCTCCGGTTCCAGCCAGCGGCACATTCGCAAAGAGTTTCGCGGCAAACTTGCAGGAGATTCTGAGCGGGCCCGCCGCGGCGAACCGTCTGCAATATCAACCGTCAGGCGGATCGCCGGAGGATCGCTCCGCCGGGGCGCAGTGGCTCGCCTCCTCCGGCATCGAGACGAGCGAGGACAACGTCGTGGTCACCAGCGGCGCGCAGACCGCGCTGCACGCCGTTGCCAGTTCCATCCTGCAACCCGGAGACTCGGTCTGCGTCGGCCCCTTCGTCTATCCGGGCTGGACGGCCATCTGCCGCCGGCGGGGCATTGCCATCGTCCCGCTTCCCGCCGACGAACACGGCATCGATCCGGATGGGCTTGAGCGGGCCTGCTCGGCAGCAACCATCCGCGCCGTCTATCTGGTTCCGGACAACGACAATCCGACGACCGCGACGCTCAGCCATGAACGGCGGAAACGTATCGTCGAGATCGCACGCCGGTACGACGTGCTGATCATAGAGGATGATCCGTACTCCCGCCTGGGGACCGGAGACCTCCCTCCCCTTGCCGCACTGGCGCCGGAGCGGACGTGGCATGTCGCCAGCCTGTCCAAGCTGATCTCCCCGTCGCTGCGCATCGCCTATCTGCGCGCGCCCCTTCTTCGCGACGCGCTGCGCCTTGCCACCGATACGCATGAGACCACGATCATGCCGCCGCCACTCAACATGGCCGTATCCACGCGCTGGCTGAACGACGGTAGCTGGGCGGCGCTCGTCGGCGAAGTGCGTGCCGAATGTCAGGCGCGGCAGGCGATCGTCGCCGATGTCCTGCCCGCCGAGGCCTATCGCGCGGCGCCGACCGGCTATCACCTCTGGATCCCGCTCCCCGGCGAAACGCGTGCATTCGAATTGGTAAACGCCTTGCGCACGCTGGGCGTTTCGGCCGTTTCGAGCGAGCATTTCCGCGTCGATCCCGCGTGCGCGCAACATGCCGTGCGGCTATCGATCGGCGGCAGCGTGGACCATCGGCGCCTGCGGCGCGCGCTGGAAGTGACGGAAGCCATGCTCCACCACCAGGACGGCCGGGCCAGCCCGATGGTGTGAGGATCAACCAGTCGGGCTATGGCCTCCGACTGCTTGCGGCGCTAAGGGGCCGCCATGTCGATTGCCAAAGATCTCGTCGAACTGGGTAAGCATGTAGCCGCGCAGCATGGCTGGCCGGCCGCCAAGGCGTTCAAGGCCTATGAAATGAGCGAGGCCGATCGCGCCGTGCTGTCGAAGTGCGCGGTCGATCTGCTGAAGATTTTCCCGTCGGCCCACGGAACCAGCGCCTTGATGAGCGCCACCCTGGCCGTCCATCTCGAAAGCCGGCTGGATGCGCCCATCCAGGTCGTGGCGGGCACGCTCTCGGTCGAGGGCGTGCCGGTATTTGGCGGCCGCATGCCGTTCGACGGCGCCACGATCTTTGGCGACGCTGATACGGATTGGGCCCATCCGGACTGGAACGGCCACGTTTGGGTGATGATCGGCGGCTATATCGTCGATATTTCGATCTTCCGATCCGCCTATTCGGCTCACGGACCGGCCCGGTTGGCGCGGCACGTCGATCTGGTCTTCGGGCCGAACAAGGGCCTCTACGTGGATCGCTGGAAGCGCACCGCGCAAATGGGCCTGAGCTACGAGCCGCAATATGTCCTCGGCGCGGAAGACGTCACGCGCCTGATGGGCGGCGCCTACCACCTTATCAAGCAGAACGGCGCCGAGTGACCCGCCGCTGGTAGCGCGGAAGCTACCGCCCCGGTGATCCCTTTACCTTTATGCCCCGCGCCTTGGGTGAAGGCGTGGTGCTTCCGGCTGCCTGCCGCTGGAACGCGGCAGCGACCCATCCGTTGTGATTCCTGAACGGGAACGCCGGAATAAGCCTTCTTTTCACGGCATATCTTGAAAACGGAGCATCTTGCCGCGCGCCATATTCCGCCTCCCTCGCATGGGCGATGGCCTGCCTCCAAAACCCCGCTTGTATCCCTGCAACAAGAACTTTAATGTCAACCAAATCAATTGAGATTAGGCATGCACTTCTGAACGGGAGACGTGACAAGATGAGTGCCACCAAAATCCACCGCCGCATGTTCCTTGCCGCGGCAGCCGCAACGGCGTTGACCGCTTCGCTTGCGGGCTGCGGGGGCGGCGGGAAGGCTGGAAACAGCGTTCAGATCACCAATGTCTCCTACGATCCGACTCGCGAACTCTACCAGGCGATCAACCCGGCCTTCGCCACCTATTGGAGGAAGAGGACCGGGCAGGACGTGACCTTCCGCATGAGCCACGGCGGTTCGGGCAAGCAGAGCCGCGCGATCATAGACGGGCTCGACGCCGATGTAGCCACCCTGGCGCTGGCCTATGACATCGATGTGATCTCCTCCAAGGCGAAGCTGCTGCCGGCCGATTGGCAGAAGGCCCTGCCCGACAACAGCTCGCCCTACACCTCGACCATCGTGTTCCTCGTCCGCAAGGGCAATCCGAAGGGCATTCACGACTGGAACGACCTGGTGAAGCCGGGCGTAGAGGTCATCACCCCCAACCCCAAGACCAGCGGCGGTGCGCGCTGGAATTTCCTGGCCGCCTGGGCCTATGGCCGCAAGGCCGGCGGCGGTTCGGAAGCCGCGGGCGAGGCCTATGTGAAGCAGCTCTTCTCGCACGTGCCCGTGCTGGACAGCGGCGCACGCGGATCGACCACTACCTTCGTCGAACGCGGCATCGGCGACGTGCTGCTGGCCTGGGAGAACGAGGCGCTGCTGGCCGAGAAGAAGCTGGGCGCCGGCAAGTTCGAAATCGTCAATCCCTCGATCTCGATCCTGGCAGAGCCGCCGGTTGCCGTCATCGCCGCCAACGCGAAGAAGCATGGCACCGAGGAAGTATCCAAGGCCTACCTCGAATATCTCTACACGCCTGAGGCGCAGGTGGCGATTGCCCGCAACTTCTACCGGCCCAGCGACCCCAAGATCGCGGAACAGTTTGCGGGACAGTTCCCGAAGATCAACCTCGTGACTATCGACAAGGACTTCGGCGGATGGACCAAGGCTCAGAAAACGTTCTTCGACGACGGGGGCGCGTTCGACCGGATCTACACCAAGAAGTAAACCGGCGCCCCCGGGTTCCTGACCCCCGGCGCCCCCAATCGAGCAGGCCACTGCAGATGTCTTCAACCGCAAAGCGCAAGACGCGCTGGCGTGCGCCTTCGGTGCTGCCGGGCTTCGGGCTGACCTTCGGGTTCAGCCTGGCTTGGCTGTCGCTGATCGTGCTTATCCCGCTATCCACCCTGTTCCTGAAATCGGCCGGCATGGGTTGGCACGATTTTGTGGAAGTGGGCTTTTCGCCTCGCGCGCTGGCCGCATATCGCCTGAGCTTCGGCACGGCGGCCGCTGCGGCGGTGATCAATGCCGTGTTCGGCCTGTTGGTGGCCTGGGTTCTGGTCCGCTACGAATTTCCCGGAAAGCGGGTGGTGGGCGCACTGGTGGACCTGCCTTTCGCGCTGCCGACGGCGGTTGCGGGCATCGCGCTGACCTCGCTCTACACGCCGACCGGGTGGATCGGGCAGTTCTTGGACCCGCTGGGCATCAAGATCGCCTTCACCGCCGCCGGCATCACCATCGCGCTGGTCTTCATCGGCCTGCCTTTCGTGGTGAGATCGGTGGAGCCGGTGCTGGCCGATCTGGGCAAGGATGTGGAGGAAGCCGCCGCCACGCTGGGTGCCAACCGTTTCGAGACTTTCTTTCGCGTGATCTTCCCGGCGATCATGCCGGCCCTCTTCACCGGCGCGGCGCTCGCCTTCGCGCGCGGCGTGGGGGAGTACGGATCGGTGATCTTCATTTCCGGCAACATGCCCGGCAAGACCGAGATCGCGCCGCTGCTGATCGTCACCCAGCTAGAGCAATATGCCTATGACGGCGCAACCGCGATCGCCATGGTCATGATGCTGATTTCCTTCGCAATCCTGTTCACGCTTAATGCGTTGCAGTCCGCCCGCCGCAGGAGGCTTGGAGCATGACCCAGCGCAGCGTTGGAACTGAAACCCGCCCCACGCAGGTGATCCTGATCCTGCTGGCGCTAGCCTTCCTTGCCTTCTTCCTCGTCATGCCGCTGCTTGCAGTCTTCAGCGAGGCGCTGAAGCAGGGACTGGAGCCCTTCCTGGAAGCCGTGGTGAACCCCGATGCGCTGGCCGCGATTAAGCTGACGCTGCTGATCGCCGCGATCAGCGTGCCGCTGAACGTGATCTTCGGGCTTGCCGCAAGCTGGGCGATCACCAAGTTCAGCTTCCCCGGCAAGAACCTGTTGCTGACGCTGATCGACCTGCCGTTCTCGGTCTCTCCGGTGGTTTCGGGCCTGATCTTCGTGCTGCTGTTCGGCGCTCAGGGCCTGCTGGGCCCTTGGTTGGCAGAACATGACTTGAAGATCATCTTCGCGGTGCCGGGCATCATCCTTGCCACCGTGTTCATCACTTTCCCGTTCGTTGCGCGGGAGCTGATCCCGCTGATGATGGAACAGGGCAAGGATGACGAGGAAGCCGCTGTCTCGCTCGGCGCCAACGGTTGGCAGACTTTCTGGCACGTAACCTTGCCGAACATCCGCTGGGGCCTGCTCTACGGCGTGCTGCTCTGCAATGCGCGCGCGATGGGCGAATTCGGCGCGGTATCGGTCGTCTCCGGCCATATCCGGGGCGAGACCAACACCATGCCGCTGCATGTCGAGATCCTCTACAACGAATACGATTTCGTCGGAGCCTTCGCGGTCGCCTCGCTGCTGGCCGCCCTCGCCCTCGTCACGCTCGTCCTCAAGAGCGTGCTGGAATGGCGCTTCGACCTTCACTCGGGAGCAAAGCATTGATCCGCGTCGAGAACATCACCAAGCGCTTTGGCGATTACGCCGCGCTCCACGGCATCGATCTTGAGATCCAGCCGGGCGAATTCATCGCCCTGCTCGGCCCCTCCGGCTCGGGCAAGACCACGCTGCTGCGCATCATCGCCGGCCTGGAATTTCAGGACGAAGGACACGTCTACTTCGATGGCGAAGACGTGTCCCACATCCCGGTCGGGCGGCGCAATGTAGGCTTCGTGTTCCAGCAATATGCGCTGTTCAAACATATGACGGTGGCGGATAACGTCGCCTTCGGCCTGAACGTGCGCAAGGCGAAGAACCGCCCGAAGAAGACCGAAATCCGCGATCGGGCGGAGGAACTGCTGCGCATCGTCCAGCTTGAGGGTCTTGGCGGGCGCTATCCAGGCCAGCTTTCGGGCGGCCAGCGCCAGCGCGTGGCGCTCGCCCGCGCCCTTGCCATCGAACCCAGCCTGCTGCTGCTGGACGAGCCGTTCGGCGCGCTGGACGCCAAGGTCCGCAAGGATCTGCGCCGCTGGCTGCGCGATCTGCACAAGCAGATGGGCCTGACCTCCATCTTCGTGACGCACGATCAGGAAGAGGCGCTGGAACTGGCCGATCGCGTGGTCGTGATGGACCACGGCCGGATCGACCAGATCGGCACGCCGGAGCAGGTATACATGGAGCCGGCGACAGCCTTCGTCTCGCACTTCGTGGGTGAGACCAACCGTCTGCCCGATGGCCGCCATGTGCGCCCGCACGACATCGCCATCGTCTCCGAAGGCGGACAGGCCCTGGCGGTGGACAACGTGTTCCGCAAGGGCAGCGCCTGGCGCGTCGAGGGTCGCCTTGCGGCCAGCGAAACCGTGGTCGAAATCGACATCGACGCCAACGAAATTCCCCCCACCATCGGCCAGACCGTGCGGATCGAAGCCCGCCGCGCCCTGACCTTTGCCAGCTGATTTCAAGGAGCCCCCGATGACTGCCAATTCGCCCCAGACGGGCAACGCGTCCCAGACGGAACGACAGCTTGAAGAAAACATCGCCACCGTTCGCGAAGCATTGAAGAACCTGCGTTACGGGAATATCTCGCTGACCGTCCACGACGGCCGCGTCGTGCAGATCGACGTCACCGAAAAGAAGCGATTCCAGTAAGGCGCACCCACCCCCAAATGCCGCAGAAATCCGCGCTGATCATCCGGCACGTCCCGCACGAGGGCGTGGCCGGATACCGCCAGCCCATCGAAGACCACGGATATCTCGTCGACCGTATCGACGTGACCGATCCGGCCTTTTCCTCGCTCGACCTGTGCGAGCCGGACCTGCTCATCATGATGGGCGGACCGATGGGGATCTATGAGCAGGACGTGCATCCGTGGATTTCGTGCCAGATGCGCCGCCTTGCCCGCAGGCTGGAAGCGGACCGGCCGACGCTGGGCGTCTGCTTCGGCGCCCAGATGATCGCGGCGGCAATGGGGGCGCATGTCTATGCGGGGCCGGCCAAGGAAGTGGGCTTTCACGCGGTGACCGTACGCGATACCGCGCTGGAAGGCCCGCTGCGCCATATCTCCGGCGTGCCGGTGCTACACTGGCACGGCGACACTTTTACCCTGCCTGAAAACGTCGAACTGCTGGCGTCCAGCCATGTCTACGAGCATCAGGCCTTCCGGCGCGGCAGCAACATTCTGGCGCTCCAGTTCCATGCCGAAATGGGCATGGACCCGCGCTTCGATGCCTGGATCGAGCAATGGCCGGGCGCCGTGATCGAGGCTGGCGGTGACGAGGCATCACTACGCCGCGCGCATGAGGAACTGGGGCCCGGTGCCGTCGCTGCCGGGCGAGCGATGATCGACGAGTGGCTGCTTGGTTTGAATTGAGCCTTCCCGTCGTTCGGCTCCGGCTCAGTTCAACAGGTAGTTCACCGGTGCGATCGCGGGCGGCAGATCGCATTCGCCCAAGGCTGACAGCATCTCACGCTCCACGGTGCGTGCCATGGCATCGAGCGGCAGGTCGTTCGGCTCCATGCCGAAGGGATCTTCCAACTGATCGCCCAGCGCGTCGAGACCGAAGAACGTGTAGCTGACCAGAAGCACTGGCAAAGGCGTCCACCAGCCTAGTGTTCCGGCCAAAGCGAACGGCAGCGCCAGACAGAAAATATAGGCGGTGCGGTGCAGCAGCAGCGAATAGCTGAAAGGTACCGGAGTCAGCGCGATCCGCTCGCAGCCCGCTTGCACTTGGGCAAGTAGGTGCAGTTGCTCCTCGATCAGCGAATGATGGATTGCGCCAATCTTCTCCGCTTGCGTGAGCGTGAGGCAACGCCGGCCAATCTCGGTAAGCAGCCGGTCGCACGGATTGACGGCGCCGCGCCATGGCCCCTCACCGGAATGCGCGACAATGGCGGCAATCTCGTCCCGATCACGAAGACGAGCGGCAAGGCCTGCCGTGAAACCGGATACGCCGTTCAGAATGAACGCGCGATCGCCTTCGTCCAGCGTAGTTACCCGCCGTGCCAGCGATCGGATGGCGATCACCAGTGAGCCCCACAGCTTTCGCCCTTCCCACCAACGATCGTAGCAGGCGTTGTTGCGAAAGCTCATGAAGATCGAAAGCGCTATGCCGATCAGCGTGAAGGGAATGGCGCTGATCTGCGCGAACATCCCGGGGCGGGCCTGCGCCGCCAGAACGGCGAAAACACAGATCACCGCGATCGACGCCAATCGCCCCGCGATCCGCGGCAGGATGGAGCCGCGAACCGCAAAGGCAACTTGCCATAGACCCGGCTTGGGGCGGACGATCATTCCGTGGGATCACCGTAGATGAAGGCCACAGTGCCCGAACGCAATCGCACTTCGCGGCGCACATAGTCGACTTCGTACGCGTCCGCGCTGGCGACGTCCGCGGCGGTCAGCCGGAAAACCGTGCCTTCAACCGCGTCGGCCGGATCGTCGCTACGTTCCACCATCGGATGCCAGCGGGTGCCGCTCTTGGCGATGACTTCGGGATCGGTGATCTCGATCATCCGTTGCCGCCAGCCCGGAATGGCGTCCGGCTCGCCAACGACAAGCCGGCCGAACAGCGCCTTTTGCACGGCCGGATCGCGCAGAGTGCCATAAGAGAATAGCAGCACGTCGCTCATCGCCGGGAACCTCAGGCCAGGGCCACGTTGACGATGCGCGGCTGCGTGAAGTCCTCCATGCCCTCGATCCCCTGCTGGCGACCGATGCCGGATTGCTTGGCGCCGCCGAAAGGCACGTCGAACGGCAGTTCCAGATGGCGGTTGACCCACACGGTGCCGCTCTCGATCCGCGCCGCGACCTCCGCACCGCGCTCCACATCGGAAGTCCAGATCGTCGCACCAAGACCGTAATCGCTGTCGTTCACGCGGGCGATGGCATCGTCCAGATCGTCATAGGCCAGCACCGGCAGCACCGGGCCGAACTGTTCCTCACGCACCAGACGGGCATCGTCGGGCAAATCCCGCACGATAGTCGGGGCGATGAAGTAGCCGTCTCCGTCGATCGGCTCGCCGCCGGCAACCAGCGTGCCCTGCCCCTTCGCCTCCTCGATGAAGCCCAGCACTTTTTCGTACTGCGCGCGGTTCTGGATCGGGCCCATCGTGGTGCCCTGCTCCAGCCCATCGCCCACGACCGCCTCGCCAGCCTGACCCGCAAGCGCATCGCAGAGCGCGTCCACCATGTCGCGCGGGGCATAGACGCGCTTGATTGCAAGGCAGATCTGGCCGGAATTCGTCGTGGCGCCCGCGAAGATCCGGGGCGCCACGCGGGCGACGTCCGCATCATCAAGGATCAGTGCGGCATCGTTGCCGCCCAGCTCCAACGTGAAGCGCTTCAGCGTGTCGGCCGCGCTAGCCAGCACTTTCTTGCCGGTCGGCGTCGATCCGGTGAAGCTGACGTGCGCGACGTGCGGATGGCGGCTGAGCAGCGCGCCAAGATCATTCTGGTCGACCAGCGTCTGGAACACGCCGGCGGGCAGAATTTCCGCGGCGACCTCACCGAGCAGCAGCGTGGTCAGCGGCGTCGTCGGTGCCGGCTTGGCAATCACCGCGTTACCGGTGATAAGCGCGGGCGCCATCTTCACCACCAGCAGCAGCAGCGGATAGTTCCACGGCGTGATCGCGGCAACGACGCCCAGCGGATAGCGCTGCTCGACGATCCGTTCTTCAACAGTTTCGCGCAGGATATGCGGCTTCAGTTCCTGCTCCGCATAGTAAGTGATCGCGGCGATGCTGGCGCCGACCTCGCCCCGTGCCTGGTCCAGCGGCTTGCCCTGCTCCTGCGTGAGCAGGCGGGCGAAATCCTCCGACCTTTCCGTCATCGCGGCGGCCAGTCCCTCAAGATAAACGCGGCGATCGGCGTAGCTGCGGCCCGACCAGGCCGGAAAAGCACGGCGAGCAGCGGCGACCGCCGCTTCGGCCTGCGACTCGTCTGCGCGCGGCGCCAGAGCGAGGCGGCTGCCCGTTGCCGGATTGACGACTTCCAGCGAGGCGGCGCCGGGCACCAGCTTGCCGTCGATCAACAGTGCGAATTCCATGCGGGGCATCCTTGGAAACTTGTGGGGGGATTGCTGGCATGGGCCATGCCGCCAGCAAGGGCAAGGGGGTAGAAGGGCGGGTCCGCTTACTTGCGGCGAGCGGCCTTGACCAGCGCATAACTCGTTATCCCGCAAAGGCCTATCGCCAGAACGAGCCCGGTCACCGCGCCCCATTTCGCTCCGGTCCCACCGCCCAACAGCCCGCCCAGAACCAACCCGAGCAGCGGCAGAACGATAAGGGAAAGGCATCCGATGGCGACCATGGCCGGCTCCTGCGCTTCGATCGATGGGGCCCCGTGGGACGGTGTACCTGAACGACACCTTGCCGCACATTGACGGCACCTGGATGCACATCGGCGACACATTGGCAATTCACGGTTGGTTCCCGCCATGAACTCCATTCGCCGCTACCCAGCCCCGGTTGAAGGCAACGCGGTAGCCAGGCGAAAGCGCCCCTGCTTTTGGGTGGTCCACCGAACGAATCTGCTCCTTCGATCAATCGCGATCGAAACAGGGTGGACCGTTTCGGTGTGTTTTCCTGTCCGTGATGTTGCCTTGCAACATCGTCAGCGGGTCGCCGGGAAAGCTTCGGTCAAAGTTATGCGGGTGGCGCCGGTAAACGGCGTTTGGGTCTCTTTTGTCAAAGCATCTTCGGGAAGCATGAACAACAAGATCAAAATTCCGGGTCGCCGGGTTGTGGCGCGCGCGCTGCTGACGCTGGCCGCCGTGATGGGCGTTGCCGGTGGATTTGCCGGGCAGGCAATCGCCGCGCCGCTGCAATGTGTGCCCTACGCCCGCGACCATTCGGGCATCGACATCCACGGCAATGCCTGGACCTGGTGGGAACAAGCACGCGGCGTCTATGCCCGCGGCAGTTCCCCGAAGATCGGCGCGGTCATGACGATGGCGCCTTCGCACGCGATGCCGCTGGGCCATGTTGCCGTCGTCGAGAAGATCGTCGATTCCCGCCACATCCTGCTCGATCATGCCAATTGGTCCGGGCCCGGCAAGATCGATCGCGGCGCCTTGGCGGAGGACGTGTCCACCGCCGGCGACTGGAGCGAAGTGCGCGTATATTACGCCCCGTCCGGTGGCCTGGGATCGCGTACCAACCCTGTCTTCGGCTTCATCTATGCCGAGTCCACTACTATCACCGAAACCACGATCGCCGCAGCGCCCTCAGCAGACGACGATCGCGATGCGGGCTGACGCTTCCCCAACGGGGGCTTAGCGGCTGATGGCCCGCTTTGCGGGCACGACCGCGAAGTCATCGGCCTCTACCACTCCATTTGCGACACTGGCCTGCGCCAATATCCCGAGCAAATAGCGCGCATAGTCAGACTTTCCGAGCCGTGAGATCGATCGTTCGAACTCACCCTCGTTGATGAACCCGCGCCGGAACGCGATTTCCTCCGGACAGGCGATCTTCACGCTTTGCCGCTTTTCCAGGATGCGGACGAATTCGGCGGCGTCCATCAGGCTCTCCGGCGTGCCGGTGTCGAGCCAGGCATAGCCCCGCCCCATCAGTTCGACCGAAAGCCCGCCCCGTTCCAGATAGGTCCGGTTGACGTCAGTGATCTCCAACTCACCCCGCGCAGAGGGTTTCAGGTTCGCGGCGATGTCCACCACTTGCGCGTCGTAGAAATAGAGGCCTGTCACCGCCCAGTTCGATCGCGGTTGCTGCGGTTTTTCCTCGATCGAGACGGCGTTCATTCCGGCATCGAAGTCCACCACGCCGTAGCGTTCGGGATCCTGCACATGGTAGGCGAAGATGCTCGCGCCATGGCCGCGCCCGCCGGCACGCGCCAGTAGTTCGGGCAGGCCGTGGCCGTGGAAGATGTTGTCTCCCAGAATGAGCGCGGAGGGCTCTCCTGCCACGAAATCTGCACCAATGATGTAGGCCTGCGCCAATCCCTCCGGCCGGGGCTGGGCCGCATATTCGATCTCCATGCCCCATTGGCTGCCGTCGCCCAGCAACTCGCGGAATGCCGGCAAATCGCGTGGCGTGGAAATCAGCAAGACCTGCCGGATCCCCGCCAGCATCAGCGTGCTCAGCGGATAATAGATCATCGGCTTGTCGTAGACGGGCATAAGCTGCTTGGATGCCGCCAGCGTCATGGGATAGAGCCGCGTCCCGCTGCCTCCCGCCAAGATAATGCCCTTCATATCAAAGCTCCCGAAGGTTGGCGGCGGAACGTCCGCTCCGCACTGGCCAAGGGTGGATGACTTCTTCCCGGCAAATCGCGGGCAACGGACACAGAAAACTCAAAATCGCAGATCTCCGCCATTCGATGGCCGGGGACCACTTTACTCTATCCCGCAATCACCCATCTGAAGATCACCAAGGCAATGAAGTGAATATCGCGTCAGACCGGCTCGCACGACAATCGGGCTTTCGCGATATTGCGGCGTTGACCATTCGGCCGTTCGGTCAACGCCGCCCTCCCGCCTCCCCCAAAACAGTCGGTGACGCCGACCTTTGTTTCCAATTACAATTTCGAATATTGCGATGCTGTAACAACAATCATAAAATGCATCCGCATTATTCTTAAACACCTGCTTGGCGGAGCAGTTCATACGGCCACCTCGTCTGAGGCGCTGAACAATTGGCGCATTGGAAAACAGAGGCGTTCGAAACAGATGGCTACCGCAGTCTCCCTCGCAATACGAAACGCACTGGTCCGCGAAGGCGTCCGGCGCATTCTGTCCGATTCATGGTTCGACATTGTCGAGACTGTCGACAATCTGGACGAACTGGATCTTGCCCTGCCGTCCGCTTCGGAAGCCCGTATTCTGGTGATCGACCGATCGCTGCTTGGCCCCGATGGCGCAACGACCGTGGCAACAACCCAGGCCCGGTTTCCGAACACGCGGATCGTGACGCTGGTGGACAGTTTCGATTTCCCCCAGATGGTGGCGATCTATGCTGCGGGTGCCTACGCCTATTTCCTGGATCACGTTCCCTACCAATCGCTGGTGGCGATGATGCAGATGGTGGCGATCGGCCAACGAGTGGCGCCGCCCGAACTGGTCGACCTGCTGGATAAGATGCTGCTGGTTACCAATTCTCCGCCCCAGCGCACCTCCACCGACTCCTACAATCTCAATCCACGTGAGCGATCCGTCCTCACCCATCTGGGGCAGGGACTGCCCAACAAGGCCATCGCGCGCGATCTGGGGGTCAGCGAATCCGCAATGAAGGCCACCGTGAAGTCGATTTTAAAAAAGCTGGGGGTCCAAAATAGGACACAAGCGGCAGTCATGGCACGAGAGCTGGCCCTGTCGGAACCCCTGCGCCCTGCCCGCGACATCGTGCTGGCAAATGGCCCGTCCAGCGACGGCAGAAAGCCTCGTCAGCCGCGCTTCAACGCTCCTGCAGAACGGTTGGACGCGCGCCGGAAGTCTTTGCCGAAAAGCGGTTTTGTTAGCTGAGTGCTAACGAGGGCCCATCATTTTCCCCTCACCCACCCCGCCTTCCACACCCCCGGAGCAGCCCTGCTCCGGGGTTTAGTGTGCAAACGTGTACATAGCTCGACCGGATCAGCCGGTCATACTTACGCGGCGATTTAGTATGAATTGGGCGCACTCATGTGATGCGAAAGATACCCCAAGGCAAACCATACGGCTGCATCCGCGCCCAAAATATAGCGTGACTCACCAGGGTCCCTAGGTAACACTACGAAGGAAGCCAAGTTGGTTTCACTAATTAGATGGGGGATTTTCATGCACAGGTTTGGTAATGATGATGCCGTTCAACTTACGGCACGTGAACTGGATGTATTGCGTTACGTCGCGATGGGCCGTTCTGCCAAAGAAACCGCCATCGAATTGAATATCGCACCGTGCACTGTCGAACGCCATGTTGAAAACGTCCGGCTCAAGACCAGGACGCGCAACCGCGCTCACATGATCGCACACGTCATCCAGGAAGGGCTGCTTCAGCCCCAGCAATAAGCTTGGTTGTCAGAAAGCATATGCCGATGGATCCGGTCAGGCCGCGCGGCGCAACCGGGCCCACGCGACCGCAAGGTCGCCCTTCAGGTCGTAATTTCCACATTCCACGCGATGTCCTTCGATCTGGACATCACTGATCCCGGGACCGGTGCCGCAGTCGAACGAAGACGGCGGAATCGCAAACCCTTTACCCATTGCCTTCATGCAGGCCTCCTTCCGGGTCCATACCCCCAGGAAAGCCTGATCGGAGAGGGGGCGCCTGGCGCCCCCATCTTCACTTTGCCCCAGTTCCCGCCTTTCAGCCTGCGTGCAATGGATCGCGACCAGATCGTCGGCATCCTCGATGTGGCGGACGACCTCCAGATCGACACCGATCTCGCTTTCGCGTGACCACGCCACCAGAACCCATGCGCCGCTGTAGCTGATGCTGCATTGGGCATCGGACTGCGAAAGATAGGGCTTCCCGAAGGCGTTGGCGCGATACTCCTGCTCTGCGGCGGGCACTCCGAAATAGCATTCACCCAGCACTCTCAAGGCACCGTGAGCGGCCAAGTATCGCTGTTGCAGGCGATCGCCGACAAAACGGGCGGCACGGGCGTGCTCGTCCTCCGTCAGCAGCGCAAGCAGATCGGGATCGAGGCGATCGGGCACCGCCACCAGCCATAATGGAAACGGGGCCGCGATCTGCTGGCCGACCAGGCCGACTTGGCGCAATGCCAAAGTCGCTCGGTCTTGAGATTCCGCAATCGCAAACGGCGCGATGTTAAGCACTTTCGAGCCTTTGCCCGGGGCGCAGCAGCAAGGCGCTATGGCGCGCGAAGTCGCTCAGCAACCGATCGGGATCATTCGGCTTCTCCCGCCGCAACGCCTGCTTCGTCATGAACATCGCGTGCGCGCCCATCCAGGCGATGTCCGCCGCCAGGGCATAGGCTTTGCCATGATTTTTGACGAAATAGCGCTGCCGGGAATCGAACCAATAGCTGGGCATGCGTTGCACGCCTGCGTTACCGGCCGGAACGCCAGTGCTTTGGCCCACGATGTGCAGGACGACAGCCTGCGGCAGATACCAGCACTGCCAGCCCTGATTGCGTGCCATACGGCAGAAATCGACTTCCTCGTAATAGAGGAAAAAGCCCTCATCGAACCGAAGCCCTTCCTCCACCACTGTCCGGCGGACCGCGAAGCTCGCTCCGCTGACCCAGTCGACCCGTTCGGGATCGGCGCCCATCAGGCGCGGAATGGCGTAGCGGGCGAGCACGGCCGAGGCAGGACGCCAGCGCAGGCCGCGCTCCAGTTCGCCCAGCACGCCGGGAAAGCGGAAAGCGTAGGGCCAGGGTTGCCCGTCTCCATTCAGCAGGGCCGTACCGACAATGCCGGCTGCAGGTACTTTGGCCATGAACCGCACCAATGCCGCCGCCGCGCCGGGCATTACCCGCGTATCGGGATTGAGCAGCCAGATCGTATCGGCCGGATCGTCTTCCGCCAGCACTGCGGCAAAACCCAGGTTGTTGCCTGCGCCGAACCCACCGTTGACGGGGGAGCGGATCACCCGCGCCCAATCCCATCCCTTGCGGGCAATGGCGCGCTCGATGACATCGGCGGAATCGTCAGGAGACGCATTATCGACCACGAAGGCACGAAGGCGAATGTTCGGGCCGCGTTCGGCCGCCAGCGTTTCCAGGCAGGAGACGGCCAACGCACCGGTGCGGTAGTTCACCAGCACGACGTCCAACGTGTGTACGGCGTCGCTGGCCTTGGCGTTTGCATAGGTCATTCTGCGGCCACCCCCAGCAGTTCGTCAGACATCGAATCGTTGGCACCGGTCAATGGCGGCGCGACATCGGCCAGCGCCGTGTCCAGCGCTTCCTGGAACAGCGGCGCCAGGGTTTCCACATGCGGCTCCTGCAAGTTGCTGCCATGCCCGCCGGGAACGTCGACGATCACGATCTCTTCCCGAACGCGCTTGCCCCAGCCCAGCGCATAATCGCGGTAGGTCATGCGATAGGGCAAATCGTCGGGCAAGTCGGTCAGATCGCGGGCCTTGAACAGTGCCACCATGCCGCCTTCGAAGATCCCGCGCGGCCGGTGTTCACGGTGGGCGATTTCATAAAGCTTGAGGAACGAGATGGTTGGCCGGGGCGCCGCTTCTGTGGCCGTCCGCATGGTCTGGACGGTGCGCCTATCCTGCATAAGGCGGATGCGCGAACCCACTTCCCAGCGCGCCATGTTCCACGCCCGCCGGGTCAGTTCGGACAGTGCTTGCCCGGCACCTTGCCCCATCACTTGCGCCCGCACGCGGGCCAGCCTCAGCCGTGAATTGCGGAAGCGCAGCTTGCGCGCCTCCACATCGGCGGCATCGATGATGCCGACGAAAGCCACCTTCTCACCCTGATCCTGCAATTGACGGGCGACTTCGAAGGCAATGACACCCCCTGCGCACAACCCCGCCAGCAGATAAGGCCCTGCGGGTTGCGCTTGACGGATCAGGCCGACGAAATAGCTGGCCATCTCATCGATGCGGGTATGGGCATAATTGCCATCCTCGGTACGCAGCGGTTCCACGCCCAGCACCGGCCGCGAAGGATCAAGGCGGAGGGCAAGGCCGCGATAGAGCA
>FTCV01002316.1_pt1 | contig 29743 bp, 27 predicted proteins | sample 1639691 | NCBI WGS metagenome assembly FTCV01 (sample SAMEA3914864, study PRJEB12502) | metagenome | biome: forest; material: soil | place: USA | collected 2012-03-12 | depth 0.3 m
AGCCAATCTTTGCGAGGTCGTGACGCATCTGCGCGGTGAGGCCGGCTCCCGCCAGGTCAAGGATGCACGGATCGGTCTCACGCATGTGGTCGGGATCGGCAGCGCTGCGTCAATCCACATTCTCGAGAAATGCTGAACAATTCGACCAGAGAGGAGCCGGGGTGTTCCTGAGCCCATTTACCGGCCTGGGCACCGTCGGCTGCAGGACACAGCCCGTGGCGTCTCAAGGAACTGCGCCAATGAAATCGCCATAAACGAGGCGCTGGAAGAGGCTCAGGTCGGCGCCCTGCCGCTCGCCCACCCTCATGCCATAGGTTGTTGCAATGCCACATAGAGGAAGTTTGCCGTCATCTTTGCCGTCTGGCCGATCGACAAGGGCGACTGAGAGGGAGTTTTATTTCCAAGCCCGAAGAGACACGCAAGTAAAATCTCTTGCGCTGCAACGAGGTCATCTCCCTGCAACCGCGGATTTGCTTGCAGCGCTAAATCCCGCAGCATTCTCCTGAATCGAATCGTGAGCTTGTTGATCACATCCGCTGCGGCCTCAGACCGGAAAGCTTCCGCCAGAATCTCGAACCGGAGAGGATCGCCTCCAGCGTTGAGCGCATTCAGGACGATCTGCTCGAGCGCGGCCTGGACGGACAGCTCCTCACTCTCAACCGCTGCATTGATCTCTTGCATTTCGATCAGCCGACGGTCCGCGTCTTCGCGTATGATCGCAATGATGATGTCGCTCTTGTCCGCGAACATTCGGTAAAGCTGGCCCACGCTCACTGCGGCCCGCTCCGCCAGTTCCGCCATCCCCGTCTGGTGGAACCCCTTCCGCGCGAAAAGATAGCGCGCCGCAGCAATGATCTGCTCACGCCCGCCGTCCTTCATCCTCCTGGTACGCGTTATGCCTTCCGGATTTTGCACTTGATTCCGCCTCACCACATCCTTAGCCCTTCATAGTGAATGAACGTTCATTCACTAAAAGCAAGCGTTGGATTGTTTCTATGCGTAATTTGTGCCGTTCGCACCTGCCCGCGAGCCTGTTGCCAGGGCTGCTTTCGATGTCCTTAGCCGGATGCGGATCGGCGCCGCCTCACACACCGCCTCCCCCGGAGGTGGGCGTGGTAACCCTGCAGGCTCAGCCTGTGACGCTTGCGACAGAACTGCCGGGACGAATCACAGCCGCAGAGACGTCTGAAGTCCGCCCTCAGGTGAGCGGCATCGTTCGCAAACGCGTGTTCGAGGAAGGCTCGATCGTCCATGCCGGGCAGACCCTATACGAGATCGAGGATGCACCCTACCGGGCCGCGCTGGGCACGGCCCAAGGCAATCTCGCAACCGCACAGGCCGCTATCCGCTCGACCCAGCTTCAGGCGGAACGCTATCAGCGGCTGCTTCCGATCAAGGGCGTGAGCCAGCAGGAAGCCGACAACGCGCAGGCCGCCGCCCAGCAGGCTCGCGCGGCCGTTCAGGCCCAGCGTGCCGCTGTCGACGCGGCGCGTGTCAGCCTCGGCTTCACACGCATTCGCGCGCCTATCACGGGCCGCATTGGACGTTCCCTCATCACCGTCGGCGCGCTCGCCCAGACAGGCCAGTCCAATCCGCTCGCAACCATCCAGCGCATCGACAGCGTCTATGTCGATGTCGTCGAAGCGGCAGCCGATCTGCTCAATCTCAAGGAGGCGCTGCGTGCGGGCCAACTGACCCACGGTGGCGCTGACGGCGCCCGTGTGCAGGTCATCCTCCCCAACGGAAAAACCTATCCGATCGAGGGTGCGCTGCAGTTCTCCGACGTGACGGTCGATCCTTCCTCAGGCTCGGTGATGATTCGCGTCAGCTTCCCCAACCCCGACGGCGTCCTGCTCCCTGGCATGTATGTCCGCGCCCGCCTCGTCCAGGGTATCAGCCCGAAGGCAATTCTGGCGCCTCAGCAAGGCATCACCCACAACGACCATGGCGATGCCGTCGCTCTGGTCGTCAACAAGCAAAACAAAATAGAGCAGCGCGAGGTGACCCTGGGCCAGGCGGTCGGCAACAAGTGGGTCGTCGTCAACGGTCTCAACTCTGGAGATCGGCTGATCGTCGAAGGTCAGCTGATGTTGAAGCCTGGCGCGCAGGTGCAGCCACGCTCGCCGCAACAGGTGACCGTCAGCCAGGGCGGGAATTGAGCCAATGTCGCGCTATTTCATCAACCGCCCGATCTTCGCCTGGGTCATTGCGATAATCATGATTTTGGCTGGCGCGCTTGCGATCCGCAGCCTCGCCGTCGCCCAATTTCCCAACATCGCGCCCCCTTCCGTGGCGATCACCACCTTCTATCCTGGCGCCGACGCCCAGACGCTCGAGAACACCACCACCCAGGTGATCGAGCAGCAGATGAAGGGCATCGACCATCTCGAATATTTCTCGTCGACCAGCGACAGCGCCGGCAACCTGACGATCACCCTCACCTTCGCCCAGGGGACAAACCCTGACATCGCCCAGGTGCAAGTGCAGAACAAGCTGCAGCAGGCCACTGCGCTGCTCCCGCAAGAAGTGCAACAGCAGGGCCTGCGTGTCACGAAGGCAACCAAGAACTTCCTGCTGGTCGTCGGACTCTATTCTCAGGACAGCAGCCACAATCACGTCGATCTCGGCGACTATATCGCGTCCAAACTCCAGGATCCGCTGAGCCGCATACCCGGCGTCGGCGACACCCAGGTGTTCGGCGCCCAATATGCGATGCGTATCTGGGTCGATCCGATCAAGCTCACCAACTATGCGCTGACCATGAACGACGTGGCCTCGGCGATCCGGGCCCAGAACGCCCAGATCTCCGCCGGGCAAATCGGCAGCCTGCCGGCCGTCAAGGGCCAGGCGCTGAACGCCATTATCACCGCCCAGACGCGCCTGCAGACTCCTCAGCAGTTCCGAGACATCCTGCTGCGGACCATGCCGGACGGCTCGGTTGTCCATCTGTCCGATGTCGCCCGCGTTGAGCTAGGCGCGGAAAATTACAATTTCTTCGCACGCATTAATGGCCATGAGGCTTCGGGCCTCGCGATCAAACTCGCATCGGGAGCTAACGCGCTTGAAACCGTCAAGCTCGTGAAGGCCAAGGTCGACGAGTTGTCGAAGCAGTTCCCCCCCGACGTAAAGGTCGTCTATCCCCTCGACACTTCCACCTTCGTCAAGCTTTCGGTCGAGCAGGTCGTCCACACCCTGTTTGAGGCGGTGGTGCTCGTCTTTCTCGTCATGTTCCTGTTCCTGCAGAACTGGCGGGCTACGATCATTCCTACCATCGCCGTGCCCGTCGTGCTGATGGGCGCCTTCGCGGTGATTAAGCTCGCCGGCTTCACCATCAACACGCTGACGCTGTTCGGCATGGTGCTGGCAATCGGTCTGCTGGTCGACGACGCAATCGTCGTCGTCGAGAATGTCGAGCGCCTGATCCACGAGGAGAAGCTCAGCCCGAAGGAGGCCGCGCTCAAGTCGATGGAGGAAATCTCGGGCGCACTAGTCGGGATCGGCATGGTGCTGTCAGCGGTGTTCCTACCCATGGCCTTCTTCGGTGGCTCGACCGGCGTGATCTATCGCCAGTTTTCGATCACCATCGTCTCGTCCATGGCGCTCTCGGTGCTGGTCGCCCTCATTCTAACGCCCGCACTCTGCGCCACTATTCTCAAGCCGGCCAAGGAAGGGCATGGGAACCGGACTGGCTTTTTCGGCTGGTTCAACCGTACCTTCGAAACCAATCGTGACCGTTATGCCGGCGCGGTCGAGAAGGTCGAGCGTCGCTGGCGACGCTCGCTCCTGGTCTATGCCGTGATCGTCGTCGGTATGGGGCTGATCTTCTGGCGCCTGCCTGGCGGCTTTCTGCCGGCAGAAGACCAGGGGATTCTCTTTACCCAGGTGACACTTCCGGTCGGCACTCCCCTGGAGGAAACCCAGCGCACGCTCGACAAGGTGAGCGATTATTACCTGAAGGACGAGAAGGCCAATATTGAATCGGCGATGACGATCGCGGGTTATGGTTTCGTAGGTCAGGGCCAGAATATCGGCCTCGTTTTCGTGCGCGCAAGGGACTGGGAGGAGCGCCACGGCGTCGCCAACCGCGTCCCAGCCATCGTGGCCCGCGCCAATGCGGCCTTCCGGAAAATCCGAGCCGGCAAGGTCGTCGCTTTCAACCCGCCAGCCGTGCTGGAACTGGGTAACGCCGACGGTTTCGATTTCGAGCTAAAGGACAATGCCAATCTCGGCCATACCGGCCTGCTTGCGACGCGCGACCGACTGCTCGACCTGGCTCACAAGGACAAGCGGCTCGCACTGGTCCGTACCAACGGCCTCGAAGACACGCCTCAGATCAGGCTCGATGTCGACCAGCCGCGCGCCGGGGCGCTCGGCCTGTCGCTGGCGGATGTGAATACTACGCTCAGCAGCGCCTTCGGCGGCACCTACATCAACGACTTCATCGATCGTGGCCGCGTAAAGAAGGTCTTCGTCCAGGCGGACGCGCCGTTTCGCACGACGCAGGACTCGCTTGGCAAACTCTATGTGCGCGGCAGTTCGGGTGCGATGGCTCCCTTCTCAGCCTTTTCTGCCTCTCGCTGGGCTTACGGCCCCGCCAAGCTGGAGCGCTATAACGGCGTGTCTTCCTTCGAGCTGGTGGGAGTGCCCGCTCGTGGCTACAGCACGGGTCAGGCGATGCAGGCGATGGAAGAGCACGCCGCGAAGCTCCCCACGGGGACAGGGTTTGAATGGACCGGCCTTTCCTACGAACAGATGCTGTCCTCAGGCCAGGCACCCGCCCTTTACGCCCTATCGCTTCTGATCGTCTTCCTCTGCCTCGCGGCTCTCTATGAAAGCTGGTCGGTGCCGATCGCGGTGCTACTTGTGGTGCCGCTTGGTATCTTTGGCGCGGTGCTGGCCGCGAAGCTGGTCGGCCTGAACAACGACATCTATTTGCAGGTCGGCCTGATCACGACAGTGGGCGTGTCGGCAAAGAACGCGATTCTTATCGTCGAGTTCGCCGAGGAAAAAATGCGCGAGGGGCTGAGCGCCGCCCACGCTGCGCTGGAAGCGGCCAAGCTGCGACTGCGCCCGATTCTGATGACGAGCTTCGCCTTCACCTTCGGCGTGCTGCCGCTTGCCTTGTCGAAGGGAGCTGGCGCCGGCGGGCAGAACGCGATCGGCTGGTCCGTAGTAGGCGGCATGCTCTCGGCAACCGTGCTGGCGATATTCTTCGTCCCCCTGTTCTTCCGCGTCGTGAAGCAGCTGTTCCGCCAAGATCGGCCTGCTCATGTCTACGACGACAGTAAAGTGTTGCAGGAGGCCTGACATGCTCAAGACCTCATCGAGAGCAATCCTGGCCCTGGCAGTTAGCTTGGCCCTTGAAGGCTGCGACATGGCTCCGTATTACGTCCGCCCGGCGCTTCCCGTTCCCCGCGAGCTCCCGGAGGGCCCGGCCTGTGAGCAGGCGGATCCGGCCGCAACGCCGGCCGCCGACATTGCCTGGCGAGATTTCTTTCTGGACGAGAGGCTGCGAAAGCTGATCGCGCTGTCGCTCGAGAACAATCGCGATCTACGGGTCGCGGTTGCCAACATTGCGCAGGCCCGGGCGCAGTATCGCGTGCAGCATGCCGGCCTTTTTCCCACCATGAATGCGGGAGGCGACGCCAGCTTCGACAGGACACCGAACGCCACCGGCAAGGGTACGCCAGCGGTACGGGCCGATATATATTCGGCGACGGCCAGCGTATCGGCTTGGGAGATCGATCTGTTCGGCCGCCTTCGCAATCTGAGCAAGGAGGCGCTCGAGCAATATCTCGCTTCCACCGAGAACAGAAATGCAGCACAGGTTGCTCTGGTCGCTGAAGTCGCCTCAAGCTGGGTGACGCTCGCAGCCGATCAGGAGCGGCTCAAGCTTGGCCAGGATACCGCCCGCGCCTTCGGGGAAACCCTCGCAGTCACGAAGGGGCGCGCGCAAACCGGTGTGGCATCGGATCTGGACGTCGAGCAGGCCCAGACGAGCTACGATCAGGCCCGTTCGGACATCGCCGCTGTGACAACCACCGTCGCGCAGGATCAGAACGCGCTCAACCTGCTCGCCGGCACCACTGTCCCTGCGGAGCTGCTGCCGACGGGACTTGGTGGGAAGGATGCGACATTTGCCAATCTCCCGGCGGGACTTTCGTCGCAGGTTCTCCTGCGCCGACCCGACATCGCAGCGGCAGAGCATCAACTGCGGGCTGCCAATGCGAACATCGGTGCCGCGCGCGCCGCTTTCTTCCCCAACGTCTCACTGACTGCTGCTGCCGGGACGATGAGCCATGGTCTGTCGAACTTGTTCGGGAGCGGCAGCGGCTATTGGTCCGTAGCGCCATCGGCGACCGTGCCGATCTTCGATTTCGGCCGCAACAAAGGCAATCTTCGTTACGCGGAAGCGACCAGGGACGTGATGGTCGCGACCTACGAGAAGACCGTGCAGACGAGCTTCCGCGAGGTGGCCGATGCGCTTGCCCGGCGCAGTACGATCGGTTCCCAGATCGACGCTCAGACATCTCAACGAGATGCATCGCAAGCCGCCTACCGGCTTGCCCAGGCGCGCTATCTCGAAGGGATCGACACGTTCCTCAACACTCTCACCTCCGAGCGCGCCAGCTACACCGCCGAACAGAGCCTGCTCGCCGCCCGTCTCGAACGCCAGACCAACGCAATCGAGCTGTACCGGGCTTTGGGAGGAGGACTGAAGTAGGCATGTGATCCCATCGCTTCCTCCGCGCTGCCAACTATGACTTGCGCGGAGGGCATCGCCGGAAGCTCCCCCCCTCCGAAGCTTCCGGCGATGCAATGATCGGATCGGAGAATGAGCCGGAAGAACCAATCATGCCCATGACATAGAAATAGACATCAACTGGAAAAACAAGAGATATGGAACGTAAGCGACTGTTCGATATCAACGAAGCTCTTGACACGGCCATGCGAGAATTCTGGCAGTATGGCTATGACGGAACCAGCATCTCCCGCTTATGCGAGACAATCGGGATCGGGAAAACGAGCCTGTACAGTGTGTTCAACTGCAAGGAAGAGCTGTTCGAGCGCGCGCTCACCCGATACGAACAGCAATATCTCCGGTTCATGTGGGAGGCCGTTGCCGCACCCACCGCCTATGATGTAGCCCGCCTCCTGATCTATGGTCTGATTCATACAATCACCCTGCCCGACATGCCGCAGGGGGCGTTTGGAGTGATTACAGGGGTCGCTTGCGCGCCGGAATGCGAGACAATCCGGCAAACGCTGATTGAATGGCGCGTGTCCCACGAGCAGATGCTGATTGAACGCTTCCGTCGGGCGAAACGCGACGGCGACCTGGAAAAAGGCGTCCGCCCTGAGGCGCTTGCAGGCTTTCTCCTGGCGACCAACGCCGGCCTGGCGATGCAGGCCAAAGCCGGTTTGCCGCGCGCAGCACTCGATGACATCGCCCGGGTCACGCTGAAGATATTCCCCTCTGCGAGCAGACTGGTGAGGGCGCCAGACTCATGAGCCGCCATTTTACCAGAGCTTAGGCAAGGCGGCAGGTACAGCCCGCTGATGGTCCCGCATGTCGGCGTGGGACGCTTATAGAAGGAAAACAGCGGTGTCCATCCCAGGGATCAACAATGCCAACAATGAACGCGAGTTTCGTGACCAGAATCGTACGGTCCAGATTGATACATTCTTTCAAGATTTCGAAGCAATATTTGAACAGATTGAACGGATATCGCGATGCATGGATTGCATGATTGTAAGGCGCGGCATATTGTCAACTTGGCTGGACATTCTGCGGTTGATCGCTAGCCGCGATGCGGTGTATCGTGCCGACGTCGCGACTTCCCTTCATCTGCCAAGTCGGACTAGGTCGTAGACTCATAAGCGCGCAGCCACAGCCGCATTGAGGCGAGTTGGACCATGGCGAGGAAATTGGCCGCGAGCTTGTCGTAACGAGTGGCGACGCGGCGGAAGTGCTTCAACTTCGAGAAGAACCGCTCGATCAAGTTGCGCTCACGGTAGAGCCGCTTGCTGAAGCAGGATTTCCAGCGCCGGTTGCTCTTCGGCGGGATGTTGGGCGTGGCGCCCTGGTCCTGGATCAGCTCGCGGATACGGTCAGCATCGTACGCCTTGTCCGCCAGCACGATGGTGCGCGGGCCGAGGTGGTCGAGCAGCGTATCGGCGATTTGCCCGTCATGCGCTTGTCCGGCGGTTAGGCCGAGCCGGATCGGGAGCCCTTGCGCGTCGACGACGACGTGGATCTTGGTCGTGAGCCCACCTCGGGAGCGACCGAGACAAGGATCTGCACCCCCCTTTTTGCCGTCGCGGCCTGCTGGTGAGCGCGAACGGAGGTGCTGTCGATCATCTGGATGTCGCCGTCATGGGTGGCGGTGATGGCGTCCATCAGCCGATCCCACACGCCTGCTTTCTGCCACCGCACGAAGCGGTTGTAGCAGGTGGTGCGCGGGCCATAGCGCTCGGGCAGGTCGCGCCACGGTGCGCCGGATCGCAGCACCCAGAAGATGCCGTTCAGCACGCGGCGGTCATCTACGCGCGGCACACCTCGCGGCTTGTTGGGCAAGAGCGGCTCGATCACGCGCCACTCGAAGTCGGTCAGATCATATCGGCTCATGCCGAGCCTGAATCACAATCCAGCTCGATGGGGAAGCCGGTCGATAAACGCTCCGATTGCTGGCGCCGGCCCTTTGCGGCAGCATCACATTATGTTCGACTGGTCCGATCTGCTCCTGCTTCTCCCGTTCCGGCTGTTCATGGCGCTTTTAGCCGTCTTCTGCGTGCTGGTAGCCGGGGCAATCCTGTGGGCTAAATACGGGTGACCCGCTGTCGATCTTCAACGACCAAGCGCTACCCCCTTTATGAGTTCACAGCCTAATCACCCATCTGCTTGATACACTCGAACGCAAGGGCTTCATCTGCAGGAATAGCGACAGTTTTGATCGGCGCAGGAGGTGGATATCCCTGACATCGGACGGCGAGATGTTTCTCACAACGGCGCAGGCCATACACAGCGACGTTTCCAGGGCCTTGTTTGGCCAACTCAGTGACTTAGAGCGCGGACGGCTTATCGATATCCTGGCCAAACTTATTGGGCACCTGATCCTATTCCACGGTGATGACTGACCTGCCTGCCGTTCCCTCGACCGTTTGGAGCTGGAAAATTCCCGTTAGTATCAGCGGGCCAGGAAGCGGAGCGAACGATGAAGAGATCGAAGTTCTGCTTTGCACGCCACCGCGACGTGAATCTTGTATATTCCTGCTCGGCGCATTCCACGCGGGCTCGCTCCTCGGCCCTCTTCTCAGGGATTTTGTAATCATAGGCCGACCCACGCTTGGCATGGCTGGTTGGCAATCCCGCGCGCAGCTCGATGCTCCGGAATTTGCGGGCCAGTAGGGCCGGCCTCATCCAAATGTAGTCGGTGCCCTTGGTCAACATATGCCAGATCACCATCGCCAGCTTCCGCGCGGTCGCGACAGCCGCGATATGCTTTCCACGCCGCGCAGCGATACGCTGGAAGAAGGCTCGCAGCGGTCCCGGTGAACGCGCCACGGCCCATGCCGCCTCGACGAGCATACCACGCGCCTGACCGCGACCCTGCTTGGTGATTCTGCCATGGTAGGCGGGTCCCTCGCCAGACTGCCTCACGCTCGGGTTGAGCCCCAGGTAGCTCGCCAGCCTGGTCGGATCGGGAAAGCGGCGAATGTCGCCCACGGCTGCTGCAACACCCGAAGCCACCGTCATATCCACGCCGGGTAGCGTCATCAGCCGCCGAATGATCGGGTCAGACATCGCTTCCCCCGCGATATCCGCCTCCACCTCCTTCAGCGCCCCCTCGATCAGATCGATCTGCGCCAGGTGCCGCTCAATTGCGGCACGTTCGTCGGGAGGTACGACTTGCGCCGCGATCTACCTGCGGCCGCTGATGCCGACGAGATTGAGGTGCGGACAGGGCGGAATCAGGTGGGCGCGAAGGATCGACTGAATGATGTTCTTCAATCGTACCCGCTGACGTACGAGTTGCGGACGGCGCGCCACTTGCCGTCGCAGGGCAAGAGTGCGGCCGTCGGGCACCCAAACCTCCGGGAGAAATCCGGTGGCATACAGCTTCGCCAAACCGCAGCATCAATCGCGTCCGTCTTGATCTTGGCGTGCGCGATCAGCCGCACCTGTTTGGGGTTGGCGATGACGACACGACTGACATAGGGCGCCAAGACCTCGACAACGGCCGCGGCGTTGCCGGTAGCTTCCACTATCACGTGGTCGTCATGAGTGAGCTCCTTCCGCGCAAATGCTTCAAGGCAGTCTCGAGCCATCGGGATGCGGCCGAGCCTCATCAATTGGCCATCGAGCAGCCCCACGACCTCGGCCGCCACTCGGTGGATATCCATGCCAATGATACGCATGCTTCCCTCCTTGGTCAGTGCGAAAGGGAGCTGCGGGCAACACGACAATTACGGATCCGCGCTCGCAGCGCATCCGGGCTAGTCGCAGGGGCGGCCAGATAACGACCTCGAACTCGCGGTTCATGTCAGTGCGACGGCCTGCCCGCACTTGCGTGCTCCCGGTGCCCCGAGGCCCGGATCGGTCCATGCTAGGCGGCCAGATCGAGTCTGGGAACGGGGACACCGGCTACACCATGTCGGATAACGCGTTCATCGAGTCCTTTAACGGCAAATTCCGGGCGGAGTGCCTGAACTAGCACTGGTTCATGAGTCTCGACGACGCGGTCCGAAAATGCGAGGCTTGGCGCAGAGACTATAACGAAGTTCGACGCCATAGCGCGATCGGCAACAAGCCGCCGATTTCGCTGACAAACCGGTCAGTAGCCCATGGCCCACCCTGGCCGGCAGACGCTGGATGACGGCCAGCCAAGTGGTCCAAGAACGGGTAGCAGCTCACCATTCTGACGCGCTAACTTACCAATGGCATGATTTCTGGAGAGCAGGTCATGACTCACAATATTTATGGATAAATCAGGACACATCCACGTGTCATTCAGCATAGGCGCATGATCACTCACAATCAAATTTACCGGTGTTCGAATTTATCTAATATCGTGTTCCACGAACGGTTTCGCGCATCATAGCAAGCAGATCGTTCCAAGCCGGCTTGGAACGATGGCAATCGCCCCTCAATGCCCGATCCGGCCGCCATGAAGCGGTGGGATAATAGTGGAAGACAGGAACGTTATCGAAGGTCGTCGACCATCTCATCGATGATACGCCTAATATGGGTCACCACATCGCTGGAGGTGCCACGAAGGAAAGACAGAAAGATCGGCGTGATAGCGTCGACGTCCACCAGGGGGAGGTAATGAATGTCGGTCGCGCGCATTTGCCGTACGCTCGCGGGCACGATGCATACCCCGACGTCCGCTGCGACGAGCCCCAGCGCAGCCTGCAAATCGCGGATCTCACGTACGCGTTGCGGGAAGATACCATGCCGCGCCAGCAGATCGTGACCGGGATCGAGCCGCCCCTCGCCATTATCTTTCCGATAGAAGATCAGGCGCTCGCCCGCGAGTGCCTCAAGCGCGATGCTCGCCCCTCCTAGCCGGTCGAGTGGGCCGCCGGGCGCGTACGCCACGCACAGCCGCTCCTCGCGAAGCAGGACATGCTCGATGGCGCAATCACGCATGGCGTAGTGGCTGAAGCCAATGTCGATCTGGGCCGCCTTCAAGGCCTCGATCTGATCACCGGCGTGCAATACCATGAGCTCCAGTTCGGTGTCCGGCAAGTCGGCCCGAACGCGTCTGATGATCTCCGGCATCCGCCCGTAGAGCAGAGAGACTTCGAGGCCGATCCGAAATGCGCGCCGGCGGCCCGACGCCATGTTCCGCACATCCGTTTTGAGCCGCTCTATCCGTGCGACGATCTCTGTCGCCTGCTGCCTGACGAGCTCCCCCGCGTCCGTGAGCGCGATCGGTCGTACCTCCCGGTCGAGCAAGCGGGCACCGAGTTCTTCCTCGAGCTGGGTGATCTGTCGGCTGAACGGCGGTTGTGCGATATGGACATCTTGGGCGGCGCGCGTGAAATTGCGGGTGTGGGATACCGCCAAGAAATAGCGCAGTTGTCGCAGTTCCAATCGATCTTCTCCTTCCGATACTCAAAAGGTTGCGTACCCAATCCCAAAGGTCTTTGAACGCGAGCCGGCGGCTCGTTACATTTCTATCACCCAGCAAGGGTGAGACGGCCAAGTCGGTCGTTCTGACAACCCAGCTTTGCTGTGAGAGCGGTCGCTTCTGCCTAGTCCCCCCTCCCTCCGTGGCGGTTGCGATCGCTCTCAAGGATCAAACTCGCAAGTGGGTGAGAACGTCATGCACAGACTATCTGATGCTGTGCGCGAGGAAACCACGGCTCGCGATGAGAATATCGCTCTTTTCTCGCCAACTGAACGTCAGGTGCTCCATCTCGCTTGGCGAGAAGTCCATGTCGCGTTGGCGCGTAAAAGCTGGCTGGTCCATTTTATCAATCGTCTGATTTCCGCGCCACCACGCCTCCCCCTTGCTAATGGACGGTTGGAGACGCTGCGGGTCGCGGCCGTTTTGTTCGGCCTGGGGAAAGAGGACATAGGTGACAGTGCGCTTGCCGACGCAGGCTTTAGCGCAGCGCAGATTGCTGCACTCCACCAGCTGTTCGGATCATCGTCTCATTCGCGTGCCGCGGGATGAGATCACGCGCTGGTTGTGGCCTGAAGACCGTTCCGGTTGCCCTGTCAGGCGATTTCAACGAGCCGGAACGCGAGATCGAGCTTGGCTCTGGCCAGCGGTGATTTGATGAGACGGTCAGGTCATGATCGGATCCATTCGTAATTGCTCGATGAAGGAGAGACCGGCCGTCGGGGTGACGACCGGTCGACAGGTGTCACTCCGCTGTCCAACCCCCGTCGACGGAGATGTTGGTACCTGTGATCTGAGCAGCGGAATCGGAGCACAGGAAGATCGCCACGGCGGCCACCTGCTCGGCGGTCACGAATTCCTTGGTTGGTTGGGAATCCAGCAGGACTTTGTTGATGACCTGCTCGCGGGTCAGGCCCCGCGTCTTCATCGTGTCGGGAATCTGGCGCTCGACCAACGGCGTCCAGACATAACCGGGGCTGATGCAGTTGACCGTGATCTTGTGGGTGGCGAGTTCGAGAGCCGCCGTCTTGGTCAGCCCTGCAAGGCCGTGCTTGGCGGCGACATAAGCGCCCTTGAACGGGCTCGCGACCAGCGAATGGGCGGAGGCCGTCGAGATGATCCGACCCCAGCCCGCCTTCTTCATAACCGGTATGGTCGCGCGGATGGCATGGAAAGCCGCGGAGAGGTTGATCGCGAGAATCTGGTCCCATTTCTCGATCGGGAACTCCTCGATCGGCGAGACGAATTGTACGCCGGCGTTGTTGATCAGAATATCGACGCCGCCCAGCTCGCTCGCCGCCAAATCGATCATTCCATAGATCTGCTCGGCTTTCGTCATGTCGGCGGGCGAATAGATCGCCTTGACGCCAAACTCGCTTTCAATCGCCACGCGCTCCTTTTCGATGTCCGTCGGTTTGCCGAGGCCGTTGATCAGCACATTGGCACCTTCGGCCGCCAGTGCGCGCGCATAGGCGAGGCCGATGCCACTGGTGGAGCCGGTGATAACGGCATTACGGTTCTTCAGGGTCATGATTGTCCTTCCGTCAGGCCAGATAGTCGTAGAGCACGCGGCCATAGGGCAGCGTGAAGTCGACCACCTGGTGGCGACCGCCTACGATCCGCTTGATTGGCAGGTCCGCAACCCGACAGTTGACGTGGGGGATGAGGTGCAGCCGCGCCTCGCCCTCCCAGGCCCCCCGGACATCGATGTCCTCGAGGTTGTAGCCGACCAGCTGGGCGACCTTGGGCTTGCCGTCGGCGTCGGGCAGCAGCTTGAGGTTGACATTGAGCTTGGCGAGGCCCGCCCTCACCTCGTCTAGCCGGTCGGCGAGGCTGCGAACCTTATATTGCATCGTACCCATCGCCACGCGCTCCTCGTCGTAGTGGAGTGTGCCGGTGAGTGTGTCCTTCACGGTCTTGAGCCGGGGAACTCCATATTTTTTGGGAAAGCCCCAGATTTCGCGGCCCCCGGTGATCGGAGGCTCGTCGTCCAGGTACATCTGGACGGAGAAGTTGCAGGGTTCGTCCCGCCACAGGGCCCGGACGCCGGTACCGCTTTCCTCATAGTCGCCGAAGCCCGAGGAGTCCGGCATCTTCATCCATTCATAATAAGCCAGATTGCCAGGCGCCGGCTCCAGCGGTTCGGGAAGCGCCGCGCGGATCGCATCCGGATCGGTTTCGTAGGTGATGATCAGATATTCGCGCCGCACGAAGCGGAAGGGACCATGAGGATAGCTAGGCGCGAAGGCCGGCATTGAGGAGGTTCCGAGAATCTCGTCACGTGTCATTTGCCAAGTGCTCCTGGAGGTGAAACGGTCTCTTCCTTTTTTCCGCCCCCCGCGGATGACTTATCATTTGGCTTTCTCTTAGTGGCCCGGCCGCTCCGGAGGTCGCCTGCGCCAGGCAATCGCTCTCGCCGACCGACGGCATCGAAGGGAACAGCCGGAGCGATATCGAAGCTGGTTCCAGATCGTCTGTCGGCCAATGTCCCGAGCGTTTCTTTTACCAGCGCATAGCCTTGCTCCTGGTTGGCGCGGATCGAAATGTCGGAGAAGTCGTAATCCCGTGAAGAGGGCTCGCCATCGCGGCCACGGCGCACAAAACGGGTGATACTGGTCGCGGCGCCACCACCCATTAACTCGATATAACGCGGCCGCTGTCGTATTTTCGCCTGGGTCGCCGGGTTGACGAGCTCGAGAATGCGATCGACCAGCTCACGATAGGCTCCCGACACTTCCCGGAGGCGCAGGTCGCTACGGACGCGTTCCGAATAGATGATTTCATCGCGGCGCGCCATGACTTCCATCATGTTGGTAGGACGCGGTCTCTGCCCAACAAACAGATCGACGATGTATACACGCTTGCCATCCGGCCCACAACGGTCGAGCACAATATCGAGAGGTGAATTACTGATTACTCCTCCGTCCCAATAGGCCTTTCCATCTATTTCTGTCCAAGGAAACCCTGGTGGCAAACTGCCGCTGGCAAGAACATGGTCTGGCGTCATATCGTCGACATAGCTGTCGAATACTTCCAGCTCCCCCGACATAACATTGACCGCTCCGACGAGCAGACGAACCGGACTGTGCCTGAGCTTCGGGAAATCGACGTAGCGCGCGATCAGCGCCTTCATCGGCCCGACGTCATAATAGCTGGTCCAGTTCGTTGGTAGCGTCATTGGAACGGCAAGAGAGGGAAGCCAGCGCGGGCGGAAGAAATTGGGAACTCCGAACGACAGGATCTGCATGGATACGATAGCTCGAGCCGCCTCGTCGCCTAGCCAGGCGGGCGAGGTGATCGCGATTTCCGACCAGAAGGATTCCAACGCCTGGCCGGCATGGCGGGGATTGCCGGCAACGATCGCGCCATTGAGCGCGCCGATCGAGATGCCAGCGACGATATCGGGAAATATCTGTTCTTCCTCGAGCGCTTTAATGACGCCGCATTCGAACGCACCCATCGCGCCGCCGCCCTGGAGGACTAGTACCGTCTGCGTGGGGATCTGATCGAGTTCGAAAGCCGGATCCGCGAGCCTGCCCTTCCTGTCTTGAAGGTTGACCCGGTAGCGGATTAGACCTTCGGCGCTTCGTGTTTCCTCGGCCGGCCTGCCAACCGACAGAAGCGCGCGAGGCACATTGTCCCTCAGATAGAAGAGGGCGAGCGATCTGGATGCCAGCGAACCGCGCGCAATCCGTTCGTCAGCTCCTTCCGGAGCGCCCACCATGCTGAAGCTGATGTCGCCGATGTCGCAGAAGAAGTAGGACACCTCGTCATAACGCAGCCGACGGCCGAGCATGTTACGCGCCGCCAGCCGTCCTTGCTTGATCGCATTATCCCAGTGCGCGATGTGCCGGCGGCGTCCGAAAACGGGATCGAAGAAGCTGGCGACGTCACCGGCTGCGAAGACATGGGGAATGTTGGTCTGAAGCTGATCGTCAACGACGACCAGTCCCTGATCGAGCGCGACACCGCTTGTCGCGAGTTGCTCCGTGGCAGGTCGCACGCCAATGCAAACCGTCAGCAGGTCACAGGGCAGGCGCATCCCCGATCGGGTCTCGATTTCGCGGATACGGCCGGTCCCGTGGATCGCAGAAATTGTGTCCGACAGCAGCACAGTGGCGCCGCGTTCCTCGGCATGTCGCCTGAAATAATCCGAGACACAACCCGACTCGACATGTGGAAGCACCCTATCCCGGCACTCGATGATAGTGACATCGAGTCCGAGATCGATCAGCGACATGGCGATCTCCATGCCGAGGAAGCTTGCGCCCAGCACGATCGCGCGCCTCACGCCGGAGGCGATTTCATCGCGTATCTGCTCGCATTCAGCCTTATCGCGCAGATAGTGGACGCCAGGAAGATCGGCGCCGGCCAAGGCGAGACGTTGCGGTCCGGCACCGGTCGCGATGAGCAGCGTTCGATAATGAATTCGTTCGCCGGTCGCCGTGGTGACGATCTGCGCCGTGGTATCTAGCGCCACCGCCGCGGCGCTCAGGGTAAGTTCGATCCTCTGGTCTTCATAGAAGCCCGCCGGATGGAGCAGAATCCGGCCCTCCGACGCGTTGCCTAGCAGATACTGCTTGGATAACGCCGGACGAAAATAGGGCGGACTGCTGTCAGCTGACAGGATCTTGATCGAGCAATCGGCGTCTTCAAGGCGGAGCGTGGCGGCGGCGGTGGCGGCCGCCGCTCCTCCGCCCAGAATGAGATGGTCGATCTGCCTCAACGACATAGGATGCCCTTTCACATCTAGGAGGCGATGCCGTCCCGCCGGGATGGCATCCCGGTCCATCCTCCGGCGGTTGCGACATAGAGGCGGGCGACATTGAGATATTGGCTGGCGCGCGCATCAACGAGATCGGCGCTGGCCCGCTGATAGAGCCGCTCGGAATCGAGCACCTGGAGGATGCCACTGTTGCCGACCTGGAAACTACGGCGGGACAGCTGAAGCGAGCGGCTCGCTGTCGTCACGGCGTCGCGTTGCATTTCTAGCGAGCGTGCATCGGTGTGGAGCGCCGAAAGCAGATTGGCGACCTGTTCGAAGGCGTTCAGAACGGTTTGTCGGTAGCTGGCATCGGCGGCATGGGCCTGGTCGATAGCTGCCGCACGCTTCGCCTTGAGCGTTCCGCCATGAAAGATCGGTACGGCAAGGCCTGCAAAGACGTCATAGCCCCGGAAGCTGTTTTTGAGCAGATTGTCGATGCCCGGCGATCCTTGCGTCAGCGTCGCACCAAGCGAGATGTCCGGATAGAGCCGCGCCGTCGCCACGCCGATTGCGGCGGTTGCGGCATGCAAATCCGCTTCGGCCTGAAGGATATCGGGACGTTGATGGACAAGCTCGGACGGCAGCGTAACCGGGACGCTGCGCGGCAGGGTCAGCCTGTCGAGATCGAAGTCGGTCGCTCCGAGATCGGCAGGCGCGATACCAAGCAATGTGGCAAGCAGGTGCCGCGCTTCGGCAAGCCGCTGCTGAAGCGGCGGCAATGCCGTGCGATCGGCCTCGTACTGGCTCTGCACATTCAGCACCTCGACGAGCGTGCCCTCACCGCCCTGCCGGCGCTTGCGGGTGAGGTCGAGATTGCGCTCGTCGTCGTCGAGAATGGCTTCAGCTGTGGTGATCCGGGCACGGATCGCCGCGATAGTCAGAACCTGATTAACGACTTGGCCCGCCAGTGCGAGATGCGCCGCTTCCGTTTGGCGCTGCTGGGCCTCAGCTTGGGCAGCGCTCTCCTCAATCTGCCGACGCACGCCGCCGAACAGATCGAGATCATAGCTGATGCCGCCGCCAACCGAGTAGAGATGGAAGTCGGGATTGCCGCTGAGGTTGAGCGCAGGCGACGGCGTGAAGCCGAATCCCGAGAGATTTATCTGTTCTTGTTCGACACGGGCATTGGCGTCGATCTGGGGTAAGCGACGACCGGCCACAGCGCGAACTTCGTCGCGGGCAGCCGCGAGTGTCGCATTGCTCGCCGCGAGGCTGTAATTGTGAGCTATTGCGCGATCTACCAGTGCATCCAATTCGGGCGACCCGAAGGCCCGCCACCAGCGCGGCTCGAGACCGGTTCCGAAGGTCGCCACGGGCTCGGCAGAGAGGGCGGCTTGCTGCTCTGCAGCCCCCCGATAGGTGGATACACCGGGCGCAGCTGGACGGTGAAAGTACGGACCGACTGAGCAACCAGAAAGTGTGGCCGTGACAAGAAGTAAGGTCAGAATTCGCATCGTCAATCCATATGCAGATGGAGATCGTCGCCAGCGGCGCTGCGTGGCTTGCGCATAAGCAGCAGCATTGGGATCGCGGCGATGGTGAGGATGAACAGGAACCAGAAGACGTCGATATAGCCGACCATGGAGGCCTGGCGGGTGATTTCGCCATTCATGCGTGCCACCAGCACCGGTACATTGAAGTCGAAGTCGGGCGTTGTTTGCGCGAGCACCGGATTGTCCGGCCGGACCGTCTCAACCAACCGGGAATGCACGATTGCCGTGTTCCGGATCGCCATCGCCTGCAATACGGAGATCCCGATTGCTTGCCCAATGTTGCGGATCAGCGTGAACATCGCGGCCCCCTCGTTGCGATAACGGCGATCTAGCGTTCCAAATGCCATTGTAGAGAGCGGGACAAAAATCAGACCGGTCCCCAGACCTTGGATAAAGCCCGAACTTCTGACGAGCGATTGGTCCATGTCGAGCGAGAAACCTGCCATTTGGTATGCGGAATAGCTGCACAGGAGGAATCCTGCGAAGATCAGCACGCGCGGATCGAAGCGTTTCATGAGGCCACCGGCCAGTATCATGGAGATCAGCGAGCCGACGCCGCGCGGTGCCGTGACGAGTCCGGTAAGCACCACTGGATAGCCCATCAGGTTCTCAAGCAACGGCGGAAGCAGTGCGAGTACCGAGAACGACAGCACCCCCATGAAGAAGCCCATAATCGAGCTGATGGTAAAGTTGCGGTCAGCGAACAGCGCTATATCGATGAACGGCTTTCGCGCGGTTAGGGTATGGACCACAAAGACATAGCCGAAGAGCAGCACGCAAGCACCTTCGACACATATCTCCAGGGTTGAGAACCAATCCTTTGTCTGACCGCGATCGAGCATGAGCTGCAACGATCCGATTGCGAGACCCAGCATCGCGAAGCCGAACAGGTCGAGCTTGACGCGTGCAGCGGCCTTTGTCTCGGACAGAAAGATGGACAGGCCAAAGAAAGCAAGGACGCCCACCGGCAGGTTGATGAAGAACACCCAGCGCCAGGACAGATTGTCGGTAAGCCATCCACCCAGAGCTGGACCGATGATTGGCCCGAGTATTGCGCCCATCGACCAGATCGACATGGCGGGTCCATGGCGTTCGGGCGGATTGATATCGAGCAGGATTGCCTGGCTCATCGGCACCAGGGCAGCGCCGAATATTCCCTGCAGCAGCCTGAAACCGACGATCTCGCCGAGGCTGTTCGCTATCCCGCACAGCCCGGAGGCGACGGTGAAGCCGGCGATTGACCACAGCATCAGTCGCTTGCGCCCGAAACGCCCCGCAAACCAGCCGGTAAGCGGCGTAAAGATGGCGGCGGCGACGATGTATGACGTTAAAACCCACGTGATTTCGTCGGCGGATGCCGATATGCTTCCCTGGATGTGCGGCAGCGCCACATTGGCGATCGTACTGTCCAGCGAGTTCATCACTGTCGCGGCCATCACCGACACTGTGATGAACGCGCGCACGCCAGGCTCGGGATAGGCCTCGCTCATTGCGCGCCGCTCACGGCCTGTGCCGATCCGCTTCCGAAGAGGTGGCGCCGATGACCGGTATCGACCGTTACCTCAACGCTCAATCCGGCATGGAGCGGAATGCCGCCCGGCAGGTTGTTGATCTCAAGCTCGACGGGGAGGCGTTGCACCACCTTCACCCAGTTTCCGGTCGCATTCTCGGGCGGCAACAGCGCGAAACTGTTGCCGGTACCTGGGCTGAAGCTAGCGAGACGCCCGCTCAGGCTGAGGTCCGGGAAGGCATCGATCTTGAACGTGGCAGGCTGCCCCACCCGCATATGATCGAGTTGGTTCTCCTTGAAGTTCGCTTCCACCCAGATATGCGCACCAGCGAGCGTGAACACCGGTTTGGCCGCGCTCACATAGTCACCGACTTGCAGTTGGTCCACCTTGGTGACGATTCCGTCCTGCGACGCGCGAACCACCGTGTAGCCGAGATTGAGCCTCGCCCGGTCGAGCGCCGCTTGCGCACGCCTTACTGCTGGCTGCTGGTCGACGGGGGCGTCGACAGCACCAGACAAGCTGGCGGCGATGCTGGCGTTCTGCTGCTGAACTGTCTGGATGCCCTGGCGGGCGGTCTGCTCGGCGAGCAAGGCCTGATCATACTGGTCCTGTGAAGAGATTCCCTCGGCGAGGAGAGCCCTTTGCCGTGCTGCCTGTCGCACCGCGTAAGCGAGCTTGTCCTGTGCCGAGCGTAACTCCGCCTGCCCCTGCCGATAGTTGGCGCGCAGCGACTCCACCTGGGTCCTCGCGTTGGCAAGTGCAGCTTCCGCCTCCTCCACGGCCGTCTGAAAAGGGGCCGGATCAATCCGGAACAGGACCTCTCCTGTCCGGACAAGCTGGTTCTCATGAACCTCCACCGCGGTCACGGGACCGCTGACATTGGCGGCGACTGAGACCAGCCCGGACTGGAGATAGGCGTTGTCGGTCGTTTCATAGCGACCGCCGCGCATGTAGAAAAACAGCGCCGCCAGAAGCGCGACCACGACAGCTGCGGAAAGCAGCGGCATCCGCAAACGCTCCCTTCGTGTTGGCGAGCCCTCCGACGGTGCAATCAATGGTTCGTTCGCCACCTGATCCGCCACGGCGACGTCACTGAAATCGAGGGTATTATTGTCCAAGGCCATCTCGTCTTTTCGAGCTTTGACTCGCGCCTTGCGCGCGGCGTTCTTTTTTTGGATATCGCGGCAGCAACATAAGTCGAGTGATGATTAGGCAGATCTGATATGAGGGTTGTTCATGCCTGAGATCGATTTCAATCTTTTGCGGACCTTTGACGCGCTGATGGAACATCGCAGCGTCACACGCGCTGCGGCGCACCTCGGTGTGACCCAGTCGGCTGTCAGCCACGCGCTGGCGCGCCTCCGCAACGCGCTGGATGATCCGCTGTTCGTCGGGGAGCAGAATGGATTGCAGCCGACCAGGTGCAGGTGATTATCGTCATAGGCATGCGGCGAAGCCAGGTGCAGGAGCCCGCTCGAGTCCATCTTCGGTAGATCAAATTGTCGGATCAAACCGCTGCCTGCGCCGCTGACCGAGGCGCCGATCTGTCGCCAAAGCCCTGCTACAGAGTTGCCATCGCATGCCCGCGGCAACAATTGGAAAAGACGATCATTTTCAACATCTTCATTGAGACCGATGCCAGGTAAACATTCCCCCCAAGCAGGTTTAATCGGACCAGAATATGGCGGACACAGGCTAGGCAGGAGGTTCCGTCGCGCCAATACGGCGCCAGGCAACACTCTCTACCCTATCTTTAGTTCAACGGTACGCAACGCTACTCCACGAATCCTGGCAAAGCCGAAATTGCTCTTTTGGGGATATATCAGGACATGTCGAGTGATGGTTAAACATAATTGATATGAACATCGTTCATGCGTAATTTCGGTCTCTATATTCTACGGATACTTGATCTGGAAAGCGCGCCTCGATCAGCGGTCTCGGAGACCCGGATTTCGAATCGCCCGTCAATACCCTTCAGAAGGTGTTGCGATGATCGGTTGAACCCACCTCCCCGATCCCGTCACTCGCGGCTTCGCGTGCGAAGGTCAGCGTGTCGGTGAGCAGGCTGCGCATCTCGTTCAGATCATTGGCAGCAAGTGCACGCTGCTCTCCGTTCTCGATGAACTCGCTGCGCAGCTCAAGCTGGGTGAGGTAAGTCCGGTAATCATGTGCGATCGCCGCGAGCATCCGTGTGCGTTCATGCACCAGGTCGCGCAGACGGCCGCGCAGGAGCCGAAATGCCTCGACCAGTTCGAGGAGTGGCCCACCCGCCCGCGGCGTATCGAGGCGATCCTCCCGCACCGCTCAAGCCAGATGCTCGACCGGGCGGGTGGTCAGCGATGCCAGCCATAGGACCACGCCGAGGTCGACGAGCGCGATCATTAGCAGGCATGGGATCCGGTTATTGAGGATCTTGGCGATCGGGGGGCGCCAACTGCTCGACGCTACGGCGCGACCACCGGGAGCGCGACCGAAACCCTCACCATGTTCGGCGAGAAGATGGGAGGTGAACCGAAACTCACCGGTGGGAACATGCCCACGGTCTCGATTGGGAAAGAGTGGCCACCCAGGGCCTTACGATAACGGTCTCTCGTGGCGGATAGGACGGACTGCGGCGCCTGTGTTGGCAACGCATGGAGCAATACACCTCGCTGGGTGGCGTCGGAAAATGCGCGGACGAGATCGGCATGGGTTACCGACGCGGTATGCTCGAAGGTTGTGGCGATCAAAGCGACCTTGCCGGGATCGGGCAAACAATAGAGCGGCGGGATCACGCGGTCGTCGATCTCGACGATGACCAGGACGAGGACGCCGATCGTCATCAACGCACGCAGCAACAGGATCAGGCCGGTTCGCCCTCGCAGCCGCAGAGGGACGATCCTTCAGCATCGCGTTACGGCAGGCGCGAAGAGATAACCGCCGCCGCGAACGGTCCGAATCAGGGTTGGGTCGCGCGGATTGTCGTGCAGCTTGCGCCGCAGCCGAGCCATCTGGACGTCGATCACACGGTCAATCGGAGCCGACGCGCGCCCGCGCGTCCAGTCAATCAGCAGGTCGCGCGACAGCACGCGTTTAGGATGAAGAACGAGCGCGTGAAGCAGATTGAACTCGCTGGTGGTCAGCATCACCGGTTCGCCGGACGGGTTGATGAGATCGCGCGCGCGCGACCGCAGCACCCAGCCGTCGAACCGGAAATTTCCCCCCATTTCGGCCTCAACGGCGCTGGCAACATCGCGGGTCCGGCGGATGATTGAACGCAATCGGGCAAGCAGCTCGCGTGCGTTGAAGGGTTTGCCGAGATAATCGTCGGCGCCGATCTCCAGCCCGATGATCCGGTCGATCGGATCGTCCTTGGCGCTGACGATCAGAATTGGCAGCCTGGGCAAGCGGGCGCGCAGTTGCTGGCAAATTACCAGGCCATCCTCGCCAGGCAGCATCCGATCGAGAATCAGACAATCGAGCCGTTCGAGGATGCCCGCGCGCTCCAGGCCTGACGAGCCGTCAAAAGCCAGAACCTCAAACCCCTCTCCTGTCAGCAGCGTTTGTACTAGGTCACGTATGCCAGGGTTGTCCTCGACGATTGCGACAAGCCCATTCGTTACTCCGGCGTCATTGCCCATGATTAGAACTCGCTTATAGGAAGTGATTGTTCGCCATCGCCGCCATTGGCACATATTTGAGATCATGAATTGATGGGGCTGGGTGTCGTGGCTCGGGCGAAGAAACAAAGACGAGACCCAATTCTCACCCGGGATATAGCCCGTGAGGCGCAAGCTTGACGGTCCCCCGGGTTTCGTGTCCGGGCGAGCTATCTGAACCGAGAAATCTCGCGTCATCTTGACGGCGTTGCATCCCAGCCGCCGCCAAATGCCGCAAAGAGATGCACAATGGCGTCGAGCTGGGATTGCCGGATGCCGATCGCGTCCAGTTCCGTGGTGTAGAGATTCCGCTGGGCGTCGAGTTGATCGAGGTAGGAGGCGTAGCCGCCGCGATAGCGACTGGTCGCCAGCGCCAGCGATTTGAGCAGGACATCCCGCCGGCGCCGAACGATCACGATCTGCTCGCCATAACGCCGCATGTCGGTGAGCGCATTCTCGACATCGCGGAAGGCGGTCAGCGCGGCCCCGCGATAGGCGAACGCCGCCTCGTCCCGCTGCGCGGTCGCCATATCGACATTGGCGCGCAGACGCCCGCCCTCCAAAATCGGCGCCAGGATGCTGCCGCCGATGCTCCAGATTGTCACTGGATCAAAGCTCAGCCCGTTGACGAAAAGCCCACCCACCGAACCCGAGAGCGCAACGCTGGGCAGAAAGGCCGCTCGTTGGGCCGCCAGCGCGCGGTCGGCGGCGGCCACTCGCAGTTCAGAGACGGCGAGATCGGGCCGACGGCGCAGCAACGCGGAAGGCAGCGTGGCTGGCACGTCCGGAGTCTTGATGTTGATAAGGCTCCCGCGCGGCAGCGTCGAGGAAGGCGGGTCGCCGGTTAGAAGGCTGATCGCATTCTCGGCATTGCGGATCCCGCGTTCGAGTTCCGGAACTTGGCCCAGGACGGCTTCATATTCCGATTGCGCCTGGGTTAGTTCGAGCTGCGACGTGTAGCCTACACGCGCCTGATCCTCTGCCAGCCGCAGCGACTCCGACCGGGTCTGTACCGTCTGGCGGGTAACAATGAGTTGGGTGTCCAGCGAGAGCAGCGTGAAATAGGCCTGCGCGACGGCGCTCGCGACGGATAGCGCGACACCATCACGGTCGGCCTGCGATGTGTCGAACTGATAGCGCGCGGCCTGTTTCTGGTCGCGCAGTCGCCCGAACAGGTCGGGCTGCCAGGAGAAGGTCGCCTCGGGCTGGATCGCCGTGGTGGTGGTGGCACCGGAGTCTCCGAGCGAGCGACTACGCGACGCGCCGATGCCGGCATCTGCCGTGGGCCACAGCACGGCGCGGGCCAGCGCCAAATTGCCGCGCGCCTCATCAACGCGCGCGATCGCGGTCAATAGATCTGTATTATTGACCAGTGCCCGCGCCTCATAGCCGTCCAGTGCGGTGTCGCCGAAGCCTCGCCACCAGTCGGGCGCGATCGCCCCTTCCCGCGGTGCTTGTTCCAGCCAGCGCGATGGTGGCGTGACCGCCGCCGCGCGGGGCGCCGGTTGTTCCGCCGGTATACATGCTCCGGCCATTAGCAGCAGGGGAACCAAGCAGGCCTGCCTCACCGCGCCGGCTCCGCCAGACCACCGCCCGATGTGTCGACATGCGCAACCACTGACATCCCGGGCCTGAGGCGGCGCGCGAGCGGCTGGTCGGAGTCGATCCGGATTCGCACCGGCATTCGCTGCACCACTTTGGTGAAGTTGCCACTCGCATTGTCCGGGCGCAGCACGCTGAACTCGGAGCCAGTGGCGGGCGCGAGCTGCTCAACATGGCCACGCACGCGCGCTCGGCCGAGCGCATCGACTGTAAACCAGGCTGGCTGACCAATCCGCATATGGCGGATCTGCGTCTCCTTAAAGTTCGCGACGACCCACACGCTCTGCGGCACCAGATAGAGGAGTTGGGAGCCTGCCGAGACATATTGACCCGGTCGCACTGAGGCTTCGCTCACCTGCCCGTCCTGCGGCGCCACGATCACGGTGTTCGCAAAATTGATCTCCGCTGCCTGAAGCTGGGCCCTCGCCGCCGCAACACTTGCTTCCAGCCCTTCACGCGAGACACGAGTGGCCTTCAGCGTTTCCCGCGCACTGTCCAGCGTGGCCCGCGCCTTGAGAAGGTTGGCGACACCCGCCCGGGCCGCGGCCAGCGTCGAATCCCGCTCGCGCATCGAAACGGACCCGCGTGAGGCAAGCTCAGCAACGCGGTCCGCGTCGGCCTTCGAGCGGTCGCGCTCGGCTTCGGCGGCGTAGATGCTCGCGCGTGCCTGCTCGATTGCGGCCTCGTTCTGCGCGATGGTCTGGTTGACATTGTCGAGATTGGCCAGTGACTGGGCGACGGCGGCCTGCGACTGGTCAACCTGCTGGCGGTAGAGCCGGTCGTCGATCTGAAACAGCTTCTGCCCGCGCCTCACCCGCGCATAGTCCTGCACCAAAACCCGCGTGACATAACCGTTCACCTGCGGCGCAAGGCTCGTCACTTGACCGCGCACATAAGCGTCCTCGGTTACCATCGCCGCGGTGGCGAACGGCCAAATCCGCCATGCCCAGAGGATCAGCGCGATGCCAATCACCGCTGCCACTATGTTGACGATGATGGCGCTTCGTGTGGGATAGGTGACCTTTGGAGGGATTTCCGGCGGTTGGGGGACGGGCTGGGGTTCACGCGTGTTCGGCATCGGTTCCTCAGGTTTTGGCTGGGATCGACATGGCCCGCTTCGCGCGTCGCCGTCCCCTGACGACGTAGGCGAATGACCAGGCGAGATCGACGATGGCAAGCTGCCCGGTTAGCAGGAAGACATCGTTGAAGGCGCGGACATTGGCCTGCTGCGTCGCCGACTGGGCCACCGAAGCCACGCCTTCGGCCTGGCGCAGCACCGGGTCCGTCAGCACCTTGGCATAGGCGCCGGATGCGAGGCGCAGCCGGTTGGCGACTACCGGATCGGTCGGATCGACATTGGCGTTGATGGAAGACGAATAGTCATGCTGGCGGATATACTGGAACGTGCCAAGCGCCGCCGGCCCGAGGAGCCCGCCCATATTCTGGCTGACCGAGAACAGCACTGTCGCCGAGACGATGAAGGCCGGCCCCTGCTCCAGCGCGCTAGAAATGGTGGTGAGCAGCAACGGCCCGAGGAACATGCCCGCGCCGACCGACAAGAGGGTCTGGCTCAGGAACATGTCGTGCGGCCGGGTCAGGCTGGTGGAATCATGGTCGAGGAAGGCAGCGATCGCGATCAGCACGATGGAAAGCAAGATCTGCGGGATCATAGTCTTCGGACCGATAGTGAGCGCGCTCAGGCCGATCCCGACAACCAGCCCGAGCAGCATGCAGGCATAAAGCGGCTGGAGCTGGTCTGGCCCCATGCCGAGCTGCCGCAACAGGCCGACCGCGCCGAAGGTCTGCTCGGACAGCAGGAAGCGAATTGCGATGGCGCCGATCACGAGCCGGATCGTGTCCGCCGTACCAATCCAGCGCAGCTGTATGAGTGGATGCTCGCGACATCCTTCGAAAGCCAGCCCTGCGATCCCCAGCAGCAAGGCTCCGACCAGCGCGCTGGCCATCCAGGGCTGCGTGGTCCACCACTGGATCCGTCCCTGCGCCAGAACGGCAACGAGCAGTGCCAGCGCCGGAGCCAGCAACACGAAGGTGACTAGGTCGTGCCATTCATAGACGCGGATACGCTGGCCCAGCGGCAGGTGGAGCAGCGAGACGGCTGACAGGCAGCACAGGGCCAGACCGCCCTCGAAAATATAGAGGGTTCGCCATTCTCCAAGATCTAGCAGTGGCGGCGAAAGCAGCCAGGCGATCGGCGTCGCGAGCTGCGATACCCCGATGCCGATCACTACACCCCTTGTATTCAGTCGCTTACCGAAAGCCTGGAGCATGTAGAGCGTGGCGAAGCTGCTCAGTACCGATGTCGCGAACCCGCTGACAGCGCGTACGAACAGCGCCATAGCGAAGCTCTCCACCAGTAGGTGCAGCAGCGTCACGGCGGCATAGGCCGGCATGCCGATCTGGGCGAAGCGGCGCAGCCCATATTGCTGGCGGAACTTGAGCAGCAGCAGGTTGGCCGAGATGTTGGTCATGAGGTATGCCGCCGGCAGCCACTGGCCTTCAACCGGCGTCAGGCCGAGATGACCCTGGATCTGCGGCAGGTTGGCACTGACCAGCGCATTGCCGAGCCCAGCGGTGATGCCGCACAGCACCGAAACCGCCGCATAGGCGATGCGACGCTGCATGGGATGGGCCGGCATCTCCTCCGAACCGGACGTAGAGGGGCGCACGGCGGCGTCCGAGGTCGGCGCTGGCCCAATCTGCTCGCCATAATGTGCGGTGACGGTCACTATTCGCGATAACTCCGGGGTCTGCGACCCGGCAATTGACCCACGCCTTGCGCGCGGCATTCTTTGGCCATATCGCGGAAGCAACATATGTCGAGTGATGATTAGGCAGATCTGATATGAGCGTTGTTCATGCCTGAGATCGATCTTAATCTTTTGCGGACCTTTGACGCGCTGATGGAACATCGCAGCGTCACACGCGCCGCGGCGCATCTCGGTGTGACCCAGTCGGCTGTCAGCCACGCGCTGGCTCGCCTCCGTAACGCGCTGGATGATCCGCTGTTCGTCCGGGAGCAGAATGGATTGCAGCCGACGGCGCGTGCGGAGGAAATGGCTGGTGGTGTCAGGAGAGGGTTGCTCCAATTCCGGGACGCGCTCGCGCCGAGCGTGTTCGACCCGGCCAGCGCGGAGCGGCATTTCACGATTGCGGCGGGAAGCTATTTCTGCGCGCTGCTGATCCCCGCACTCGTTGAGCGCATCCGGCAGGAGGCACCCGGTATATCGCTGCGACTCATACCCACGACACAAATGCTCGTTCCATTGCTCGACCGGGGGGTGATCGATGTTGCGTTCGGCGCGTCATTTGAGGCCCCGGCACGCCTCGTCGTTGAGCCGCTGTACGAGGAAAAATTTGTCTGGATTGCCTCGCGAACCAATCCCATCGCCGGCAAGCAAATCCGCGCCGACGAGATCAGCGACGAGGCCAGAATCACGATTGTTCCGACCCAACCGTTTGAGGCGGCTGGCAAAATCGGCGGTGAACGCTCGTCATCCTTCCGCCAGTCGGCTCAGCAAGAATGGAAGATAGCGATGCCTATGCGTGGCGCTATCACCGTCTATGACGCCCATACCGCCGTTCCGCTTGTTGCCCGGACAGATCTGATCGCGTGCGTGCCCAGGAAGTTAGCCGCGCTTGCTATTTCTCAGGGGAACGTCGTGGCACTCGAGCTTGCACCGGACGACATATCCTATGAACTCGCGATGATCTGGCATGCCAAACAGCGGTCCGATCCCGGCCTGGCCTGGCTCCGTGGAAAAATACGGGATGCCGTAGGTGAGCAGCCGCATGCATTCAGCTGTCCAAGCTAGACTTGCATTGGCAGATTTGAGGTAACCATTGTCCGGATGAGCTTCCAGCGATGCCGGCGATGCAGCGGTTGACCGGGGATTGCCTGCTTGATGACGGGCAAACTTGGCTGCGGCGACGGGCGGGCTCCCCTATCCTCCCCCGTCGCGTCTGCAAAACGACAGCAACGGGGAAGGCGTAGGCGAATATCGTCATGAACATGCGGTGGTGAAGCCTGCTTAGGAAGCGCACCTCGACGTAATCTTCGGGCGCAAGCAGGGCTGGCACTTCTCCAAGGATAGCCCCTTATGAATCACGGAGATCCGCGACAAAGATCTACTTCAGCGTCAATCTACCCATATACTGCTAAGCAGCGAGCTTCTGCCGCTGACCAGTTTCGGCCGCGCGCATGACAGCGTCAATGACACGAGAATTGCGAAGGGCGTGGTCCAGTCCTGGCGTTTGACGGGTCCCTTCACGCATATCGCGGACAAGTTTGGCATAGACCTCGCCCACATTAATGGCCGTATCCATGGTTTCGACGGAGACAATGGGCGCATCGGGCTCAGCGAACGGGAGGCTGGACGTCAGTTCGAGGTTTCCAGCTTTCATACCGTAGGGCGCGACACCCTTCATCAACGCGCGATAGCCTTCGATCAGCCCGTCGGCGCCCGACACGAGAAAAGGGTAGGCCGAGCTTCCGACCGCCATCGCCTCGAGGATCGTCAGTCCGACGCCGCCCTTCGCTCGTTCGACATGATAGTCGATGAGGCTCGGGCTCATCGTGCCC
>FTCV01000724.1_pt1 | contig 29660 bp, 34 predicted proteins | sample 1639691 | NCBI WGS metagenome assembly FTCV01 (sample SAMEA3914864, study PRJEB12502) | metagenome | biome: forest; material: soil | place: USA | collected 2012-03-12 | depth 0.3 m
CCATCGCATCGACGTAATGGTGTCGCGCTTCGACATCGGAAAACTCGGCCGCCGTTTCGTAGAACACCTTCCGCATGAAGGCGAAGGAGCGAAAGACGTTCGCCTTGTCGACAAGCGTCACCACGCCTTTCCGTCCGCGCCGCATGCCGCGGCGGCGCGCGAGTGAGCACGCAAATCTGGTCAGTTGCTCCGTCACGCCGCGCGTGATCACCATCGTGTCGGTGGCGGTCGCATCATCGGTGATGATGCCTTTATCACGAGAGGCAAACATGCCTTCCGTAGACTCGCGCAGGATGACGAAGTTGATCGCTTTGGCCTCGGGCGCGGCCAAGGCGACGGGAACGCCCGGGATCGCACGGATTGGCCGTACGCCGGCGAAAAGTTCGAGCCTGAACCGCAGGTCGAGTTGCGGGGCAATCTCCGTCCCATCCGGATAGCGGATGTCGGGCCAGCCCATTGCACCGAATAAAATCGCGTCGGCTGCCTTGGCTTTGCCAAAGGCGGCCTCGGTCATTGCCTTGCCGGTTTCCTTATAGTGCTGCGCACCGGCATTGATCGTCTCGCGGAAAAAGCCAAGATCATGACGCTTTTCGACCGCGTCCAGCACGGCGAGCGCCGCCTCCATCACCTCGACGCCAATGCCGTCTCCCGGCATCACAGCCAGGTTGAAACTGTTCGTGGTCATAAGCGTACCAGTCCGTACTGTTCGATAATGGTAAGGAGAGCCGACGCCGCACGCTCGCGATGTGCGCGATAAAGATTGCGCGCTTTCTCGGCGTCTCCCGCCAGGATCGCATCGACGACATCACGATGCTCCCGCGTCGACTCGATCGGTTTTGGGCGCAGCTTCAGGGTAAAAATGCGCGCCCGATGGGCTTGATCCCAGACGGTCATGACGAGCGCCGCGAGCCGCCGGTTGCCGCACAGGTTGACGAGCGCAAAGTGGAATTTCTCGTCCGCAGTCGCCCATGCTTCGAGGTTGTCGACATCGAGCGCCCGTTCCATGTCATCGCAAGCCTCGATCAGCGGCATCATGCGTTCTCTTGAAGGATTTTGGCGCGCGAGGAGCTCGGTCGCGGTCGGCTCGAGGCTCGCTAGGACCTCATAGATTTCCTGCATGTCGGCGCGCAGGATTGGCAGCACGCGAATGCCGTGCCGCGGCACCACTTCGACAAGGCCATCATGTTGAAGCCGCACGAGGGCCTCTCTAACGGGCGTGCGCGAGAGGCCGAGATCATTGGCAATGGTCTGTTCCAGGACTTGTGTGCCAGGCGCGTAGTCATTGTTCAAAATACGTCGTTTCAGCTCCCGATAAACGCTCTCGGGCGAGCGCAGGGTAGGGGAAGCTGGACGATCAGCGGGAACAGGTTTCGACGACATATCCAATAACGTATACGTTATTGGATATGCGTTCAACGGCCAGTCGTTCAGCTGAATGTCCCTGACGAGCAGGGGCGTGGCCTGGTGGCGCGAAAGCCAACCAATCGCCGTCCGCCGCGGCTCATCGATGGCGGCGAGGCGAGCAGCTGAAACCCCGAGCGCGATCGACGTTCGTGTGTAGCCAGATCGGGCAGTCTTCATCTGCTCTTATAAGACGCCCTCAACCGACCGGCATGCCAACCGGCGATAAGAACGCGTCTCGCGTGCTACAGCGTTCCTGGTCGTGGCGGGGCCTTGGGGCCACTCGCGGCAGCGGCGGTCGCCGTAAGTCGGGGCAAGCGCCGACGTTCGTTTCGATCTATTGAGGACGCCCTTTCGCACGCCGTCGCTTGGCTTCAGCGAAGGCGACAAACTGCGCGTATCACGGCATTTTCACTGCATTTTGATTGACGTCACCGACACGTCGCCGACGCGTTTCACGCGCAATGGTGACTTGTGACCATACCGAGCGTGAAGGGTGCGTGTCCAGGCTGGGCTTTCTCAAATCCCGAGGAACCCACAATGCTCTTGGTGATACCTGGCTCGGACGTCGATCGCCATGCTGACCTTATGGACCGGGTCTTCCGGTTTCGACACGCCATATTTGTCGAAGAGAAGGGGTGGGCCGACCTCAGCCAATCCGACGCGCGTGAACGCGACCAATTCGACAACGACTATGCCATTCACCAGGTCTGCTTACGAGGCGATGAGATCGTTGGCTACCAGCGCCTCTTGCCGACAACACGACCGCATCTGCTCAGCGACGTCCTATTGGGGCTTTGCCGAACGCGTGTTCCGAGGGGACCGCATATTTTCGAATGGACCCGTTTCTGCGTAGCGCATCGCTGGCGCGATCCAAAGCCTCGTCCGGATGGTCCCTTTCTTGAACTGGCGCAGGGCGTCGTCGAATGGGGCATGGCCAATAAGATCGAGGCCGTCACCGTCGCGATCGACTGGCGTTTGATGATCATCGCCATGCAATTGCGGTTCTTTGTGCGTCCGCTTGGCTTCCCGCAGAAGATCGGTCGTGACGAGGTCATCGCCCTGCACATGGCCTTCAGCCGCGAAACGATCGAGGCAATCAAACGAGCGCGCGGCAGCCAAGAGTCCGTCTTGCGCGCGCTGCCATAGCCGATGGCTGCCTTTCCCAGACTGCGATTGAGAAGGATGATCCCTGATGCAGAAGATTGAGGCGGAAATGCTCGCCCGCGAGCTGCATGCTCGATACGAGCCTCCACGCGCCGTGACATTGTTGGGCAGGATGATGCTCAAAGCCCTGTTTGCAGGACGCTCCGATGAGGTCGTCTTTTGGGCCCTGGTTCACGCGCATTATTGTGGGGGCGCCTTATGCCCTGTCCTCGAGAGCGAGCTTGTGGCGGTCGAGGATCTTCTTCAGCGCCGCACAGCGAAATCCAATTAGCGCGCTTCATCGCGCGACCTGAAAATGAGATCAAATATGGGCGTGTGGCGATTGAGCGCGGCAGCGAAAGCGGCGGGCATCTCGTCAACGATGGTCGGAAACCATCTGCAATCGCTTGAAGCACGGCTTGGCATGCGACTCCTTAATCGGACGACCCGCCGGCAGAGCCTGACCGATTTCGGGCGTGCTTATTATGAACGCTGCCAGGATATTCTCCGCGTTGTCGCGGAGGCGGATGCCGAGGTGCTCGCCAATCATATTGTACCCCGGGGCATCTTGCGGGTAACGGCGCCGGTGTCCTTTGGCGCGGAGACCTTGATGCCTGTCATCGGCGACTACACAGCGCGTTACCCCGAGGTCGCACTCGATATCGCCTTATGCGATCGCGGCGTTGATCTGATCGAGGAGGGTTTTGAGGCAGCGATCCGCATCGGCGATTTGCCTGACTCGGGCCTGATCGCCCGGGCTCTTAGGCCATACCAGATGATGATTTGCGCATCGCCATCCTATCTGGCGAAACACGGCGCGCCGCAATGCCCACAAGATCTCGCCGGCCACGATTGCATGGCGTCCCACTATTCAACGGGATCGACTGGCGTTTGAAGACTGCGGATGGCTGGCAGAGCGTTCGCGTATCAAGCAAAGTCAAGGTCAATCATGGTCTGGCGATCCGCGTCGCGGCGCTCAATGGCCTTGCGATCGTGATGCAGCCCGAAGTGCTGGTCTGCGGGGATATTGAGGCCGGCCGGCTGGTGCGGCTATTTGAGGATTACGAACGGCCAAGCCGACCGATGCACATCGTTTTCCTACGTGATGACCGGATGTCGCCCAAGCTCCGCAGCTTCGTTGATTTCGTGATCGAACGGTTTGGCGCGCGAGGTCCGCATTGAGCTTCCAAGGCCCTTGGCGCAGACGCGTCAACGCGAGGTCCTGGGATTCTTTCGTAACTCCGTTTTGATGTTAAAGGCGCGGGCGCATACGCAGGCCAGTAGACAAGCGTTCATGCAGCTGTGTTGAACGGAAGCCTTGCCAGACGAGCAAACGTTCGCTCTAGCCAGAGCTCTCAGAGCTGAACACGTGCGGTTCATTTTTGCTAAGCGGCAGAGCGTTAGCAGCAATACAGGCTTTGCCGACGCGAACCTGGTCAGCGAACCACTCGAGCAAGGTCGTCTTAAGCGCGCAATTTCTAAACTCGCGCGAAAAGCACAACCATACTTGCGGGGAACGTTATCACCTCTCCCAAAAGCGCGAGCCGGCCCCGCTTAAGATCGTGGCTCCTCAAAAAAACGCCCCGCTTCCAGATGAAAGCGGGGCTTTGGAGGTTTGCTCTAAGCGCGCCTTACGCACGCTATTTCAATTTTTATCTAACAACGCAGCACTTTGCGCCAGCTATTTGAATCCGCTTGGTAAACGGGTTGGCGCAGGGTCTCGATTAGAATTTGTAGTTGATGCCACCGCGGACGATCGAGCCTTGATTTTCTGCCCGATAGCTGGCGGCGCGCACGCCGTCATTCACCGAGAGCCTAGTGTCGCCGAGGTCATAGTACAGGTACTCGACCTTCGCTGTGATGTTGTTGGTGATCGCGTATTCGACACCGCCACCAAGCGTCCATCCCGCGCTCGTCTCACGCTTCGAGCCTGTCAATCCAGGGAAGCCCGTCACGCTCGAGGAAAGCTTGGTATCACCATACGCAAGACCACCCGTGACATAGAGCAAGGCGCGATCCATAGGCACGAAGCCAAGCCGGCCGCGAACCGTCCCGAGATAGTTGGTCTCGACGCGCGCGCGGTCGCCGAAGATATCGACGCCGGTTTTCTTCAGATCCGTGTACTGGATGTCCGTTTCCAGGCCGACCACGAACTGGTTCATTTGATAGTTGTAACCAGCCTGCGCGCCGCCAATGAACCCGTCACGGCTTGCCTTGAAGGTCGGAATGCCAAGCGCCGTATAGGCGGCATTGCCGGGATGGGTGATATTTTCGGAATTGGAGAACGCATAACCCGCGTTCAAGCCGACATAGAATCCCGTCCAGGTAAAAGCAGGAATGACCGCAACATAAGGAGCGGGGGCAGGCTTTTTGTAGCCAAGGTCCGCTGCGAACGAAACGGATGAAAATGCGATCAGCGCGGCAGAGGCGAGAAGAGCACGCTTGAACATCTGATAGTCCTCCATCAATGCCACTTGCTCAGCAGCATGAGATTCTGCTCGCTCCATCCGGCCCGATGCCCAGTCGCTGCAAAATCTCCGAAGACTAAACGGCGGTTCTGTTCACTGGGTCCTTAAGATAAGACACATTGGCGTCGCTAAATCTGAAGTGATGCAGCCAGGCCACAGCGCCGCGGCTCGCTACAACGTCTCAGCCGAATTTCACGCCAACCGCTATCCCATCGGACCATACCGACCGGCAGTTTTGGAAGCTGCGTCCGAGAGCTGGGAGATGAAGCGCAAATGTGCTGCGCAAGTGAGCAGCCGACACGCCCGTTAGCCGCGCGCCACTACTCGACAAGTCGAGGACTCGGCATGGGCGCTTTGCGAAGGCGCCAGGGAATACGAGAGTTGCAGTCTCATTTACGGCGCGTCTCGGCGCCTGTCGCTGATCGCGTCGCCCGGTGATTGGTTCGCTGTCTGCACTGAAACGCATGGCTTGTACTCCCTGAAATTGGCTATCAGCAGAAAACTTCAGGGAAATTGCAGCAATTGACTAAAACAAAGGCGATGTTGGAAGGATCGGTTTACTCTCTCAAGCCAGCAGGTGAAGGTGAAGCCGATGCGATCCTCAGACTGCTGTTCAAAGGCTGCGCGTGCGTTCAAACCATGTCGCAAACTGGTCGGCCGGAAGCGGACGCGACATCAGATAACCCTGACCTTCGTCGCAGCCCCAATCACGAAGCATGCGGTACGCGTCCTTCGTCTCGATCCCCTCAGCCACCACGCGAAACCCCAGTGCATGGGCCATATTGTTGATCGCCTGGACGAGCATCTGCCGACGAGGCTGGTCGGCCATACCACGAACAAACGACTGATCGATCTTGACGATCTGAGCCGGCAGGTCCGTCAGGTAGCTCATATTGCTGTAGCCGGTTCCGAAGTCATCAATCGCGATATCGACACCTAGATCTCTGATCGAACCAATCGTGCTCGAGACCTGCGCCTCACCAGCGGCAAGCGCTCTTTCGGTAAATTCCAACTCGATAGAAGTCGGCGATACACCGCTTTCCTCAAGGTGATCCGCCAACCGCCCGGCAAAATCCTCTTCACGCAAATTATCCGGAGACACGTTCATTGCGAGTTTGAAATGGGGGCTGGACTTGGCCCATCGCTTTGCTTGCTGCACCCCGTTTCTGAGCACCCAGTCGGTGAGGGGTGTAATGTGCGCCGTTGTTTCGACAAGCGGCATGAATTCGGCGGGCGAAATCGGGCCAAGTGTCGGATGATGCCAACGCAACAAAGCTTCGGCTCCGACACACCGCCCGGTTGCCAGATTCACACGAGGTTGGAAATGGAGAGATAGCTGGTCAGGGCTGGCGAGCGCTCCTTCCAGGTCGCCCAAGAGAGCGAAAGCACGCTTATGCGCGGCATCCGACTTCTTGTCATAGCGTGACCAACCTGTCGGGGAGGTCCGACTATCCTGGGCTGCCGTAAAGGCTGCTCGGAGCATCTCCGCCTGATCGCTGCAGCCAGGTCCCAATTCGACGATACCGACGCCAACTGCAGTCGAGATTGGGACACCATCGCATTCGACGGGCTTCGCGAAAGCCGCGACAATGCGGCTGGCAGTCGTCTCCGGGGATACCGATTCGGGAAGCAGGAAGGCAAGCGACAATACACTGACGTGATAAACAACGAGTTCGTGCGGAAGCACGGCACGCGCCCTCGCCGTCGCGAGACGGATAAAACTATCGGCGAAGGCGTGTCCCAGCGCCCGGAGCATGCTCCCATAGGCCCGTGCTTCGGCGAACGTGACGACGACGAGCGTTTGCGAGACCCGATCCGCCTCCGGCGAGCGCAGCCTTTCGGCATCGCGCAGGAAGCGGAGTCGGTTTGGTAGCAGCGTGACGTGGTCGATCTGTCCAATCGCTTCACGGGCTTGGAGATAGCCCGTTGTCACTATGCCCAGGTCTCTGAGGGCGGCCTGCTTTTTTGGCTCAAGCGGTGGATGCGATTGAAAGTCGACCAACTTCAACTTTCCCCGTATCTCGCCGTCAGGCGTTGCGAGGAGATGCTCGTGCCGATAGCGCAACACCGACTCGTCAAAGAAGCCGGTCAAGGAAACCGGCGAATTGCCGGACCAGGAGGCATCAACCAAAACCGGCATGTCGAAAAGTTCAACGCCAACCCGTCCGACACTTTCCAGCACATGCGGTTCCGGCGGCAAGCCGGACGGCTTGTTCTTGTGATCATGCAAATGAGCGTCTGGTGGGTCTCCGACAGGACGAGGGAATTTGACCTGCGTTCCTCCCACGGAGATTGCCCCACTTCCACTGTGAAATACCGTGAGGAGTGTCGTCGCAATGTATTAACAGATTGGAAGACACCTCTCTTGCAACGAGCAATGGCCTGCCTCGTCGAAGTCCCGTTGTTAAGTGGAGAGGCGTTGATGGTGGGGCAGCCAAAGTGGGACAGCAATCATGCTTATCCGATCGAGGTGAGGATGGCGGTCGTCTCACGGCGCTGCAACCTACAACTGAAGATTTTACGGCTCCTGCGACGCTTATTCCAGCGACGGGGGGCCGGCGTGCGAGCGGGAGAGGGATGTCGAGGCTGCCATTCTCATCCCAAGCCTAACATTCGAAGCGACGAAAGGGTGCTTCCCACTCGCAATCGGGCTCATCTAAGCCGTCGAGACTGATGGTGGCCTTGGCGCTTTCTCGATACGTCAGACCAAGAGACGAGCACAGTATATCATAACTGGTTGACGCCGCGCGCAGGCGCTGAGTGAAGCCAATCAGGGTACAGCATTTTCTTGACATTTACGGCAATTTGCCGTACATTTGACGGTATGGAGACGATACCGATGCCCAACGATCAGACGTCACGCCTTGAGGCCCGCTTGCCCGGCGATGTGTATGCGACGCTCAAGCACGCAGCGGAGCTGAGCGGGCGCACCCTGTCCGATTTCGTGGTCAGTGCCGCGCATAAGGCGGCGCGCGAGACGATTGAGGAACATACAATCATGCGGGTGTCGGCGGAGGATCAACGGCGGTTTGCCGATGCCCTGCTCAATCCGCCCGCACCGAGTGCTGCGTTGCGCCGTGCCAAGCGGCTGCATGCGGAGCAGGTTGAGATCAAGTGAGCCGGTTCCGCTCGGAAGCGCTCGGCGGGCAGTCGCGCGCAGGTTTCACGAGCGGCAATGAGCGGATCGATCATTATTTCCGCACCGTCGTTTCGCAGGACATCAAGCGCCGCTATGCGGCGTGCTATATCCTGATCGAACAGGCCACCGATCACATTGCCGGATTTTACACGCTCTCGGCGAGCAACATTCTGCTGACCGATATTCCCGAAAACGTGGCGCGCAAGCTGCCACGCTATCCGACGGTGCCTGCCGTTCTGATAGGCTGGCTCGCACGCGAGAACGCTTATCGCGGGCAGGATATCGACTCCCTACTGCTCTATGATGCCATAGCGCGCATTGTGGCAGCGCCGATCGGTGCCCATGCGATCTTCGTCGACGCGACCGACGAGGCGGCCGCTGCTTTCTACATCAGACATGAATTCATGCCGCTGCAAGGCAATGCGCGGCGGCTTTATCTGCCAGTCGCGACGGCGGAGCGGTTAATGCGCGAATAGTTTGTTCGCAAAACATCGGTTAGCGCATTTGACGCTAAAATCTGTGGATGTCGTCCGGTTCGTCCGCACTTTTCTTGGCGTTATTACTAGAGATTTGTTTTCATATCCCCGGGGATATTGGGGCTCGGGGGAGCATCATGAAAAATCTTTGTTTTGGAGCAGCAATGCTGCTGCTAGCTGGATGCGTAACGCATTCGGATGGGGACAAACTGCTCAGCGCTTACAAGGGTGCATTGGATACGAAGGATCTACATCTGGAATCAGACTCTGATTTCGCACTGTTCTTTAAAAACCAATTTACTGCGCTCAATGAAGAAACAAAATATGTGGCTTTGCAGCCCTGCCAGACGGACACGCTTACAGGTGGATTTATCGATTTTGATGAAATGTCTGCACACGAGGCGGGGCAGCTAGCCCTACGTCAGACACAGTTCGCTATTCTTGTCGGCTATAATAATGCGATGGTGAGTTTGATCACCGGAGCCACCCTTGAAGCGAAGACAGAATTCGACAAGGTGAAGACGAACATCATCGACCCGATAGCTGCGAGCAAAGTCTTAAACGGGCACCCCGAGATTGCAGCGTTCACTGGCGCGGTCAGAACGATTTCCGACCTGATGGACGAGGTTCTCGCTGAAGGCGAGGCTGCGAAAAAGGATTTGGCTTATCGAGAGGTGGCCAAGCTTGCGCGAGCGAAGCATAAGTATGTGCTGCAGACAATTGGCAACCTGAGAGCCAATCTCAACTCATTGAGCAGAGAAACACAGATACTATGGAAGGTTTGGGAGCAGTGTGAAGACAGTCGCGTCAAGCTGTTGAGGGACTCTCCAACCATCACCAAGAGCACGAGTGTTGAACTTGCGACCGAATGGCGATTTTCGCAGCAGCGAAAAGATGCGATCCGGGCGCAGCTGCCTGATCTCAACAAAAGCGATGCTGCATTGAAGACGATTGAGGATACGCACACCGCATTGATGAAAGCCGATCAGCCGAGTTTTGACATTATGTCGATCAAGACAATCTCTGGCGACGTCGACAGAATCCATGACGTTACAGTTAAGGTTTTGAAGCTCGCGGATGCACCACCCGGAAAGATTCAGGGGGCTGCGGCTGCAGCTGCATCGGAGTAGCGGCATGCAAATTCAGCCCGTCTACCACAGGTAGCGCGAAGCGCCGAAAAAACCGGGCGGGGCAGAGCTCCACCCGCGAACCGCGCTATACGGCTTCGGTTTCCAGCCGTTCATGAAACTTTTGCTCGGCCTTACCGTTGCTTGTGCTCCAGAATGCTGATCCGTAAGGTTTCGGTGGCGAGCTGGCGCGGACGCGCGACCTTAGAGGTTCCACGATGAGTTATGTGACGAGCGTGCTTCAGCCCGGCGAACAGGTTGTCTATGTCGCGCGGATGCACCGGATCGTCTATCTGCCCGTTCTGATCGGTCTCATCGTGCTGTTCGGGGCGCTGTATTTTTTTGTTGGCGTTCAGAAAGTCGATCTGATCGACGCTGCGCGTCATTACGACCAGCCGCAGCCGTTGGGCCTTGTCGCGGTCGGCGTCGTCGCTCTTTGTTCGTTCTATGTCATATTCAAGTGGCTCGCGATCAGGCTGCGAATTTCGTCAACGGAAGCCGCGATAACGACGCGGCGGCTGATCTATAAGACGGGTTTTATCCGCCGCGACACAATCGAGATGAATCTGGCGCGTCTGGAGCTGGTGGAAGTCGAGCAATCGATCTGGGAGAGGATTCTCGGCCTGGGCCACATCGTGATCAAGGGCATCGGCGGCACGCCCTTCACGATCTACAATATCAGTGATCCTATTCGCTTTCGAAGCCACATCACAGCACCTACCCATGTCGAAGACGGCGCGGACGTTGTGAGGATTGATCAATCTCGCTTGTGATATCTTAGCGCCTGCCTGAAATTTTCGGATGAAGCGGCGGGCGGGGCATCAAAGTCCGAAAATTGGACGAGCGCTGATCGGTGCATATCGTCGGGCAACCATTTTCCATCCAACGCTGCCGTGGCGCGTTCGACGATCTCCGTCTTTTTCATTCGGCTGTAGGCGTCAGCCCGACTGGAATTGATCTGCGCGCGGGTGAGGGCGATCAGATAGCCCTTGGTCGTGCGGCCCAAGAGCTTGAGGTCGCCCAAGCTGTGCCATTCCTCGGCTCTGACCGCCAAGCCGTCAGCGAGGCGGCCGGCGACCTCCAGACGTTGCCGTGGCGCAACTTGCTCTTGGCCGCATCGACGGTGAGGGCAGTGCAGAAGGCCAGCAAGGCAAGCAACAGGTCCTGCTCCTGCGCCATGCACCAGTCCCACAATTCGCTTGGCGTGAGGGGCAGTCGCGCCTGCCACGGCGCCATGTCGGCGGCAGATTGGTGAGGGCGCGGCTTACCGTGCCTTGCGGCTGACGGTTGGCGGCGTCGGTATCCGTTTCGCGGATATCGAGGGCACTCGCCACGGCATAGGACGAAGCCGGATAGAACAGGCTAAGCGCGTGGCATGCGCGGTGGCGGCGAGGGCAATACGCGGCTGGTCCTTGAGGGCTGCGGCAATCATGCCAGTGCGCAAGACTGCAAGGTCGGACTGCACGGCATCGGAAAGGCGCGGAGCTGATGATTGATCTGCTGCCTTGGTGATGGACGGTTCGCGCACATCCTCCGCCCGAACCAGCCCACGTTCGATACGCGGCTCACCATTTGCGCTCAAAAAGACGAGTACGCCAGATCGCGCCTTGCTCGCGTCGCTGAACTGATATTGCCGGGCTTCGATCTCATCGATCTTGGCCGAGATTTTGGCATAGGCTTGAGCCGCCTGCTCATCGCCTGGATCGCTTTCGACCGCTTCAACAAGCGCATCATGGCACTCGCATAGCGCATCATGCTCGGTCTGCTCGGTTTCGGAGACGGTCGGAGACTTTGAGTTGGGCGGTCGTCAGATAAATGGTGGTCATGATCAGGTTCCTTTCCTGGTTGGCGGCTGAGCGCATGGCCTCGCCACGACTCCTGCCGAGTGGCCGAACTGGGAATGCGATGGGGCAAGTGCGCCCGCACGGAGGGGGGATCGCCCACCCCAGCACGCTCCAACAAAAATAGGCGAGGGCGGTCAGCAGAGCGGGCCGTGCTGCAAGATCCGGCCGCCACGGAAGGGCGAGCGGATCGAAGCATGGGGATGCCGAAGGGCGCGCTTGCGGGGAAGGGAAAGGGAACTGGTTCTCTTCCCTTCAACCAGAGCGAACCGGTCGCGTTAGCGATGCCGGATCGGCGTCAGGGATCGAAGCCGAATCGCGGAGACGACGGGCGATGCTTGCATTAGGCCGGTGGCTCCGTTCACAAGAGCCCGGCCCGACGGGCGACGCCCATAAAAATCAGAATTGGGAGGACCGGTGCTTAATCAGGCGTTAGGGGGTAAGGCCTCGGCCTTGCAAAGCACGACGGGCAGTTGACCAGCAAACGCGCGGAGTTGCTCCGGCAAACAAGTGGCGTATTGTTGTGAAGCGGTATGGTTAATCTTGAAAAGATGAGAGGTCGATGATGCCTTTACTGCGTCCCGTCCCTTTTGTGAGCCAAGAGGGTGATCCCACTGGTTGCTGGTACGCATGCGCCCGGATGCTGCGCTTATACTATGGCGGGAGCTATGCCAGTCCACAGCGGTTGCCGGAACTTGAAAACGCAGACGGCACTCATCAGCGATTGGCAGGCGACTCCTATAACAAATTTCTGAAAAACGAGAGTTTATCCATTCTCCCCAGCGATGTCGTGACGAACACGGCCAGCGACATTGATGGAGCGCTCACTGCGTACGGGCCAATTATGGTCAGCTGGAGCGGGGGGCTCCACGTCTCGATCGTCGTTGGAACCCTCGGTCTGGACGTGTTCCATCACGATCCCGCCATTGGACCTAATCAATTGATGTCGGCATCTGTCTTCAATATTCGGCGCACTGGTGGAGGGGGCTTCAAGGGCGGACTGTTAGTGCGCGACCCAAATCTCAGATATGCGATATCAGATCCGAAAGACTCCGTTTTGGCATCAGATGGAGTGACAAAAAAAGATGGGTGGCCGACCGGGTGGTGGCGCGTGTCGGACGGCGGCAGCCCGTGGTATTATTACCTAGGCAATGGCGGTATTGCGATGTCGAGTAGAACGGCCCAGTCCCCTGTCGCACCACCTCCGGCCAAGCCGCACAATACCGGCAAGTGGGTTTTCACCGATCCGAATACACTCGTGATCACCTGGAAACAGGTCGCCGGCGCACCGAAGCCATGCGAGGAAACATTCTGGAACGCGTCCCGCGAGTGCAAGCGGATGAACGCTAACTCAAACCTATACTCACCGCTCGTGGCGACGCGGAACAATTGAGCGAGACAAGGCTCACCTGTGATTTTTGCGGCGCGTTTTTAGAAGAACCGCCGCAAATGCCTGCTTGAAACGGGTAGATTGCTCTTATGCGACGCTATCGCCTTGTGATCTGCCACTGCGCTTTTGCTCGACGGCGCGTTAGAAGCCAGCCTCCAAAAAACGTATCAGCTTAGGGTGCAATTCCGCCGTTCCGTAAGCCATGATTTATGGAGGAGGCGAGGGCCATAAGACATGCTACCCGGTCTCTTATAGTTGAGATGGTCGTGCAGCCTCCAAGGACGCTTCTTAGGAAGATATGCTGACAAGACGTACGAACGCTTTTCGACCGATGAGGGTTGCGGAAGAAACCCGTGAATAAGTTGCAATTCGATTTGCTCGCAAGTGAGCTGAGGAACAGCTTGGCACGCTAATGCAATTGCCGCGCAATAAAAGGCCTCCGCAACGTACGCGCGTTACGGAGGCCCTAGCGATGACCGAAGTTGATTAGGCCGTCAGTTGATCGCCGGTCGTGAAAATATCGCGAGCTGCTGGCCTCATCAACCCGACGATTTGAAACGAGATGACAACAGAAAGGCGCTATGTCTTTCGAGTGTTGGGAGACTTAAAAGTCCTTACCGCGCGCAGTATAGCGCATGAAATTTAAGTGAAAATAGGGTGGGGTCTCAACCTCTAGGCTTAGTGCAAAAGACCACCCCACCTCAAACGCGGGTGCGGTGTGCCTGTGCTCAGCACATATCTCATAAGCCATTTCGAACTGTTCGGGCTCCGCCAGGTCTTTGCGGACTGGTCACGGAGTAATATGCCGGATACGGGTTTCAAAGCGTCATACCTCTATAAATTCGTGCGGCACCCGATCTATCTCGGTTTTATTTTCGCGTTCTGGGCGGCGCCTACTATGTCGGTTGGCCATCTGCTCTTCGCGGCAGGGATGACGGGTTACATCCTGGCCGGTATTCATCTTGAAGAGCGCGATTTCGTGGCGCTTTTCGGCGCCGCCTACGCCGCGTATCGGCGGCGACGCGTCGGGATGCTCATTCCATCTTTCCAATCATGGCGTTGACACGAGAGTGCAGCTATTGATTTTCACCACGAACTGAATCTGGATTTCCATGGAAAATCTAGATTCAAAGGGCCAGCTCGCGGCGATTATCAGCAGTAAGCCCAAGGACCTGCGCTGCAATATCGCCACCGTAGCAGCAATCTGCTGGTCTAAAGGTACGGTATTTCCAAGGTCGGTTTGGCTGTCTTTCAGATCACTGGCGAATGCCATCCTTGCCCACACATTGAAGAAAACCCGGGAGTCGGCGGATACAGCGCCATTCGAGGGCTTTGTGGAATAACCGCGCGGATCAATAAGTGCAGGTGATGCAATGGAGCCCCTGTCGCGCACGCCATGCATGTGCATGGAAAGCGGCCCGAACGCAATGCATGGGTTGTGCCTCTGGTCATACCGAGGATCCCGAGTTTAGATCGCCTGATCGCCACGGGACAGAACCACGAGGAGGCCAGCCGCCAGTGTCGCGGCCGCCAGGTAGCCGACGGCGCCGAACGGGCCGAGACCATTGACCAAGATGCCGCCGACAACCGCACCAACGGTGATGGCCACCTGGAAAGCCGCAACGATCAGCCCGCCAGCAGCTTCAGCCTGGTCGGATGCAACCCGCACCATCCAGGTCTGGAAGCCGACAGGCAATACACCGAAGGCAAAACCCCATAAGCCGACGGTGATGCCGGCGACGAGGCCAGAACTGCCCGATGCAAAAAGGATAAGCGCGAGGGCAGCGATGACGAAAGATCCGAGGACGATGGTCAGCTTTGCGCTGCGGGCGACAAGCGCGCCACCCGCGAAATTACCGAAGAAGCCACCAATGCCATAGGCAAGCAGCACAAGCGAAATCGCTGTCACTGGGAGCATTGGCACCTGCTCGAGAAAGTGCCGGATATAGGTGAAACCGGAAAAATGGCCTGAAATGGCAAGCACGATCGCGACGATGACGAGCCTCACGCTGGGCCGCCGTATCAATGCAAAGAGCGTCCGTACATCCGGCGAACTTTGCGGCGGCAAGCGCGGCAGTGTCAGCATCTGGAAGATGAGCACGACAATGCCGACACCAGAAGCCAACAGGAACACGTTTCGCCAGCCCCAGAGATTGCCGAGATAGGCTCCAATCGGTGCCGCGCTGACCGTCGCGATCGAAACGCCACTGAAAACCAGCGATATCGCACGCGGCAGTGCTTCGGCCGGAACAAGGCGCATTGCGGTGGCGGTTGCCATGGCCCAGAAACCGCTCAGGCTGACGCCGAGCAGCACACGGGCGAATAGCAATGTCGGCAAGCTGCCGGCGGTGGCGGATAACAGGTTAGACAAGACCAACAGGACGGTCAGCAGCCAAAGAACGATGCGGCGATCCATACTCCGCGTGACGATCGGTGTTGCAAGCCCTGCCACGATCCCAACGAAGGAGGTCGCTGTCACCACTTGCCCTGCCGCACCCACGGACACACTAAGATCAGCAGCGATCGGCGTTAGCAGGCTGGCGGGCAAAAACTCAGCCGTCACCTGGCTGAATGCGCCAAGCATCAAGGAGAAGACAGCTGCCCAGGCCGGTCTGATTGTCTCGGTGGGTGTCTCTGGCCCATCGTTGTGAATTGCAACGGTGCTAACGGAATCAGTCATCGCGGTCTCCAGAAGTTGCCCGGAAGATGGGCGTGATCTTCTGGAGTTTCCATGCTAGGAAAACCGCAATGCTTGATCATTCGTCCAGAACTGGCGCAACCGACCCGTTGACCGAAATGCTTCGCGGTCTGCGGCTGGAAGGGGTTGACTATACGCGCTGTCGGATGATTGCGCCGTGGGCCCTAGCGTTCCAAGCGCAACCAAATGCACATTTCCATTTTATCGCCGAACGAGGCTGTTGGCTGCGAACGCCTGACGACGAATGGATTGAGCTTGAAAAAGGTGACGCGGTCTTGCTGCCACGTGGGGCGGAGCACGCCCTAGCGAGTTCGCCCGACGCTTTCGCCTTGCCGCTCAATAATTGCAGGCTCGATCCGGTTTGCTGCGGCATTGTCGATGCGCATGGCGGCGGCAGTGCAAGCGGAAACGGCGAAGAGACGCTGCTCTTTGGCGCCACGATGAACTTCAATCTCGACCGTCAGCATCCTCTGCTTCAGATGATGCCGGAACTGATGCAGATGCAGAAACTCGCGGTCAACGAGCCTGGCATACCGCCTCTGCTCGCAGCGATGGCTTGCGAGCTCGCGCTCGATCGGGTGGGTGCCGGCGGGATCTTGACCCGGCTGGCCGACGTCGTCGCCGCCACCTTGATCCGGACATGGGTCGAGAAGGGTTGTGGCTCCTCCGGCTGGATTGCCGCCGCGCGCGATCCTGATATCGGCCGAGTTCTCGCGGCAATTCATCGCGATCCGATGCGGGATTGGAGTGTCGAAGCACTGGCGGACATCATGGGTGCCTCGCGCTCGGCCTTTGCGTTCCGGTTCGCCAGCGTTGTCGGGGAAACACCAGCAAGTTATGTCGCGCAACTGCAAATGCAGGAGGCAAAGCAATGGCTGGTCCGCGACCGGCTGAAAATTGCGATTGTTGCCCGCAGACTTGGGTACGAATCGGAAGCCGCATTCAGTCGCGCGTTCAAACGCATTATTGGCGTCCCACCAAGCCGTTTTCGCGTGGCGCAGCCTGGGCGCCAGATGGCGTCAGCGTAATCGGGTCACGATCGGAGATGCGCTGGCCCGCTTACAGAGCGCGCGCCACCCAAAGCCGACTCATGACGTTGAATTGTTGAGCATGCTCGCGGTTGGGTTCAGTGTCGCGCGAATTCAAGGTCTTGCACGGGTGTGCGGTTGATTGCACCATGAGAGAGTCGAACGATCGCCCAAACAGCTTCAATAATCCTTTTCCCCATCCAATCGACTGGCTCGCTGTCGCTTCTGCGGCGAGGACACGCACACTAAAATGACAAGCACCTCTCTTGTGAGTCCAACCGCGCCATCAGAGGGTCCATTCGCACCACTGAGAAACGCAACCTTCCGCTCGATCTGGCTCGCTGGATTGGTGTCAGGGCTAGGTTGGCTCATCCAGACCGTTGCCATGAGCTGGGTCATGGCAACGATTTCCTCGTCCAACCTAATGGTGGCGCTCGTGCAGGCGGCAACGACGCTGCCGCCATTTTTGTTCTCGGTTTTCGCCGGCGCTATTGTCGATAATTTCAGCCGGCGAAAAGTCATGTTGATTGCGCGTTGCCTGATGGCTGTGGCCTCCGCAACGTTGACGGCTGTCGTTGCGCTCGGCTTCATCAATCCGTGGGTGATCCTCGGCTTCAGTTTCCTGGCGGGATGCGGCACGGCGTTCAACGATCCCGCCTGGCAAGCCTCAGTCGGCGACATTGTTTCGAGGCGTGACCTTCCTGCAGCTGTCACTCTGACGTCGGTTGGTTTCAATACGGTCCGCAGCGTAGGCCCGGCGCTCGGCGGCATTATCCTGGCCTCTTTCGGTCCGCTCGCGGCTTTTGCGACCTATACGGTTTGCGTGCTGGCGCCGCTGATCGCAATTTGGCGCTGCCAATGGCAGGTGCGCGCATCGTCACTGCCACGTGAATCGCTATTAACCGCCGTCTCGGATGGTATCCGTTTCACCTTGATGTCGGTCGGCATCAAGTCGGCCATCGCACGAGGCATCCTTTTTGGATTGGCGGGCATCTCCATCCTCGCATTGTTGCCGGTGGTTGTGCGAGACCACCTCCAAGGTAGCGCAGTCGCATATGGTTCGATGATGGCAGGGTTCGGGGCTGGGGCCCTGATCGCTGGCCTTTTATCAAGCCGTCTGAGATCACACCTATCGGACGAGCGCCTGCTCAAATATGCCTGTCTCGCCTGTGCGACATGTGCGATCTCATTAGCGTTCACTTCGTCCATTTCCGTGGCAGCGCTTGCTTTGATGCTAGGCGGGGCGGGTTGGGTGCTTGGCTGGTCTGGTTTGAGCGTCAGCGTACAATGGGCAAGCCCGCGCTGGATCGTCGGCCGTACGATATCAATCTACTACGCTATGACTTACGGCGGCCTCGCCGCAGGCAGCTGGTTATGGGGAGCAATCGCAGAAGAACACAGTTTGGCGATCGCTTTGACAGCCTCGGCCGCTGCGATCGTCGCCGTCGCCGCAATCGGCTTCGTGATGCCAATCCACGATCGAGTCGACGTTGATCTGACGCCGCACGAAGGTTTTCAAGTACCCTCCCTCGCACTCGATCTGCAGCTGCGGAGCGGGCCAATCGTCTCGAAAACGGAATATGTGATCGCTGAGGAGGACGTTGCAGCGTTTCTTGATCTGATGCGCCAACACCGACAAATCCAGAGTCGCATTGGTGCGCGGGAATGGAAGCTATTGCGGAGCCTTCAAGATCCTCGCCGGTGGACGGAAAGCTTTCGAACTCCGACTTGGGCTGACTATCTCAGATTGAACCATCGTCTCACAAATCCAGATATGCAGGTCAGTTCGCGCATCTGCGGACTGCATATCGGGTCGTCAGCGCCGCGCACCGAACTTTCAATTGAACGGCCGACGGCTCTTTCCAGAAAAAATGCCGCGGTGCGCCCGCTTTTGCCTCAAGCATAAGCATCGCACGCAAGGGGTCCTCTGCTTTGCCTGCCAGCTTTTTGCAGATCGCGCTTGGCCCATCGTTGACCCCTGGTAATCGACTTGAATGACGAGTTTGGCCGAAGGCAGGATGTCGGCTTGGAAGGCGGCAGATATTGCGCCCACATGACGTGGAACGGCGACGGAATCGAGGGGAATAAAATTTGAAAGTTGCCGGTCTTGTAAAGATGAGAACCGAGACGACCAAGGACGCGCGACGCAGCCTTGGCTGACAATTGGGAGACGGGCCATGCAATGGGGACGAGACTTGAAATCTCTAGCAGCATCCATGTCAATCGTAGCGCTCGTGAGTTCGCCATTGCGTGGGGCCGAACTCGACAACGGCGCGGAGCCCGACGCATTCCCATTCGCCTTCCGGCATTTCGAGATAACCGGCACCACGAAGCCGCCAGGTGCAGCCCTACCAACAACAAGCAGACTCGATGAACTCGTACGACGCTCCGAGGCTGTCGGTCGCAAAGCCGAAAGATCGGTCTGCAAATGCTGACCCGCTCCCTCGGCGTCTCCCTCGCGCTCCACGACGGGATCACCGCCAAGTGCCTGAATTGCCGGCGCCACGCGCTCTGATCCATCATGTTGCGCACTGTCAACCACGCGCGCAAATGCAACATTTCGGCGGCGGCTTGGGTTGGTGGGTAAGCGAGGCGGCAAGCGGAAGAACCCACGAAAATGGTCGGAAGCCTGCTCAATCAGGTCGGTCCGCCGCGCGGAGCCATTCTTGTCCTTCGCACAGGATGCAAGGTGGCCTTATTGATCGAAGCTCGAGCTGCGGTGAAACCGCCGCCGATATATCGGCTTTCATCGTTGCAAACGGTGCGTCGTTTGCTCTAGCGGGCCCAGCTGTTCGCCAAGGGCGCACTTAGCGTCGAGGCAAAGCGCGACGCTTCCGAAGTGCCTGGGTTTACGCAATGATCCGAAGAAAGGGATCTTATGGGCGTCAGGCAATTGCGCAGGCGCGGGTCGGCCGGGAGGCCGGAGAAGTACGCGCCTTCTTGAAAGCTCCGAACTGATCTGGCACCCGGAAGAATGGGCGGTGACACATAGCTCGCCGCGCAGCACGGGATCACAACTTTGGCTCGTTTGAGCGGGTCGATCCACTAGACATGTTCGGATAGTAGTCGCTGTCGCTTTGAAAGCGCCGATGCCACTGAATCGAGCAGTTGGGACGGCAGTATTTTCGCGAAATCACGGGTGACGCTTTCGGTAGCCTTGTGAACACTGGCGACAATTTCGTCGATCACAGTCGTGATTAACGTTTGCGAAAGGCCAGCAGAACTGGCGGTCTGCATGATGTGCCGTGCGTGGATTTCATCAAACCGGTAGTGGCCGGTGTCGCCGAAGGACATCGCCATTCTCATCTGCTTTCGCTCGATCTGCCTTGCATCGAGGCTGGGCTGAGCGGAGAGCACGTCATAAAGCGGCGTCATCTGGTAGGTTCCTCCAGAGCCGAGGAAGACACTGAAATTCTTGGCATGGCCGTCCGTCGCCCCGATCAGCCAGAACAGGATCTGCGCTTTCAGGAAAGTTTTCTGATCTTCCGCAGGCGTGTTGCTACCCCGCAGAAGGTCCAGAATTTGCACCATCCCCGGACCACGATCGGCCTGGTATTTTCGGGTTGGCGGGACGGATAGCGCCTGGCAACAGTCCTCTTGTGGCAGACGCAATAGTCGACCGGTTGCCGTCCAGCGTCGATCGAAACGTTCGATGACGAGAGCTTTCGTGTCTCCGAAGACAGCCATCTCGACGGTGTTCACGGGGAGACCGAAGGCTTTCAACAAGTGAAGGCAAAGGAACTCGTTCTCAACGCTATCCGTTAGGTCGATGCCATTTGGCAGGTGGCCGATCTGCGTCTTGAAAATATGGCTTGTCGCCGTGGTGCCGCGCGGCTTCAGCCATTGGCCTTCAAACCGGAGCAGGGCGGTCTTCTCCTGCGCGCCAGCCACCGAGATGCGAAAATCATCGTCCCGGTTGAGACCGAGGGGAGCTTGGGCAAGGTTGTTGAGCAGGTGTTCGATCTGGTCATCGTTGACGGGCTCACCGTCTATTGCGCCGGTCTTGTCGACTTCGGTGTCGCCCGCGGCGAATTGGAGGGCACCAACGCAGTCGCGGCCGATGGCGGCGAGCATGCTGTACGCGTCGGTGCCGCCCGCCCCGACCTTCTCGGCAACGCGTCGGCGGATTTGATCAGAGTCGGGCAGGAGGTTGTCGAACACGGCGATGACGGGCTCGCCGCGATAGGCGTCCTCGCGAAGGGGCAGCGACAAGGAGACCGGTATCGCATTCTCACGATCGAGCCAGTCGTGATCGTAGCGAAACTCGATCGCTCCGCTAGCCTGCTTGTTCAGATGGCCAACGAGAAAATTGTTGAGGAGAACGCGTAGCGGCGCGTGTTGGCGTCGCCGGGCCACTAGGATAGCAACTCTTCGAGATCCGTCGTGGTGTGCTTCGTGCGGGGAGCCACCTGAAGCTCCATGTCGAGCGCAGCAAGGACCGACAAAATGGTTTCCAGTTTGGCGGCGGGATTTCCGGTCTCGATCAGCGAAATCGTTTCCTGCCGCAACCCGGACTTCTCACCCAAGGCGGTCTGGTTCAAGCCCTGTTTTTTTCGGGTCCGCCGGATGAGCTGTCCGAATTGTTGGGGTGTTCGAGCAATGGCGTTCATCGTCAGAAAAATGCGCCAAATCCGATAAAACGTCAATATCGCATTTGTCGCATAATGTGATAAAATGCGCCAAGTCCGATAAAATACATTTATCTGATTTGGCCGATAATGGAGCGCCTAGCGGCGCGTGCAGGCCGAGCCGATGTCGTCTCCCTACTGCTGGAATTAGGAACGGATGTGGACGTCGCCGGCTTGCAGGACTCAACGGGAGAGGGCAGACAGTTGAAGAGCGTGCGAGGAAGCACGGGCTGATCGAGCTCGCCGATTTCCTGCGCACATAACGGGTCAAAAGGAGGCGGCGCGCGATCGCTAGCTAGCGCGCTTTCGCTCGCGCTATATTTCCGCAGATCCGACTACGACATGCGCATCCGAGGCATCAGGAGCGTGCTCTGAAACAGCGAGGCCGTTCTCGAAATCGCCAGGCCCAGATGGCGTCTGGAGGCAGACGGTTGATGGCTGTCCGGTGAAGCAGGATGCGTCGTAGCCGGCTCCGCGAACGAGATAGGTACACACGCTGACACCGTTGCCGTCTTTCACGTTCCGAGCGTTGCAATCCCCGCTGGCCACATAGTTGGCAAGCTTCCCGCCTTTGGCGCAGCCAAACTGGCAAGCCATCAGGATGGCCGATTGATCGACGGTCGCGCAGCTTGAACCCGAACAAACTTGCTGGCCGATCAGGGAGGTCAAACCATTGCGCTGCGCCTCCGCCCAGGAAGCCTGCTCATAGCGTGTCCAAGCCGCGACCTGGGCTTGAGGATCGCTCAGAAAGCTCTGCGTGTCGCCGCTGTAGTAGCGCTCGAAGGTTCCATGACAGAATTGAAAAGCACCGACACAGTCATGTGAGTTGGTGGATCCAAAATTTCCTTCGCTAGCCGAAACCTTTGCGGCAAAGTTCGCGCAGTTCTCTGGGATGCCAGCCGCAGTGAGCGAGGCAGCTGACTCACCAGCGAAGGCGAGCGCCGCCGAGAGGCCAAACGCGACGCAGGCATGAGGCAACGTCCAACGGAGATTTAGTGTCGGTCTCATTGCATGCCTCGTTCGATAGGAAAATGGAACTTGAAATCATCGTTGATCAACTCCGTCCCGCCGGCACTCAATCGAAAGGGGTGTTGTTGAAAAGTTACTTGCGGGCCGGTCATTGGCGGCCCTCCAAACTTCGGATCGTTGGGCGGGTTCACCTGATACATCATGTCCTCGAGCAGCAAAGTGATGCGCCCAGAAGCCGGGATCCACACCAGGCGGGTCGGACAGGTCTTCAAGGTACAATCATCATTCCAGATCTGCGAAACCAGGAAGGAGCCTGTCGTACGACGCAGCTCATATTCGAAGATGCTGACTTGACCCGTCTTGCTGGAGGAAAGGGCGTCTAAGCCCCAGATACCCTCGGGATCAGCGCTCACGTGTCGATAGGCCACTTTGAAAGTGAAATCAGCTTCCGCGGCAGGGGCAGACGTTCCGGGAAGCAGGCCAGCGACGGCAAGACAGATCGACATTTTCCTAAAAGTTGTCACGGGTAGAACCTTTCATCGTTGGGAGCCGCGGTCGCGATCATTGCCGCGGCAACGGGATGTTGATTGAGCAGCCATTGAGAGCCTGGTGGGTGATGATGATGCCAAGCCGTACCGTCCTGCTGCGCACGTCATAGGCCCCGTAAGCGGCCGCGTTGGTTGGATCGAGGCTCGAACCTCGCTCCGCTTCGAGAAAGCAAGCTTTGCCGGCGTCGAGCGCATGGACTTGCAGTCCATCAAAGATCGCGACCCGCATTGGGCAGCGCTTGACCACGGCATGGGCGGCGACGTCGCGACGTTCCAAGGTGCAGCCAAGAGCCGTGTTGAGCACGCTGACGACGACTGAACGCTTGGGGCTCCAAATGACAAAATGCGCTTCGGTCGTCGCTGCGTTCTGATGCAGGAAACGCTGATCGCCACGCGCTTCGTAGAGCGCTTTGGTGGCATTGATCACATCCTTCCAGATCTCAAGGTAGGTCCCGGCGCGGGCATCGGGACGCCCAAGATCGACGTAGGAAAGCGGGCGCCAGGCACCGGGGTCCGGCGTGAGCATCTGGCTCTGACTCGGGGTTGTCAGTGCAGAAAAAAGCAAGGCTGGGAGAAGCGGCAGGCGAGACGAAAAATCTCGCCAGCCACCAGAAATAATTTTATAACATACAGTATATTGTTCTCTTGAGGAGAATGCGAGGCGCCTGACCATGGGCTATTCCTACTGATAGCGGCCGCGGCCGGGAATGAACCACCAAAGGTCCTTTGGCGAGTCTTCTCGGGTTAGCCAAGGCACCGGCGCCCTCGGCAGGGAGACTGGCTGCATCAGCCAAAGCGCGCCGTTATGTTCGAAGTTAGCCGTCTCCCGCCAAATGGCGTGTCCGCTGCCATCCAGAAAATCGGTGGCGCAATGCACGACCGGTCGACGAAAGCGCTTCACGCGCCCGGTCCAAGCATCGATGCCGCCCGGCTTGCAGCCGAACAACCAAATTGCAAGCGGGGCGCCTGGGTTGGCTGGCGCGGAAGAGATTGATCGCAAATATGCATTGTTTGCCTCGGTTTGCGTCGGATACGGGAAGCGTTCGGTAAGAACGGGCGGAAAACGCGAGCGATCTGGCGCGTATTCGAGACGGCCGGGGGTGACGCTTTCTGGGGTGTAGAGCAGATCGCGATCCGTGGGCCTTAGCGGCAACGTGGCAGGTTGTGGCGAGGCGCATCCGGCGAGCGCCAGAATGATCGCGGGGAGGCAGGCGGTCAGCGATAGCCTCATGGTGTGACCGGACCGCTGCCAGGGGCTTTTCCTTGCCCACCATGGGTTGCCCGCCATATCCACGGCATTTCAAAGGTGCTCGACCAAAGGCCTTGATAGGTTTTGCGGGCCTGCTGCTCAGCCCGTGCATAAGCGTCGATCATCGGATCGCCGGACATCAATGGTGCTTTGACAGCCAGTCCGGCGCGCAACATGTCGGCCGCGAGATCGGCATGATCGGACGTCACGCATCTCGAGAGATGTTCGCCCTTCGCTTCACGGATCGTCGCGCAGACGAGCCACTTGTTCAGCGTTGCGGTGACGAGCCAGGCGGTTGCGACGACATCGCAAGGCCAGGACTGGCGATCGAGAGAAGCCATTTGTCCAACCGAACAGGTCTCGATGCCATATAGGCGGAAGACCGCCTTGGTCTCGATATCCCGGAAGCTCGTACCGTCGATCACTTCCACGCGGAACGGCGCAAGCTGCGCCGCACGTTTCGGGCGGTACGTTTCCGCCTCGAATGCCGCGCTCTGGCTAAGAGAAAGCTGGGCGGCAACGAAATCAAGCGCGACATGCGCAATCGCCGCGAACTTAAGCCGTCGCATCGTCGCGGGATCCGAGGTCGAGCTTGTGCAGAGTGAGAGCGATGATGTCGGTCGTGTAGATCAGCTCACCTTCCTTGGACTTGTAGGAACCATCCGCGATGCGGCATTCCGCATAGACGCCATCGCCTTTGGCGATATTGGTGAGGGCCCATTCGGCCGATTTCTCGTTGAGGATGGTGACGGTTACCCAATCGGTTTCCTCACGGCGCTCGCCTTTGCCGTCGATCCAGGCTCGATCGGTCGCGACACTGATCTTTGCCGCTCGGTTGAAGGCTTTCGGCGCCTGGCCGACCCGACCGCGCAGAATAAACAAGTTCATCGTTCTCATGGCTTATCTCCTGTAGTGGGATCAGTGGTTGGCGCGGTCATTGCACCGGCTCGCGCCGATCGCCGCAGCGTTTCAAGAATGATGGCGTTGGGGTCGGGAAGGTCGCTGAAAGCCCATAGACCTGCTTGGCTTTGCTGCGCTCGCCGCTGCGCTTCGAGGTAGGGGGCGTGAACCGGCCGCCCATCGGGCGTCAGGGCCGCGAAGGCGAAACCTAAGACAATCAGGGCCGTTCCAAGGTCGATGCGCGATCCCTTGCCGACGCCTTCAAGACGGGTCGCCACGCAAAAGACGAAGACAGTCGCGGCTTTTGGCTGCTCAGCCGCGGCATAGCATTGCGGTTGCAAATCACGGATCAGCGCAGCCAGCATCGTCAGCGATGCCTCGCCGCAATCCCGCTTGAGCCCGAAAATATTGGTGAAGCTGGTGCCGCGCAGACAGGCTTGCACGCCATAGAGTCGGTAAGTGACACCTTCGGCGCGCCAGCTATCGCCGGTCTGGTAGATCGCATCGGCTTGAACTGGAAACCAGGCGGACTGCGCACCAAGCACGGACCCGGACTGGTAAGACATCGCTGCGGCAGCGACGATGGACGTCAGCGATCGCTTGATCATCGACCATGCTCCCGCGGCGAAAAATAGAAACGCCGAGCGCCATTTTTCCGTGTCGACGCCGAAAGAATGGCGGTCAAGGCGGCGATCGCGTGATGGCGCTGTGTCGCGTAAGACGCAGCCGCCAACTTGACCAAACAGGGATAGCCAATCTGCGAAAAATCGGCGCCGAACGCGCCATTCGGCGGCTCGGCAAGAATTTGGCCACCGCTCTTTTTCTGGACTGGCGGCAGATCCGCAGGACAGGGCTGGCATGGCTCACTACCAAGTCTGCGCGCGTGGCTTTGCCGACAAACAGGCGAGCGCTTCCCTTGGACGAGGGATCTGAAAAGCTGCTGTATCAACGGAACATCGTAGGGAGCGCCCGACTGCGCCGGCGCGCTCGCGGCCGCGCAGAGCAAGACCTTAGGGTCAAGCCGCGCATCCGGCGCCGAAGCGAGCGGCATCGACGGCAAGGCGACCGCCGGGTCGATCATCTCGTTTGCTTCACACTCCATGTGACCTCCAAAGCGTCACAAGAAATCCAAAATTTCGATATTGCCAATCATACTAACATTCAATATATTGTCTATTATAAATTACGGAAAGTGCCATGCCGATTTTCAAGATCGCAGTTGGAATGAGCCTCGCCGCGGCACTCTTCAGCGTATCCGCGAAGGATCGCGATTTGACGCATCGCGGCATTGTCAACGGTGCGCCCGACCAGATCGTTTCGCCAAGCACCGAGCCCAGGCTTTCGCAAGGTGGCGCGGCCAGAACAATCTGTAAGCTTGAGAAAACGATCACCGCGCGCGAGGCGCGGGCGCTCGTTCTAACGGTTGCGACTGAAGAGGATTTCTACCCGAACTTTGTCGGTTCGATCGCGAAGGTCGAAAGCGGGTTCAATGTCGTTGCCCTGTCCAATAAGGGCGCCTTCGGGCTGATGCAGCTTCTCCCGGAAACGGCCCGACGGTTCGGCGTCGATCTTTGTGATCCCACGTCGAATGTGCGCGGCGGCATCCGCTACCTGCGCGCGCTGCATGAAAAATATCGGAATCCGTTTTTCATCCTGGCCGCCTACAATGCTGGCGAGCTTGCGGTCGACCGGAGCAGAGGGGTTCCACCCTTTCCAGAAACGGTCCGGTTCGTCGCCGACGTCATCAACGATTTCTACGTCTGGCCGGTGCCGGGCGAGGACGCGTCACATACACGGCGCCCGCAGGCCACAGTCGCACCCGACCTAATTGAGCCCCGCTCGCCGGCCTCGACCCCGCAACCTGCTGAGCCTGCCGCCCGATCACGCTCAGGCGACGGCTTTGTCACGCATCTCGACTGAACGGAGGATTGGATGAGAAGAGTGTTTGCCCGCGCTGCGTTCGTCGCTCCCGCCCTGCTGCTATCATCCATCAACGTGAAGGCGCAGTCGACGGGTGGGACGCTTCAGCCCGTCCAGTCGACATTGCAACAGCTCGTCTCGACCCTGACCGGCCCGATCGCCACCGCGCTTGCGACCCTCGCCGTCATCGCCTGCGGCCTGTTCGCCTGGAGCGGACGGCTCACCTGGGGCATCGCCGGCAGCGTCATCTTCGGCATCGTCCTGGTCTTCGGCTCGGCGCAGATCGTTCAGTTCTTTCAATCGGCGGTCGGACAATGACGGAAAACGATGTCGAGGATCCGCTGATCACGCCGCTCGTCAGGGCCCTGACGCGCGCCCCCACCCTCATGGGCGTACCGTACATGTATTTCATGTTCAACGGTGTCGTCTCGAGCATCTGTTTTCTAGTCTCGCATAATCTCATCATGCTGTTGGTTGCGATCCCGCTGCATCTCTTCGGCTTCGTGATGACGCTCAAGGACGACCGGATCTTCGAGATCCTGTTCGTCAAATCAGCCAAATGCCCACCGCGGTCACGGTCCTTCTGGGCCGCCGACAGCTACAGCGTCTGAGGCGAGACCATGGTCGCTCGCGCCCTTCTCGATGAACTGACCTTCGGCGCCGTTTCGCGTCGCGAGCGCCCTGTCGCCTCGCACGTCCCCTATACGCGACACGTCGACGACCACATCATCCGCACACGCGACGGGCTTGTGCTGACGATCTTCAAGCTCGACGGTTATTCCTTCGAAACCTCGGATATCAGCGAGGTAAATGCACGGCTTCTCGGCCGCAACGATATTGTACGCACACTAGCGAACTCCCGCTTCGCGCTCGTTTCCCACATCGTGCGCCGTGAAGTGCAGCCGCGGATCGAGTCGAGTTTCGACAATCCCTTCTGTCGCGAGCTCGACGAACGCTACGACGCCGCGCTCTCGAAGCGCCGCATGTTCGTCAATGATCTCTATCTGACGATCGTCCGACGACCGTTGCAGGGCCATGCCGGCACCTTCGACCTGATGCTGACCAATCTGCTCGGTCGCAAGGATAACGCCGGTGAGTCGGTCGCCCGTCAGACGGCCCTGACCGAACTCAGGGATGTCGCCACAGCCGTTCGCGAGAGCCTCATCGGCTATGGCGTCCGACAGCTTGGAGTCGTCAGCCGTGACGGCCAATGGTTCTCCGAGCCGCTCGAGTTCCTGGTCCAGTTGCTGAATGGTGGGCTGTGGCGGCCGATGCACCTACCGCGAATGAACCTCGCCGACGCGCTGTCGATGAAACGCATCTTCTTTGGCCGCAACGCCATCGAGATCAAGGGTGCAGGACCGACCGACACGCGCTTTGCCGCCATGGTCTCGATCCGCGAATACCCGGCGCAGACCGGGCCTGGCTCCCTCGACAACCTGCTGCGCGTGCCGCACGAATTCATCGCCACGCAAAGTTTCGCGATCGTAGATCGGCCGGAGGCCGCCAAACAGATCGACCGCGTCTCGCGCCAGGTCGATATGTCCGACGAAGCTGGATCGATCGTTGCCGAGCATCTCGACGATGCCCGCGATGAGCTGCTTGCCTCGGAAGCCATCTATGGCGAGCACCATATGACGGTGATGTGCCTCGGCCGTGACCTCGCCGAGGTCGGCGCGGCCGTCACGGCGGCCGGCGCCGCGCTCACCGACCGCTCGGTGATCTGGGTGCGCGAGGATCTGAACTGCGAGCCGGCGTTCTGGTCACAACTGCCCGGCAATTTCGCCTACATCGCGCGCAAGGCGGTGATTTCATCGAAGAACTTCGCCGGCTTCACGTCGCTACACAATTATCCGAGCGGCCGTCCCGACGGCAACCACTGGGGCCCGGCGATCTCCGTTTTCGAGACGACCTCGCAGACCGCCTACTATTACAACCATCACGTCCGCGACATCGGCAACTTCACCGTCGTCGGTCCGACCGGCTCCGGCAAGACAGTGTTTCTGTCGTTCATCGCTGCACAGACGCAACGCATCGTGCCACGGCCGAAACTCGTCTTCGTCGACAAGGATCGCGGCGCCGAGATTTTTATCCGGGCGCTCGGCGGACAGTATGAGACGCTGGTGCCGGGCGAGCCAACTGACTTTAATCCGCTTTCGCTTCCTGACACCGCGCCGAACCGCGAATTCCTCTACCAACTTTTCGCCTTCATGCTGCGGCCAGCGAATGGCGCCGATCTCTCGGCCTCAGAGGAACAGGTCATCCGCAATGCGATTGCGGCCTCGCTCGGCGCCGGCCCAGAGGGTCGGACGCTGAAGGCGTTCTCGACCCTGTTGCGCGGCCGCATCAGGGCCGGGGAAGGCGATCTCCTCGCCCGGCTCGAAAGCTGGATGCGACCTGACCAACGTGGCTGGCTCTTCAACAATGACGAGGACCAGTTCTCGCTTTCGTCCGTGTTCGGCTTCGACATGACGCGCGTGCTCGATGACCCCGTCATCCGTACCGCGGCGCTGATGTATATTTTTCACCGCACGGACGAGCTTTTGACCGGCGATCCGGTGATGATTTTCCTCGACGAGGGCTGGCGCCTGCTCGATGACAACGTCTTCGCCTTCTTCATCCGCGATAAGCTGAAGACAATCCGCAAGCAGAACGGCATTCTCGGCTTTGGCACGCAATCGGCCGCGGATATCGTGCGTTCGAAAGCCTCGAACACGCTGATCGAGCAGACC
>FTCV01001339.1_pt1 | contig 29066 bp, 22 predicted proteins | sample 1639691 | NCBI WGS metagenome assembly FTCV01 (sample SAMEA3914864, study PRJEB12502) | metagenome | biome: forest; material: soil | place: USA | collected 2012-03-12 | depth 0.3 m
GCCTCTTCACCAATAAAGTTCCCCGCCGCCACTTCCGCCCCCCGCCACATCGGCATGTTGCTCGCGCATTTGCAGAGCATCCGCGAGTCGCATCCGCAGGCTGCGGTCGAGATCTATCACCAGGATCTGCCGGAGCCGCAGCGCGCGGCCATTGCTGGCGCTTTTCCTCAAGCGGTCTGGGTCGCGACGAACTTCAATTTCACCGGCGACCGCATCCAGCGCATCTCGAGCAAGACCCTGGCCTGGGAGCTCGCCTTGCAACGGCAGCCTGCCGGCGAATGCGTCTGTTTGCTGGATGTCGATACCCTGGTGCGGCTCGATCTCCAGCCCTTCTTCGCCGAGGAGGACTGCGACATCGTCTTTACCTTCAAGAACGACGGCTTCGTGCTCAATACCGGCGTGCTGCTCTGCCGCGCCGGGCCGCGCGCCACGGCCTTTGCGGCGCGCTGGCGCGAGCTGGCCATCGGCATTCTCGGAAATTCGGAGCGCTTCCAGCAGGCCAATGACCCGAAGCTTCCCTATGGCGCCGCCGATCAGATGGCGCTTCACGAGATGCTGCAATATCGCGATGGCCAGGCCCGCTATGAAGTCGAGATCGGCGCCAAGCGGGTGCGTTTCCGCGGAGAATCCTGCGAGCTGCTGAACGAAACCCGTTCCTGCCCCATGACCGCGCGCACGCATCTCGTCCACTTCAAGGGCGGCTGGCAGCCGATCCTGCTCGACGGCCGGCGCTTCTCGCGCAATCGGCCCAAGGCGGGTTGCTGGGAGATGTACACCTGGTATCTCGATACCTTCCACCGCGCGCTCGCCTCAGTTTGCGCGGCGAGCCCGGGGAAATGGAGCCCCGGCGATTTTCACGTCCGCATTCCGACTTATATTTCCGCCCGCGCGCCGCTTGCCCACGCATTGGGTTATGGCGCCTTTGTCGCCTGGGACCACGTGCGGGATGGCGCGGATTTCGTCCAGGGCGTGAAACGTGTTTTTCTCCGGACGTTGCGCGGCGGAAAGCCAACCCCCAAGTGAGACAGAAAACTCCGCCGGCTGTCTATCGGGAATGTTCCCGAGTACTTTTGGGTAGCCAAAAGAAGGCGCGATCAGTTTATGGCTGCTAGCCATCGCCGTCGCCGGCGCGGATTCTGTCCAAACCACCAGAAGCGCGCCGTTGCGTTTCCCGACTTCGTCGGCCGCTTGTTTCGATCTCTGTGTCCAAGTTAAATCTGTTCGTATCCAACCTGCGTCGTCGCGCTGCTGACGGCTTGGCCGCTCCCGGCCTCGTCGCGCGCGTGGCCATGAATCTCAAGCCGGTCTATTCTTCCTGGGGTGGCGGCAACCAATGGCTCACCCAGGTCGCCCGCTTTCTTCGCGCCAGCGGCTATGCGGTGCGCTTCAATCTCCGGGAGGAAGCGGATTGCTTGTTGCTCACGCATTTCGGGCTGACGGGAAAAACTAGTTTCAGCCTGGAGGAATTGAAGGACTACCTGAGCCGGCGGCCCGAGACCCGGGTGATTCATCGGGTGAATGACAACGACGTCCGCAAACAGACGGGGGAAATGGACAAGCGCCTCGCGGCTTACGATGCATTGGCGCATCACACCGTATTCATTTCCCAGTGGCTGCGGGATTACCACGCGGAGCGTTGGTTCGATGTCACCAAGCCGCACAGCGTGATCATCAATGGCGCGGAGACGGCGGTGTTTCATCCGGTGGGCAGCGTGCAATGGCAGCCGGGAGAGCCGTTTCGGCTGGTGACGCATCACTGGTCCGACAATTGGCTGAAGGGATTCAAAGTCTACGAAGAAGTGGATCGACTCATCGCGGAAGGGCGACTGCCCGGAGTGGAGCTCTGGGTGGTGGGACGCTGGCCCAAGGAGATCCAATGGCGCGCCGCACGGACTTTTGCCCCGGTGAACGGCGAGCCGCTCGCGCGGCTCCTGCGGCAGTGCCACGCCTATCTCACCGCGTCATTGTGGGAGCCGGGCGGCATGCACTTTATCGAGGGCGTGCAGTGCGGGCTGCCGGTGGCCTATCACGAGGATGGCGGCGGCATCGTTGAGGTCGCGAGTCGTTATGGAGTGGGATTCCGCGAACAACCGGGGGAGGCCATCCACGAGTTGCGAGCCCGCTACAGCGCGTTCCGCGAAGCGGCTGTAGCAAGCCCGCCGTCGGGGGATGAGATGGTGTTGGCGTATCGGCGGCTGGTGCAGCGGCAGTTGGTGGAGGGCGGGGCGAAGATGAACAACGCCTGACATTTAACTAAACAAGGATTCAGCGGCTGCGCGCCTTTTCGGCGCGCGGCCGTTTTTATTTCGCGGTCCGCCGCCAACAAACGATCTCACTGTCCCTGCTTCTGGGCATCGTTGAGCTTTTTCGTCGCGTCTGCCTGGTGATCCGATTGTGACTTCAGCTTGGCTTGCTCCTGGGCAATGGCTTTTTCCCGTTCCGCTACGACCTTTTTCTTGATCATATCCTGTTCGGCGGCGTCCTGCGCTGCGGCGGCTTGGACGTCCTCTTCCTTTTCACACAGGAACTCCCACGGGATGGAGAGGATCTTGCCTCCGTACCTGAAAGTTCCCTCCTTGAGATTGGAGACGACCACGCGCGTCCCGGGCCTCAGCCCGACGATGCCGGAATCCGTGGTCGCGGAGTAGTAGCGGACGACAAAATATTCGTCCTCAGCAAAGGCCGTCCCGAGCGAGACCAGGCAGAGAATACTAAAGAGTGCGGCGCGTAGGCGGCGCTTTTTCGTCGCGAAGCGACCCTGTGCAGAAACCGTGGTGGTGGAAAAGGAGTTCGTCATCCTCGCCCACCATATTATTATCAGCCGATCGCAGGTGTCAACAAAATCGCTACGCGAAACGAAATGGAAAGTTTGGCAAGAATGGGAGGCCGGGAACCATCAACGAACTATCCTTCCTGCCATTGCAGCAGCGTCATGTTCGGATGACGATGCACCCGGATTTCTGCGCTGAAGCCGCAGGCGGTAAGCACATCGTCGGGCGTGGCTTGCTCCGGTTTCAGTTCGCTCACAATTTCATCGAGTCCCATGAGCTTGTGTCGCTGCACGGACTCCCGCACGCGCACGGCGAGCTTTTCGATGCGGCCGGCGTTTTGCGCTGAGGCGGCGGTGGACGGCGGTTCGTCGGTGGAGGAAATCGGCGCCGGAAAGCGTTGCCACCACGGCGCGAGTTTTTCGCGCAGGAAGGCCAGGACTTCGTCTGCGCTGTAGCCGATGTCCCCCTGGGCGGCGTCGGCGAAGAGCTCCTTGGCGGCGTAGAGCTCGGCGATATCCTCGACGGTGAGTTCGAGGATTTGCAGGTACTTGGCTTTGGCTGCGTCGATCTCTCCCGCGCAGTTCCACTCGGGGTTGGGAATGGGACGCTGCTCGGGTGTGCGAAAGTAGACGACCTTGGCCGGCCGGCCGCCGGCGTGGCAGCGCACCACGGCCGCCTGCGCGATGGCGCGCCATTGCTTCCAGTGCGCGCCGTCGGCAAACCCGAAATAACAAACCCGGCTGGGCAACTGCCATTTCACCGGGAAATGTTTGTCGTCGAGGCTTTCGATTTCCAAGCCTTCGAGCCCCTTGGCGGCTTCCTCGACCAGCCATTGCAAGGTATCGCGCTCATATAAATGGCGCTTCGGCGCGGCGAGCAGTTTCTGCCGATGCTCGTCGTAGACTTCCGGCAGCGGTGTGAGTCGCTCCGGTGAATTGTCCCAGCGCTCCTTGCACTTTTGCAGCAATTGCCGGGCGCCGATCCGGTTTCGCTCGGTGGGAAAAAGTTCGTCTAGCCAGTTTCCGGCGCGAAAGGCGCGCACCCGCTCGGCGTCTGCCCCCGCGGCCTCGACCCGCAGCTGGATGAGCGCTTCCGCCTGGCTGCGATCGATGCCCTCGAGGGAGAGGAAAGGCCGCGCAAAACGGTCGAGATCGGCCTTTTCCACATAGGGAACGATGCGCAGTGTCCACGGCTCCTGGTTCGACGTTACGAGCGTGACTTGATTTGGCGCCTCGTCGACCAGGCGGCCGATGGTGAGTCCGAAGGCGCGGGCGAGCGTCGGCTGGTGCCCGTAGACCTCCGTCTGGTCGAAACAAAAAACAAAGGGCCGAAAGAAACAGCCGAGCTGGCAGAGATCGGAGAGACGCCGGCGACAGATCTGGCTGGCCTCGGAGGCATCGGTCTCGGCGCGGGCGCTATCGGCCGGTCGCAGGCCAAGGGCGGTGAGATCTTCGGCGTCGAGCGGCAGCCCTTTCATCCAGTCCAGGCAGGCCAGACGAACGGCGGAGCGCGTAGGCGCAAGCGTGTAGGCCTGGAGCACCCGCAGCCAGGCCGTCGGCGCGGAGAGCGTGAGCCCACGCCGGGCCAGCGCTTCTTCAAAATAAGGCAAAAGCTGTTCCAGGTTGTTTCGCAGCCAGCCCGACCAATTCGTGCCCTCGGCCCCGCGCGCGAACGCGCCCAACGGATCGGACCGCAGTTGGCGCACGATCTCGGCGCGCTCCGCTTCCTCGGCCCGGATGTGCCGGCCCACCTCCACGATATCCGCGACGGTGTGCGCGAAAACGCCGTGGGCCAGGTGATCGAGCTGCGTGGGCTGTTCGCGATCCCAGCCGCCGGAGTCCGCGCGATCGGGAAAATCCATGTCCTGCACGACCGAGGTCATGAGCGACTGAAAGGCGCTCACGGCGCTTTGGAAGGGGAGCACGTAGACGAGCGTGGCCCGGCCGTGGAGCTCGCGAAAAATGCGGCCGATGAGGTGCGATTTCCCGTAGCCGGGTTGAGCCGAGGTCGCGAGCAGCGCCGTCCCGACCTGACGCAAGGGCCGCGGCGTCGGGCCTTCCGCCAGCATTTCAAACTGCTGGAAGACGGCCTGCAGGGGCTTTTCATTGAGCCCGGGCGCCGCAGGTTCGCGCCGGCGCGGTTCCTTGACGATCAGGTCGCTGAAGGGATTGATCGCCGGTTTGGTCATGGTCATGGACGGACGAGAGTCGCTCTCTTCCGCAAGTTTGGCGCCGTTATGCACTGGACGACCTTGCCATTTCGGCGCCGCCTTTTCCAATAAAGGCTAACGCACGACCGCATCCTTGTTCGAGGCCGGTCCTGAGGTCTTCGGCGCGGCGGCCGCGCCTGGGTCTTTGATCTTCGTGAGCTTGAAGTTCGTGAAGTAGGAGTTGCCCGACTTTTCGGTCGCATCATAGACCGTGGCCTTGATCGTGAGATAGGCGGGCTGGACGGTTTCGCCCGCGACTTTCCAATCCAGAGGCAGCGTAAAGTCCTTTTGCACCTTGTCCCATTTCTTGGAATGGGCGGGCGGATCGGGCAACTGCGAGCGATAGATCTCGACCAGCGCGGGTTTCCCGTCCCGTGGCGGGATGCGCATGATGGTGAGTTTCGCGCCGCTGGCTTCCTCGTTGGTCCGCTGCGCATCGGGGCGCGGGTCGATGGCATACGCCTCGGCGTGGACCTTGGCGGCGAAATCATTCGTCATACACTCCACCTCGACCCGATAGGTGGCGCCCGGAATGGCCGGCACGAGCGCAGTTTCGACCTTGCCGCCGCCATTGCCAACGATGTGTTCCGGCATGAAAATCTGCGCGCAAGTCTTTCCGCCCTGCGTGACCTGACTCACGTACTTCACGTTGTTCTCGTAGAAGTGCTGGTACGGGAAATCGTAGCGATACGACTTCAGCGGCGTGGGGTCGGAGAAATTCCAGTTGGGAATGAGGTTCCCGCCATTCGAAGTCGCCGCGCCCATCGTCCCGGACTTGAGCGCATCCAATCCCGAAGCCTTTGTGCCGCTGGTCAGCGGACCCGGCGACTGCGCACAGACCGTGGCTGCGAGGCCGAGCCAGCCAAGGAAAGAGACACACACAAAATTTCTCAGGGCCAGAGCAGATCGAAAGTTCATGGGCAGAGCGGGAAAGGTTCGGTGTAAGGGTCTACCGTGGATTCTCCAGATTCAAAGGCGAAACCTACGCCAGTCTTCCGCCCCAAAGGGGCATTCTATCGTAGCCCAGGGCATCGCCCTGGGAATGAGGGTTTTACGACGCGCGAGCCTGAACGGGCGGCCTACTTCGCCCCAATATCACACGTCGGCAGCCCGAAGACCCACTCTAATCCGCGCGCCAGGCGCTCCGGCAGGTGGTCGACGTGGGCGCCCGGTGGCTCGTAGAAAGCGGCCGAAGCCAGCCGATTCCGGATCGTATCGAAAATCTTTCGCGCGCCGATGTTGGCGCCGTATTCATCGTGCGCGGCGCCGTCGAGATAGATGCGCTGCGAGGGGGCAAAGGCGTCCGTGTGGCGCTGGGCGATGACCAGCGGGTCGACGTCCAGCCAGCGCTGCCACACTTCTGGCCGCCACTGGCCGTCGGCCGTGTAGAGCCATTCGCAGCGGCCCGGTTCGTCCAGACACGGCGCATAGTTTGCGCAAAGTCCCAAGATGTAGGCGGCCAGGCCGTCTTTGGGAATCCGCGCCGAACCTGCGGGAGCCATGGCGCGCCCGAGATCGGCCGGCGTAAGGGCGAGCACGGAAGGCTGCTCGGTCATCGGCTTGTGCGTGGTGGCAAAGTCGCTGTCAGGGGATAGCGCGACGATCGCCTGAAACCGCTCGTGGCGCGCGATGCCGAGCAGGAGCGCGCCATAGCCGCCGCTGGAGTGGCCGGCGACGATCAGCCCGACGGGCGCATCCTTCGCCAGGGCATACCTGGCGTTTACGGCGCCGACGACTTCCTCGGCCGTATAGTCGGCGTATTGGCCTGTGGCGGTCGAGTTCAGGTACTGCGTGCCGCCGTAGCGCGAGCGCGAGTCGGGCACGACGAGGCGCAGGGCCTCCCCTTCGGCGGCGAGATGGTCGACGACCTGGCCGAGCCAGCCTGACTGCCCCTCGCGAATGGCGTCGACCGAGGAGCCGCCCCAGCCGGGGAGATAAAGCACGAGCGGCAACGGCTCGCCGGGCGGAGTGTCGTTTGGGGAAAAAACCGCGGCTGGCCGGGAGGCCCGGTCGCCGAGCGGATTGTCCCGCAAAGTTACGCCTGGAATGTCGAAGACATCCAGAACGGCGCCCCGCGAACAAGGAGTCAGCGGGGAGAGCGCGAGGAGCGCAAAAAGACCGACGGGGGGGAAGAGGGGGGATCTCAAGCTTTACGTTTATAGGCGAACGTGCGTCTTTTCGCAATGGCCTAACAAGTTGTTTTCCAAGGAAATGTGCGCGGACAATTTGACTAACTAGTCAGCTCTTCGAGTCCGAGCTCCCGAGCGATTGCCATCGACTCTGGAGTTGAAAAAAAGTCAAATATCCGACAGGCGCGCAAGAAGCTATTCCAAGCCCTATCGTCCTGCCGTCGAAGTCCTGGAGCCGCGCATCGCTCCGGCATCCGTCCTATCCTATACCGATGTCGACGGCGACCACGTCAAGGTTAGCGTTTCCAAGGGAACCCTGAGCTCCGGCGCCGGCGGAAATGTTACCGCTCACCGCGAGCGGCATGGAGGATGCGCTGATGACGCTCGATCTCTCCGACGCGTCTTTCGATAACGCTAGTGTAACGGTCTCGGGAACAGGTAGCGGCGCCGTGTCGCCGTGAGGATCACTCTGAAGCACGCTGCACGCTTCCTTACTCCAATGATTCCCGTCGCTCCCGGTTTCCCGCTATTCGCCGTGCGCCGGAGCCAGCGGTTCGCCGGCGATAAAGGCGCGGATGTTTTCCACCGTGGCGATATTGAGCCGCGCGGCCGCTTCTACGCTCTGAAAAGCGACCGTGGGCGTGAAGACGACATTCTTGCGCGCGAGGAGTGAGTCGCTGAGCATGAGCTGGTGCAGCCCGGTGACCCGGCCCGGTTCGGGAGTCGCGTGCGGCGCGTCGCTGGATGTGGGCGCGGGATCGGTTTGCAGGCGTTCGACGATTTCCGCGGTGATGATGCGCGATGCGGAGGCGCGCAGGACGCGCTCTTCCTCGAGCACATCGAGGCCGGCGCCGCCGACCTGTCCGGATTCGAGCGCCTCGTCGAGCGCGCCGGTGTCGATGAGCGAGCCGCGCGCCGTATTGACGATGAGCACGCCGCGCCGGCAGAGCGCCAGGGTGTTCCGGTTCAAAAGATGGCGGGTGGCGGGTAGGAGCCGGGTGTGGAGCGTGATGATGTCGGACGCCGCGAGCAACTCCTCCAGCGGCAGCCATTGCGCATCGACATGCGCCGCATCGGGCGGCCGACCCTCGGGGTCGAAGGCGACGATGCGCATGCGAAAGGCGTGGGCGAGTTCGGCGACGCGCTGGCCGATGAGTCCAAGGCCGATGATGCCCAACGTCTTGCCGCTCAGATCCATGCCGCGCGCCGCGCCGTAGGAAAAGGGCCGCTTCTCCTTCGGCTGTTCCATGACTTCGCGCAGCCGCCGGCTGAGCGCGAGGATGAGCGCAAAGGTGTGCTCAGCGGCCGTCTCGTCGGCAAAACTCCGCGCCGCGCAGACGACGATATCGTGCGCCGCATAGTCCGGGAGATCCATGTCGTTCGCGCCACTGCCCCGCACCGCGATGCAACGCAATCGGGGATGGGCGGCGCGAAAGCTCGCATCCAGCGCCGCCGTGGCGATGCCGCAGACGATCTCTGCATCATCCCCCACCTCGGCCGCCGCGCCGACGAAGCGGAGATCGTGACCGGGCAATTCAGCCCGAAAATACACTTCTTCTTCCGGCTCAGTCTCCAAAAGGTAAATGATCACTGGCGCAATAAAGCATCCATCGGCGAAGTAAGCGAGGTTTGTAACCTCACGCTGGAGCTACTTTGCCGCCGATTCACGCTCGAGGAGCTTGCCCTGTCGGGACGTCCCCCAGTCTGAACCGCCGGAGAGTGAGCCATCGCTGCGCAGGACGCGGTGGCAGGGAACGACAATCGCCAGTTTGTTATTCGAGCAAGAGTTGCCCACGGCGCGAATCGCTTTGGGTTTTCCGATCTTCCGGGCGATTTCCGTGTAAGTGGAAGTCTCTCCCAGCGGAATGTCCCGAACCGCCTTCCACACTTTCTGCTGAAAGGCCGTGCCGCGAAAATCCAGCGGCAGATCGAGCTCTCCTACGGGTTTCTCGATGTGGGCTGTGAGCTTGCGCAAAAGGCTCGCATCCGACCGATCGCCCGCCACGAGATGGGCCAGCGGAAACCACTCCTGGAGTTCATCGAGCAGCGCTTCGCCATGGTCTCGCATGAGGATCGCGACTACGCCCTCGTCACTAAAGGCGATCAGCAGTGCGCCGAGCGTGGACTGGCCGGTGACAAAGCGGATCTCCTCACTGCGCGCGGCGCTCGATCGGGCGCGGGGCGCGGCGAAATCGGCAGGTTTGAAGCGTGGAATGGCCCTCGGCGACATGACCTCGAAACAAAAGCAAGCGGTGAGGCCGCTGGCAATCCGGCATTGCGTAAGATGTTATTTCCGCGCCGCGGCGATGCTTCGCAGAATCAGGCCGCCGGTTTTTCCATCGTCAGCACGCCATAGCGCATCGCCCCGGTGCGGTAGGCAAACCAGATGCGGAACATGGTGAGCGCGAAGATGCGATTGTGCGCGTGGCGATCGAGCAGGAACCGGAGGTATTTTGGCCGGAGCAGGAGCTTGCCGGCGAAGGTCCAGGCGATCCTTGGCCAGGTGGACCAGACGCCGCGGGTGAGGTCATGAGTGCCTTTCACGGTGAAACCGGTCGCGGCGGCGAGGCGCTCATAGTCGCCCATCGTACCCATGAGCGGCATGCGCCCTTCGCGGCAGATGGGCTCGAGCAGCCAGGCCTGCTGGCGCGGCGTGGGGTGGTCGCAGGCCAGCCAGGCGCAAACGACCAGCCGCCCTCCGGGTCGGAGCACCCGGAAAGCCTGGGCGAAAAAGGCCGCCAGATCCGGCATATGCTCCGAACTTTCGATGGCGATGGCCGCATCGAAAGCCGCCTCGGGCAGATCATTCTTCAACCAGTCGCCGAGGAGATAGCGTGGATTCGCGGGCTGTTTCGCGGAATCCGCCTGCGTCTCCGCAAAGGCATGCTGCGCCGGCGAAATGGTGATCGCCGTGGCCTGCGCCCCGTACTCGTCGGCCAGCATGCGCGAAGTCGCGCCGTAGCCGCAGCCGATGTCGCAGACGGTTTCTCCCGAGGAAATCTGCGCCTCGCCGGCGACGAATTTCACAAGCTGGCGGACTGCTTCGAGCCGGCTTTCATCCCCACTCCGCCAGAGGCCGTGATGCACGTGATCGCCCCACACGTCGCGGTAGAAATAGTCCAGCTCGTCGTAATGCAGCGCCACCTCGCTGCCGTGGATCTCCCGGCTCGACCTGATCACTTCCGATTGGTCTTGACGACGATTTCCACGCGCCGATTTGCCGCCTGCTCTTCCTTCGTCTTATCCGGCGACACGAGCCACTTCGTATTGCCATAGCCTCGCGTCTGAATGCGCTGCGGCGCTATCCCCATGTTATTCACCAGCCAGGCTTTTACCGACTCGGCGCGTTGTTCGCTGAGCTTCTGATTGTAATCCGGCGAACCAAAGGAATCGGTGTGGCCTTCAATGGAGAAAGTCGCGTTCGGATTCTTTTCCACCAGCATCCCCAGCTTGCGCAGTTGCTCCAGGGAATCCGACCGCAGATCGTAGCTGTCGTATTCAAAAAGCGCGCCGCCCGGCATGCCGGCCTTTTCGCCCGCGTGCAGCGGACCCGTCTGGGCCAAGGCATCGTCGAGCGACTTCATCCCGGGAACCGAGATCGCCGAATCGCCGGAACCCGAGCCCAGCCGATCGCCGGCGGCGGTGGTCACTGATGGCTGATGCGCGGAAATGCGGGGCGACTCGGTGAGAAGCGCGGTATTGGCCGCCGTGAGCGCTTTGTCGATGGCGGTGCGGGAGCCGGCTTCCATATTTGCCAAGGCCTCCAGCCCGGCGGAGTCGACGCGCGGCTTCTCCGTAAAAATCTGCTTCGAGAGGTCGGTGATCTGCGGGGCGACCTGCACCTCCTGGATCTGCGGCTTTTCGATGGGAATTTCCACCTGCTTTACGGCCACGGGCGCGGTCTTCTCCATGATCTTCGCGACTTTCTCGCCGGCATCCTCGATCTTTGGGATGGCGACCTGCTTCATCTGGAAGACGCGGGCCACGACCGGCTTGTCGTCGAGCGGCTTGGTGAAGCCAGTCATGCGGCGATGGTAGGCGTAGATGAGCAGCCCGGCATGAATGAGCAGCGAGAGAAACAACGCCATGGCGATCCACCAACGCATGGCAGATGGCGAGACAGGCGCGGCATGATACGTGTCGTAGCGCGACATTACGAGGGGAGCATACATGAACCGGCCTGCCGCACAAGGCGCGTAAGGCCGTGGCGCCCCTCCGGGCTGCTGGCGTGCTCCAAGAATCGGCGACTTTGTGACATATGCCGCCAAAATCGCTTGGCGCCTCGTGGCCCTGTCGTTAACTCGCGCATGCCCGTTTCCCTGCGAGAAATTCAAGCCGCCCGCAAGCGTATCGCCGACGGCGTGGTCCTTACGCCCTGCCTGGAAAGCGTGGCGCTCTCCGAAATCACGGGCGTGCGCGTGCTTTGCAAGCTGGAGAATCATCAGCGCACGGGCAGCTTCAAGGAGCGCGGCGCGCGCAATGCGCTGCTCCAGCTTTCCGCCGCGCAACGCCGCCGCGGGGTGATCGCCGCATCTGCGGGAAATCACGCATCGGCCCTCGCCTACCATGGCCGCCTGCTGGAGATCCCGGTGACGGTGGTGATGCCGGTGACCGCCCCCTTGATCAAGGTGAGCACTTGCGAGCGCCAAGGCGCGCGGGTCGTTCTGCACGGCTCCGGATTTGCCGAGGCCCAGACCGAAGCGCGCGTTCTCGCCGAACGGGAAGGCCTGCGCTACATCAACGGCTACGACGACCTGGCTGTGATCGCCGGTCAGGGCACGATCGGCCTGGAGATCCTCGAACAGGCGCCGGAGGTCGAAGCCATCATCGTGCCGACGGGCGGCGGCGGCTTGATTGCCGGCATCGCGACCGCGGTCAAAGCAAAGCGCCCCAGCGTGAAAATCATCGGCGTCGCCTCGATGAACACCCCATGCTTCAATGCGGCGTTGGTCGCGGGAAAGCCCACGCTCACCCGGCCCGAGCCGACGCTGGCCGACGGCCTGGCGGTGCCGGAAGTCGGGGCCAATGCCTTCGAACTCGCGCGTTGTCGCGTGGATGAATTTGTCCGCGTTTCCGAGGATCTCATCGCCCTGGCCATCCTGCGCATTCTCGAACTGGAAAAGGATGTCGTGGAAGGCGCCGCCGCCGCCACGCTGGCCGCGCTGCTCTCGGGCAAGCTCCAGGCCTTTCGCGGCCGCACCGTAGCGTTGGTCTTTGCCGGAGGGAACGTCGACCCGCTCGTGCTCAGCCGGGTCATCGAGAAGGGGCTGGTGGCGGATGGCCGCCGCTGCCGGTTTATCGCCTCGATCAGTGATCGTCCGGGCGGCCTGGCCCGTCTCACGCAGCTCATCGCGCAGGCTGGGGCGAGCATCACCGAGATCGTGCACGAGCGGGCCTTCAGCGGGCCAGACGTCTCGAAAGTCGACGCGATCTGCACCGTAGAAACGCGCGATTCCGCGCACGTGCGCCAGCTCTTGCGCCTGCTGGCCAAGGAAGGGGTCGAAGTGCGGAAATAACAGACGTGCAGCGCACTTGCCTGTGGTTTGAAGACTTGGATTCGCGGCTTGTCTCTCCTTTTTGCAAAATCCGAAGGCGACTCATTTCCACGTCCCGCGTTTGTTGCTAGTGGCTCAGCGGAAGAACGAGGTATACACGCCCACCTAGCTAATCGAACGAAACCACCACGGCCTCATTCTGTTTCCAGTCGAAGTGGAATTCCCGGCCATTGCCAAGCGCCTGTCCGGTGCGTTCGTCGCGGGCGTTTTTCACTTCCCGTGAAAATTGCAGGGTCACGGGGATCTTTGCCGTTTTCAGACCCACGGCATTGCCGCCGCCCAGTGAGTTGACGCTGATCTCCGGATTGAGGCAAACGAATGCGACGATGCGCGTGGGGTGTCCGGCTTCGAGAAGTTTGACCCAGTAAGTAATCTCCGCGCCCCACTCCTTGCCGCCAGACGAAGTCAATTGCGCGCGGGGGTGGACACCGGCGGCGAACACATGGCTCATGAAGACGTCCCGCTTTCGCGCCGCTTCCGGTCCAGCGACGCGGTAGGCGTTGTACCACTGTGGAGAGAGATTCATGAGCACCGCCTGACCGCGCCCAAAAGCCTGAGTGTGATTCACCGGCAGGGCGCGCACGGCTTTGTGATAGCCGCTGGGGTCCATGAGGCAGGTGTTTTTGTTGGTGAGGAATTCGTCGTAGGTCTTCCAGGAAAAATTCTCATCCTGGTCCACCTCGACCCAGAGCCGATTGCCAAAGACTTCGCCTTCGTGCAGGCCGGGGTCGTGCGCCACGCCGAAGACATCGTCGAGCGCGCCGCCGTGTTCCCGGCCTTTTCCGTGCTGATCCCACACGCCCGGGAGATAGTCGGCGATGACCGTGCCGCCGGCCTGGCAGAACGCGCGGATGCGCTGCGCCTCGGCATCCGAGAGACACAGGCAGGCGGGCAGGATCAGGACCTTGTACTCCGACGGCACGCCTTTCTGGAGGAGGTCGACATAGCTGAGATAGCTATATTGCAAGCCGGAGTCGCGGAGCATATTTTCCCAGGCGTGGCGGACGTGGACGGCGCTGCTCAGCCGCTCGTCGTTGTTGCGGTTTACCCAGGTCTTGCCGTGCGCCTCGGCATCGAGGATCCAGCCGAGCTGGATGGACGGATGGCTGTAGTAGAGCGCCACGCCGCCGTGCAGCCACTCCGCGCCGCTCAGGAGCGGCCCGATCTTCTGGCCGGCTTCGAGTCGCGCCGGTGCGGTTTCTTCCTGCCAGGGCTTGGGCGTCTTGCCATCGAACCAACCCTCCACCCAGCCGATGTGCCCGCGATTGCCGTGGGCCAGGTAGTACCAGATCTGCCAGATGTCGTCGTCGGCCGACTGATGGAAACAACTGGTCACCGCGGGCAGCGAGTTCTGCGGATTGAAGGAGCGGATGATGGCCTGCGAGGAGCCGATGTTATACGATTCGATGAACTGCACCTTCCGCATGAGCCGGGCATAGTCATACCCGCCAAAGGCGCTCGGCTCCTGGCCGCCCACGATGCCGCAGGGCGTCGCCGGATCCAGGAAATTTGCGTACTGCACGAGATCGCCGAGATAATTCGTCCAGAGCGAGTCATTGAAGGTCCACTGATCCATGAGCGGACTGGCGTCGAAATTCTTCACCGTCCACTCCGCGAGATGAGGCCGGATGTCCTCGTAGCTCCACCACTTGTCGCGCTTCGGCGCCGCGGCCCCATATACGGTAGTCAGCCACTTCGGGTAAGCCGCAGGGTCATCCGTGATCTGCCACATGGTGGGGTGAACGAAGTGACCCCACGAGGCCTCGTCATCCAGAGCGTAGGCGGCGCGGTAGGGCGAGTCTTTCACTGCCGCCACGTGCTGGCGCAGATAGGCCCGCAGCTTGTCCCGGGTTGCGTCGTTCAGCGGCCAGGGGCGCAGGCCGGTCCCGTGCAACTCGGCGGCATGCGGTTTCATGGCGTTGCCGTCCCACAGGTGCAGGATGCCCTTGTCGGCGGCGTGATCCATATAGAAGCGCAGGCCGAATTTATTGATCCAGTCGAGGCGGCCGGTTTTCGAACCCTCGGCGTCGATGGCGTCGCGGTCGATGAAGGCCCCGTTGTACCCGTGATCCACACTCCAGCGGCCGGACTCGTCGGTGTAGCCGATGCGCCATTGGTAGGTCCAGGGCATGAAGGTCCAACTCGGAAAGGCTTTGTAAGCCCAGGTTTTGTCCTGCTTTACCGGGCGGAAATCCTCCGATTTCTGCACATAGTCTTCGTAAGGATCGGCTGCAGCAAAGGTGGCCAGTGACAGGAAGGCAAAGCCGGCCAGAAGGAGAGATCGCGGGAGGAGGCGCATGGGCATCGGGGAGATTTAAAACGGCGCTCGGAACAGCCGAGGAAGCATGGCCAATCCTGAATTCGGCTGACTTCGTCATCGAGATAAGTCCGCTGGGACTCACCTCTTTGTGAGAAAAGGGCGGCGGTGAATGACCGCTTGCTTTCGCTTTCGGCTCCGGCTGTAGCTGGGGGACATGAAGCCTCAAATCGTTCCCTCCCCATCGCTTCCCCGGCTGACTTGTCTGGTATTGGCGGCGATGGCATCGTCCCTCGTGAACGCTGCGGAAACCAAAGTCGTCGGCTACGTCCCGAACTGGGGCAACCCGGCGGCGCTCGCGGAGAAAATCGACTACTCCATGGTCACGCATCTGAATGTGGCCTTTGAGAACCCGAAAAACGCGGACGGCGATTTCTCCTTCAATTCCAAGGACGAGGTTCTCATCGCCAAGGCCCACGAACATCACGTCCCCGTGCTCGTTTCCATCGGCGGCGGCGGCGCCTCGACGGACAAGACTTTGCAAGCCCGGTATTTCGACCTCATCAGCGAGGCGAAGCGCGAGGCCTTCGCGCGGAAGCTGGGCGACTATGTGGCGGCGCATCACTTCGACGGGGTGGATGTCGACATCGAGGGGCCGTCGGTGAACCAGGACTACGGCGGGTTCATCGATGCGCTGGCCGCGGTGCTCGAGCCGGCGGGCAAGCTGCTCACCGCCGCGGTGTCGGAAGGCTATGGCGGCAGCCGGATTCCCAATTCTGTGTTTCCGCATCTCACCTTTGTTAACATCATGGCCTATGATGCCAAGGGAACCTGGAGTCCGAACTCTCCCGGTCAACATTCCTCAATGGATTTTGCCAAAGCCAGCGTTGCCTACTGGCTCGGCCGGGGAGTGCCCAAGGAAAAGGCCGTCCTGGGAGTGCCCTTTTACGGCTATGGCTTTGGCGAGGCCTTTCGCAAGTCGCCGTATAACTATAACGAAATCGTGGCCAAATTTCCCGGCGCAGAAAATCTCGACGAAGTCGGCCAGACCATCTGGTACAACGGCATTCCCACCATCAAGGCCAAGACGAAATACGTGAGGGACGAGAACCTCGGCGGGGTGATGATCTGGTCGCTGGATACGGATTCTTATGACCAGCGTTCGCTGCTCACGGCCATTCATGAGGCGCTGACCGCGGCGAAGGCGCCGTGATTCGCCGCCATTCGGCGAATGAAACGTGAAAGCCCGGGGTTTTCTGCGGCGGGAACCCCTCGAATGATAGAGCGCCGGATTTGCCATCCGGTCGTCGCGCCTGCCAGTCATCTCGCTGGATGACGATCCGTCAAACCTACTACTTCCTGCGACGAAGCCGCCGCTCTTTCTGGCGGAAGCGGTCTCCCAAGGGCCGATCCGCCATACTAAGGTCGGACGTCCCCTTTAGCAGGCGGCGTATTCGCAGTACTGCGCGGTTTCTTTCGCTGGGGTTTCGCTCGTGCACTTGCGGAAGAGTTCGCGCACTTTGCTGCGAAGCTCGGCTTCCCAGGTGGAGGAGGCGAGCTGCTCTTCGTCGAGCGTGACGTTGACGATCAGCCCGTAGGTCGTACGGAAGCTGAAGTCGATGACTTCGCTATTGCCCCATTTCGACACGAAAAACTGTCCATACATTCCAGACGGCCGAAATTCGCGGATGTAGCGATATAGAGAGGGCGCATGGCGCGCCGCTGCCAATGAGGGTGGATTGAAGTGGATCTGCATAACGGGGTGCGGGGTGAGCTGCAGGACTTATTTGCAGCAATTCGGGCGCCGCTCGGGCCGTTAAATTATAGATATTATAGGGATTTCGCCCGTGCCGCAGCCTACTCCTCGTACTCTGCCCACGACGAACTCGTCTCCCACACCCGCACCCGGGCCAGCCGAACGCCGGCGCCCACGGGATACTGCACCGATCCCGATTTTGCATAGTCAGCCAGCCGGCGCTGCATCTCGTCGAAGATCACCTTGGCCAGCGCCTCGGTGGTGGGATCCGTCTGTACGAAGCCAATGATCCGGTCGCCGTAAGCCGCCTTAAATGTCGTGTACTGAGGATCTTCCGTATTCATGCAAAGGGCATGATCGTACCCCTCCAGGAAGCCGTTCATGAGATCCTTCACGACTTTGAAATCGCACACCATATCGTTGCCATCGAGTCCCGGCGCTTCGAGCACGAACTCCACCTTCCGGGTGTGACCGTGGGGAAAACGGCACTTGTCCGGGTGCTTGGCGAGCATGTGCCCACTCTCGATTTCCAGAGTTTTGCAGATTCGATATGGCATGAAGGCGGACGCGGCAGGTGCGGAAGGGAGCACGGGTTGGCCCTCCGGGCAACTAGATCCGCGCGATTACGTCCCCCTCCGATGGCCGAAGAGCGAAATGTGGAGCCGGTCGCAGTAGCGATAGCCGCGGGCTTTGCAGATCTCCAGCACGGCCGGGCTGTGCCGTGCGATGGCCGCGGTGTCTAGGCCTTCGGGCATGAGCAGGACCTTCTCCGGCGGGATCGGGAGGGCGATTTCCGCGAGGAGCGCTTCGATTTCCGCGAGGTCCGCCTCGGAGGCGACGACGAATTTCAGCTGGTAGGGGTAGGCGGTCATCCAGGAGCGCAGGACGGCGGGCTGGAGGCGCAGGGCTTCGTGGCGCGCCCGCCATTCCTCGGCAATCTCGCCCGGGGCCGGCGTGGAGTGGCGCAGCTTGGGGCTGAGCGAGGCCAGATCGCAGGCAATGCCCTCCGGCGGCAGGGTGCCGGCGGTCTCGATCGTGAGATGCTTCCCGGCGGCGTGCAGCCGGTCGGCGAGTTCGGGCAGCTCCTTGGCGGCGACGGGTTCGCCGCCAGTGAGCACGACGTGACGGGCGGGATGCCGTCCGACTTCGGCAAGGATTTCCTCGAGAGTCAGGCGACTCCCTTCCGGCGCCCAGGAGGAGTACTTCGTATCGCACCACGTGCAGCGCAGATTGCAGCCCGCGGTGCGGACGAAGACGGAAGGGACGCCGGTGAGTTCGCCCTCACCCTGAATGGAATAGAAGATCTCGGTGATCCACATCGTGATCGGGTGAACCTGCCGCAGGTTCCCGATGGAGCCAAGCCAGGAGGCGAAGAGAGATGAGAATAAGGGGAAGAATAGGACTGATGGAAGGTGATGGCAGAGCGCTTGCCTCGAGATGATCGAGCTACTGTGCGATGAGCTTGATGTAGTCGAAGCTGAGCGCGTAGCCGGCGCTGGCGGAATTCTTCCCGGTCACGGTGAACCGGAAGGTCTTGTCGCCCGCGGAGCCAAAGGTGATCGTGCCGATGTCGAACTCGGACTTCAGATTGGAAGAGTTGTATTCGTCCTGCACGGCGCCGTGGTTGGTGTAAGTCCCGTTCGGGGATCCGGCGACGGCGAGCTGGAACATACCTTCGTTGCTCTGCTTGCGGGTTCCCACGCGAACGTCGTACGTGCGGGCTTCCGGGACGTTCACGGTATAGGAGACCAGATCGCCCACGGCCGTTGCCGACAAGAGCGACGCGGAGCCATTGCTCAGGGCGCCGTCGGAAAAGGTCGTCACCGGGTCGGTAGCCGCCGCAATGCCGAGCCCTTCCGCTTGGCAGAGCAGAGTCGTCTGCGTTCCTGCCGCGCGGGTGATCGAGATCTGCGCCTTCGCTCCGGTCCCCTGTGAGACGGGCACGGAGAAGAGGCCGCTTTGCGCGTTGTAAGTCACGGAGCCGACTGTGCCGAGGCTGGCGGTGACGGTGGGTTGCGTCGGCGACCAGCCGGAGATGGTCACGGCGGATTCTCCGGAGGCGAAAACAACGGTGGCGGATACCGTCCCGTTATCCGACAAGGCCGAGATGCGCTTTTGGCCCAGGCTGGCGTACTTGTTCAAATCGCCGAGAAAGGCGATGCCCGAAGTCCCGACCGGAGCCGCGAGAAACAAGGTCGCGCTTCTCGTACTGCCGGCGGTGTCGACCGGCGCTGAGAAACTGGTCCCGCTGCCTTGGTAGGAGCCGGCGTCCCAGGTCGTGTTGTAGAGGTAGACATTGCCGGAGGCGCCGAGGGAGGTCGGTGTGAAGGTGGCCAGGTTGCTTGAGGAGTTTCGCGCCCAGCTCAGGATATAGTAGGCGCTGGAGCCGTGGGTGCTTTGGCCGGCGGCGATCATCGGTGTGCCGAGGCCCTGCGCGTCCTGGATATAGGTTTGGTCGGTCGGCACGATCGCGGAGTCTGGCTTCACGATCACGCCGTCCGGCCGTACGCAGGCCAGGACATTGGGCACATTGACGGCGCCCAGCGCGTCGCCCACGCCAACCGGGCCGCAGGACAGCGCCTGGATGGCTAGGCTCTTGGTCTGGCTGCTAAACGCGGCATCCGTCCAGCCATACGTGCCAAGCGAAAGCGCCAGCTTCGAGTCGTAGAGAAATTGATCCCACCAGACATTGCCAAAGACGTCATTGCTCACTCGAATGGTACGCAGATTGTCATACAGCGAACTCTGGAGGTAGTGCCGGGCGAGGGGCATGCAGTACTCCATCTCCAGCCCATTACTCACGCAGGCCGCGCGCATGTTGGCCATGAAATTCGGCGGATCGTTGAGATTCATGTTCGGCAGAGACAGGGTGGCCAGGAAATCCTGTTCATAGGTCATGACTCCGGCGCTATGGATGTAGCCGATGATGTTATTCCAGAAGGCCGGATCAGGAGACACATTGTTCGACATGGCATACTGGGAACGGTACGGACTGGCCGGATCGATCCAGCGATTGTGGGTCACGAGCGGCAAGCCGAGGCTTGCGTGGAAGCTGGGGAGCCCATCCGGGAAGAGCTGAGGCGCGGCCACATATTGGTACATGCCGTCGTTGATTTTGGTCCAATCCGCCGTGGAGCTCTTGGGGTAAAACCAGCTGTCCAACTGCATGTAGCCCAGGGGAATGCCCTTTTGTTTGAACTCGTCGCGGATGGCTAGCAATGTGCCTTCCAAGCCGAGCGTCGAATCGGAGGTGTAATAGTAGGCAGTCCCGTGATCGGTCCAGTAGCCCAGGTTGTTAAGCGTGGTCGAGGCATCGTTGGCCACGCGGTGTTTCCCCGATTGATTGGTCATGCAATTGCCCCAGACGTCGTAGGTCTGGTTGATGCCCTGTCCGAGCACGAGCCAGGTCTGGTGGCTGAAATTGGCCGGCAACGTCGTGATCGCCGAATCGATGCCGCAGGAGAGTGTGCCGCCGCTGCTCGTGTCGCTCGCGATCATGAAATTCTTCGCCGGCGAAAGGACGAAGGACTGCGCCGAGGAATCGAAATAGATCCAGGGGCTGTCGTTAAAGAGCGTTGAGAAATTGTAGATCCCGAAGGTGTTTCCGTAACTGACGTGGTAAAGGCCGCCGGGAAAGCTGCTCAGTTTTGGGAAGGGATTGGCATTGGAACCCGAGGCCAGGTACTGCGTGGTGAAAAGGACGGCGGTCTTGCCATCGTACGCCCGAATGGAGGAAGTGCGCGCCACGCCCTGGGTGTGGTTGAAGGCGATTTGGTGGTAGGCGCCATTCGAGTCGCTGCCCGTCGAAGAGGCGACACTTGTCAACGTCACGCCCACGTTGCCGCCGAAGGTCCAGGCCGGAGCGGTGGCAGAGATGGTATAGGCTCCGGTGGTATTGACGGAAATCGTCAGGCCGGATAGGGTGGTGACGGTTGTAATGCTGGCGGAGGACGTGGTGGTTGTCAGCAGATTCAACAGGAAGGCGGCGGCCGGCGCGAGAAGCGCAGAGGCTGTCGCATTGGTCGTTGGAAGCCGCCGCCAGCGCTTTGCCAGACTGATCCAGGGCGCGGGACGATTGTGCGTAGTAGTATTCATGGAGGGAGAGGTTGCCAAGTTCGCCGAAGCGCTTTGAAGGAGAGATGGCCGCCAGGCCGCTGGCGGCGGGGGAGAGCAAACAAAACGGTCCGACGCGCCGAGGGTGGCGACTTTGACCAGGGGCCGCAATCGCATGAAGATGTGAATTTTGTCACACATGTTTGCGAGGGCTTCCGATGAGCCTGGTTGGGATTAATTAATAATTAACGAATGTAGTTTGATTATCTTGGTTAAGTAGCGCCTTTCGTGTCGTCTGATATCAGGATGGGTTTGGTCTCGCGGCGTTGAAAAGAGCGCTTAACAGCCGATCCGTTTTGGGCGAAAGGAATGCCCTTTCCCAGGATAGACCGATGGGCTGACGTGGTCATCGGAAAATAGGGTAACCTTGGACTGGATTGGCGGATTCCTGGGAGCGCGGGCGTCTCTCTGGATGTCCGCTTTTGCACTCGGAAGGCGCGGATGGCGTCTTGTTGCGCATTTATGAACGAGCTGCTGCTTAACGCAGTTCGCTCTTGGAAAGAGGCAAGATGCCTCTCTTACAACTTGTGCGAGCGCTTTTCCTGAATTTTAAATCGGCGCGTGCGCGAGCACGTTAAGCTTTAACCCGACTTTCGAAAGTCAGGTTAAAGCTTGGCGACGCATTCAGTAGTAAAAGAGGCATCTTGCCTCTTTCCAAGAGCGAACTGCGTTAAGCAGCAGCTCGTTCATAGGCGACACACGCTACTTCGCCACCGCGCTCAAATAGTCGACCAGCGAAGCGATCTGCGCGTCATCGAGGATTCCGCCTTCGGTTTGGGCAAAGGCCGGCATCAGCGTTCCGGGCTTCCCGTAGCGAATCGTGTTGCGCCAAAACTCCGCGTCGGTCGGGTGATTGAGCGCCCGCAGATCGGGGACCATCGCGGCTCGGGTTTCGGCGGTATGGCAAATGCCGCACGCCGCGGCGAAGAGCGGTTCGCCTTGCTTGTCTTGCGCGGGCTCGACGTGGCATTTCCGGCAGTCGCCCTTGAAAACCGCCTGCCGATCGGTCTTCGCGATTTCCCGCCGGATGTCGCGCAAGGTCGGGGTCGGCAGATTGGCGGTCACGTACAGGACTTTGACGCCCTGGTCGGTATTGATCGTGACTGTCTTGCTGACCTTGCTGAATTTCCCCTGCAAATTCATGACGACATCGATTTGCCGGCTGCCGCCGGGTGGGATTTTGGGATCTGTCGGGAGCTGCGGAACGGTGCAGCCGCAGGACGCTGTCGCCTTCAGCAGCAAAACATCGGTCGTCGAGATATTGGATACCGTGAAAGAGAAGCGCGTTTCGGGCACGTCGGCGCCGACCGACTGTTCCTTGGAGTCTGCGTCCCAGAACAGGACGTTTTCCGGCACATCCTGCATTGGCATGCCTGCGCGCCGGTCTTCTTGCGCCTGCAGTTTTGTTAACAAAGCCGCCGGCGGAGGTGGGATCGGCCGGCGCGCAGTCTTCGCGACGACGGCCGGTCCCTGGTTTGAATCATCCGCTGTCGCCGGATGGGCGAGGAGCGTTATGGCGACTGAAACTCCCAGACGCAGAAATTGGGTTTTCGAAAGCATCGATGGAGTATTTCTGACTGCCGGCCGGCGCCGGCGGGAGACCGGCGCTTATGGAGTGCGGGAGCTTGCTCCCGCTTTGTCCACTCTGGGTTCAGGCTGGGCGCGAAGTCGGGCGTAGTGCTCCGGAATCACAGTGCGAACCAAACGCCTCGCTGAATTCCAGCGCGGACAAAGCGGAAGCAAGCTTCCGCACTCCAAAAACCGGCCTGGAGCTAGCTCCAGTTAGTTTAGCAGCCGGTCGCCGTGCTGCCGGCGCTTACGCCGAGAATGTTGAGAAACTCGAGGTAGTAGTTGATGCGATCCTGCACTTCCGCCGGATTGCCGCCATTGCACTCGACTCCGCCATTGATCGCCTGAATCGTGCCGCCGAAGCTGCCGTTGAGGATCGCCTGGTGCGGTGTCTGGGTGTAGCCGCCTTGTTGCGTCATCCAGTACCAAAGTCCGGTCTGCCAGGAGATGGTGGAATTGGTCGCGACCAGCTCGGGATTGGCCCAGAGCGGCTGACCGATGGCTTGTCCACAGGCGCAATAGTTATAGTTCCAGCTGATCTGAATGGGCCCGCGGCCGTAGTATTCCTGGCCGGAGGCGCAGACGCCGCAGGGTGTGGAGTTTCCGGAGCAGTAGGCGCTTTGTTGGATTTCGCGGATGTACACGAGGCCGCCCGTTTCATGGGCGAAGTTGGCCAGCGCCGCCGCCGCTTCCTGCGCATTTTGCGTTGCATTGCCGCTCGTGCAGAAGGTTGGATAAGTCGAGCAAGCCTGCACGAGGCCGGCATAGGTATAGAAAGCATTCGCGCTCGGGAACATCTTCTTGAACTGAGCCGCGCTGACGATGCCCGCAAAGCCGACCGGCGTCAGCTTGATGTAATCCACCGAGAGCCAGTATTGATCGCTGGACGCATTTTTGCCGGTGACGGCGAACTTGAAGAGTTTGTCGTTCGTGGTTCCGGGCGTCCAGTTGCCGATGGTCACTTCGGAGAACGAGCCGCCAGAGGCTGAACTATATTCGTCGATCACCCCGCCGATATTTGTGTAGGTGTTTTGATCCGCCCGGGAGGCTGAAAGCTGGAACTGGCCGCGGGATGGGAACTTCTTCATTCCGACCGAAACCTTGTAAGTGCAGGCGGCGATATTCGGGACTTTATAGATGACGGTGTCGCCGGTTTTCGTCGCGCGCAGGATTTGTCCCTGGCCGTTCGGATAGACGGAATCGGAGACCGTATCAACGGTTGCGGAGGAGCTGTTGATGGTTAGGTTCACGGCGTAGAAGAGGCCGCCAAAGTTCTGGGCTTTGACGGGCGCGGCGCCAAGAAGGGCGAGGCCGAGCGTGCATAACAGCAGGCGTGTGGTTTTCATTCCAATGGGCAATTTTCGGTTGTTGGTTGTTCGGATTGAGGGGAGAGCGGGTTATTCGTGTCTTGTCCGGGCGCCGGAGAGTTGGAGACGGCGCGCGGTTTTCTCGTAGCGCGCCTGGAGCCGCGGGTCGTTGAAGCTGGCGGCGCAGGCGATGGCGTAGTCGGGGTCGAGCGGCATCACGCCGTTCAAGACCTTGGTGAGTGCGATGTCGTACAACTGGTCTCCGGTGGCCGGGGCGGCGCTATTCGTTGCCGGGCTATCGTCGGAAGCGCCTTCGGCTGGGGTGGGCCGCGGCTCGCTGGCAAACAAGTCGGTGAAGCCCGAATTGAGCAACTCCACAGCCTTCGCAGGTTGCGCGGCGCCCAGTTGCTCGAAGTACTCGCCCAGGATCGATACGGCCCAAGGCTTCACGCGAGGGGCGAGGGTTTTCAGCCATTCGCTCACCTCCTCCGGCGCCGCGGCGGCGTTTCTCCCGGCAAATTTGCCGATGCAATCAGCCGAGGCCTGATCCGCGACGTCGCGACCCAGATAGCCCGCGATCTTTGGAAAATTCTCGGCTTTGCCCGTTCGCACCAACGCCTCCGAGACGGCGACCTGGAGCGCGCTATTTTCCCGGCCGACGCCTTCAGCCCATTTCAGGAAATCGTCCAATTTTGCCCTTTGCTCATTTTGGACGAGGACGGTGAAAAGATCCAGGACACCAGCCGGGAGCGGAGCGCCGCGCTGCGAGATTTCGTTCAGCGCTTCACCCACCGGGGTAATGCCCTTTGCCAGCCACTCGTTGGCGAGTTGCGATTCCAGTCGCATGAGGCCGGGTCCGCCGCCGGTGGCTTCACGCAGGCGATCCAGAAAAAGTATCGCCAGGCCGGGCGCGGTCCGCGCCCAGGCGAGCCCCAGCGTTCGGGCGAGAGGCGCGAACTTCTGCGGCTCGCGGGCATATGCCTCACCCAGCTTCGAAAGGATTTCGGCCCGCTCAGCCTCGGTCAGATCGAGGATTGATGCGACCAGCTCCTGTTCCGACCATTTGACCGGCTGCCCGTCGAGCCAACCTTCGAGATCCGCCCGAGACGGTTGAACGACCGGAGCCGCGGTGACCGTTGCCGCTTCTGGTCCGGCAGACAAGTGGGTCGGAACCTGAACGACCGGTGGAGAAGCCGCGCTCGGCCGGCCATCCTGATCACCCGTTCGGCTGCTCGACTCGCTCGACTTCAGGCCGGCCAGCGCCGCAGCCACGGCGAGCGCGGGGCACGCGGCGATGCCGATGAAGGGCAGGAAGTCGAGCAGTTGCTTGCGTCGGTCTGGCATAGGCCTGGAATACGTCCGGCATTCTTCTGGGGGCTTCACGAGCCCCGGTCCGTCAAAAAGGCGCGCGCCGGCCACCCGGCGCGCCCATGGTTTACTTCTCGAGAATCTCCGCGCTGACTCTGCGATTATTGTTTGGTCAGCCGGATGTAATCGATGGAAAGCCAATACTGATCGGCGCTTCCGTTTTTGGCGGTGACAGCCAGCTTAAAGAGCTTGTCGTTCGTGGAACTCGGCGTCCACGTGCCGACATTGACCTGGACGTAGTCGCCGCCGGTGTTCGAGCTGTATTCGTCGATCACGCCGCCGATATTGGTCCAGGTGCTTTGATCGGCGCGGGAGGCGGAGAGCTGGAATTGCCCACGCGAGGGATTCTTCTTCATCCCGACGGAGACCGAGTAAGTCCCGGCTGCAACGTTGGGCACGACGTAGGTGATGGAATCACCAGCCGCATTGGATCGCAGAATGTTTGCCTCGCCGTTGCTGTAGCCGGATTCCGAAACCACGTCGACGGTATCTGACGCGGCGCTGATCCGCATCGACTCGGCTTCGCCGACGGATTGATAGACGCGGACATAATCCACGATCATTTTGGCCGGCAGCGCGCCGTCGTTGATCGTATTGCCGGGCCAGTTCCCGCCCACCGCCATATTCAGGAGCAGGAAGAAGTAGTTGTCGTTGAAGGCATTGGTGTTGCCGGAGTTATTGCCGATGAAGAACTGGTTGTACTGGATCCCATCGACAAACCACTTGATGTACTGGTTATCCCACTGCACGGAGTACTCGTGAAAGGCGGTGACGGAAGCGCCGGTGTTGCCGCTGAAGTCGGCCTGCCCACCGCTATACCAGTGCGTGGAACCGTAGACCGTTCCGATGGTATTGATCTGCTCCATGATGTCGATTTCGCCGCACTGCGGCCAGCCGACGGCGCCGATGTTGTCGCCGAGCATCCAAAATCCCGGCCAGCTGCCCTGGAAAGCCGGCATCTGGATGCGGGCGACCATTTTGCCGTAGTGCCAGGACTTCTTGCCCTGGGTTTTCAAGCGGGCCGAAGTATAGTTGGCGCCGCCGAATGCTTCCTTCTTTGCGGTGATGACGAGGGCGTTATTCTCGATCGTGGCATTCTCCTGCCGGTAATATTCGAGCTCGTTGTTGCCCCAGCCGCTGCTGCCGCGGCCGATGTCATAGACCCAGTCCGGGCCGATGCTGCCGTTGAATTCATCGCCCCAGACCTCCTGCCAGGTCTGAGCTTGGGCGGCGGCGGTGAGCGAGAGGACAGGGGCCAATATGGCCACAACACGACGATTGAGGGGATTCATGAGTGAGTTATGAGGGGATGCAAATCGCGGCCGTCCAGTAATTCCCAGACCACGTTTTGCAGGTTGCGCCGATTGTTGGCTGACTAAGGATATTCCCGCAATCGCATGTTCATGCGAGATATTGTAGCTAACTCACGGAACGGAAAATGCTGCATCTGAGATGCGGCGAGCGGTTCCAGGCGGCGGGCTATTGAGGTAATAGCAAACGCAATCGGTACACTCGGTATAACCGGAGCGGCAGGCATTTGTTGGCAATATATTGGAACCGATCTGCCGCGGAGAGGGGTCATCGCATGAATGTGCGATTGCAGCGCAGGGACAAATCCGAGAGCCTTTCCATCCCCGCGGGGTTCCCCTTCGCGGCTCCCCTCAACCTCCAAGAACATATGCAATTCCGTTCCCTACGGCTCGCAGAGACTTTTGCGGCCTTCTTCACTTCCTCCCCGGGCGACGCATCCGCCCGTTCTCGCTTTATCCCTCGCGGAGCGGCTTCGGCCGCTCTCGTCACGTGGCTCGTAATGATCGGCGCCGTGCAGCCGGCCCACGCTGTCCTCGACGGCGTATTCGGCGGCGGTCCCTACTATAAGACGGGAGCCGCGACGCATATTGCCGAAATCAAGTCGGCGGGCTTCTCCGAAGCCATCGTGTGGAATATTGAGGTCAAGTCGAATGGCGATCTGAATTTTAACGGCGAGTTTCCGCTCTGCTCGAACGGCTCGTATATCGGCGCTTCCACGCATTCGGATTTCGTCGCAAATATGACGGCGCTCCATCAGGGCAGCGTCCGCCGCGTGACGTTTAGCATTGGCTCCTCGAATGTGGGCGACTGGCAGGACGTCCGGGACCTGGTGAACTCCCAGGGCACCGGAACCTCGAGCATTCTCTACAAGAATTTCAATGCCTTGCTGACGGCCATTCCCGCGATCGACGCTTTCGACTTCGACGACGAGAATTGTTACGACACGTCGACCATGGTGAAATTTGGCGTGATGCTCAGCGATCTCGGCGCCCACGTCGTGCCGGATCCGTATACCAATTCCGGCTTTTGGACGGGCGTCGTTTCGCAGATCAACAGCCAGCGTCCAGGCTGCGTAGATGCCATCCACTTGCAGTGTTACTCGGGCGGCGGCGGGAACAATCCGGGAACGTTTGCCAATTTCGGGAGTGTGCCAGTTTATCCCGGGCTGTGGGATCACGATCTCACGCCGAGCGGCGTCCAGTCGAAGCTTGCGGGCTGGAAGAGCCAGTATGGCATCTCCGGCGGCTGGATGTGGATGTACGACGATTTCGTCGGCAACGGCAAGGCCGCGCAGTATGCGAGCGCGATCAATGCGGCTTTTACGACGACCTACGAAACGGAAAATCTCACGGCGGCGGCAGTCAGTGGGCCGACCCCGCGGCTCGTTTCGGAGACCGGATACAGCAACGGCCAGGCGATCATCCTCGATAGCACGGCGGTCGGCAACTATGTGACCTTCAAGGTGCCCGCGGTTTCCTCCGGCGTCTATGATGTGACGGTCGGGGTGAAGAACTTCACCGGACGCGGGATCTGGCAGCTCTATGTCGGCCGGGCGGATAACTTCAGCGGCACCAGAACCGCCGTGGGTTCGGCGTACGACGAGTATAGTTCGTCGGCCGTTTTCACGAGTGTGGACCTGGGCACGTGGACGCCGAGCACGTCGACCGACAAGTGGTTTCAGTTTTATATCACCGGGAAGAACAGCGGGAGCAACAACTATTCGGAGTCGATTGATTATATCAAGCTGACGCCGAAATAGTTCGACTGCAGATCCGGTTTTTTAGACCCATTGCGAGTGCGCTGAAGCGACTGAGGCTTCAGCGCACTTTGCGTTTCGGCGGGATGGGGCCCACCAGCGGACGCGCCGGACGCGCCGAACGCACCTGCGGGCGCCCCGCCGTGCGATGCAGAGCTTCGTTCTGGAGGTCGGCCGATTTTTTCCGAAGAGCAATGGTCCTTGCGACGCGCCGGCGTGACATGCCCAGGCATAATGCCGCGAGGTTTTGGAGTGCGTGCGGTTCTCCGCCGCTTTCGGATTGGGCGGGTGAAAGGTGTCCACGCTGCGCCAATCGACAACGCAGAGCGAAGATTCAAGCGTTTTGGTTGGAGTCGCGTGTAGTAACAACGTCAACAGGCCGGAGTGCGCGAACACGAAACTTCGAAATGACCACGGTTCTGTGCACGCCAACCTACGTCGCCCCGCCAAAGCGGCGGAGAACCGCCGCATTCCAAAACCTCGCGGCATTGCACCCTGATTTTCTGCCTCGGGAAGCTGCCGGCCTTACACCTAAATTAGCCAAACTCCAGTGCGAAGCAGAACTTCGCTTCTCGGCGCGTGACGAAACAAAATTTCGCACGTGTGCACATAAATGTGTGCATTCCGAGACGCAGGTTTTGCGCGGGCGCGTGGTCCGGATTCGACGGCGCCGGCAAATATGCTGGGATCCGTCCAGGATTCAGGGTGCGAAAGGGCATGCACGTTTGCCGTCGGCTGAGTTCGGAAACCGGCCGAGCTAATGGCAATGGAACGCCCGTCAACGCACCGATCGTTTCCTGGAGGAACTCCACGAATTTTGCCGGGTCGCTTGCGGTATTAAAATGTCAAAGAACTTTACCTGGGTGAACCAGGGCCCATGGGGTCGGGCGGAGTGTGTGTATGGATGTGAGGCCGGCTCTCTCCCACCTGCTTGCTCACGACTTGTTGGTGAAATCGCCTTGAAC
>FTCV01002024.1_pt1 | contig 28984 bp, 25 predicted proteins | sample 1639691 | NCBI WGS metagenome assembly FTCV01 (sample SAMEA3914864, study PRJEB12502) | metagenome | biome: forest; material: soil | place: USA | collected 2012-03-12 | depth 0.3 m
CTATAAAACCAGATTCTTCTGGACCGTTCGGTCTGCGACAGGCGAGAAAATCTCGGGCAATCGCATCCTTTCGGATAGCATCGCGCCTTCAGGCCCAGGCGTCGTCGATCCCGGTTACTTCCGAAAGCAATGGAGCATTCAGATCAAGTTTGATCCTCCCAAGGAAGCTCCGCTCAGTTTATGGGACACAAAGCCGGGCAGCTTGAGGCGCGATGTCGATAACGTCGACGAAGAAGGGCGGCTGATGTTCGTCAACAAGGGGGAGTCAATCGCGCAACCATTCTGCGAATACGATCACTGGGAAGAGTTTTATGATCAATCAACAAGGTACTTACACGGACAATGCTGCACGATCAAGGCCGCCCCAATGGTGGGCGATATCGAATTGACCCCGGCAGAGTTGTTTATTGGGCCTCCCTGCAAACTCTACATCTATGTCGACACCGGTGAAGGCGAAGTGATCGGGCACGTCTATCCTGGCCTGATCGACGAAAACGGCCGGTATTTGCGCGCCGGCCATTTCCTGGCAAACCCTATCGCCGGCGTCGACCCGGTCACCGGAACCGCCTTCGGCGCCGTCGGCGGGGCAATGCTCGCTGGATTGGCAATTCAAGCGTTGTCGTATCTTGTGGCTCCCCAGGCTCGAGCGGCGCTCCTGGCATTCAAGGTCCTGCGAATCGCCGCCACCAGCCTCGGAGGGGCGTCCGGCCTGATTTATGTCGAATCGGTCGGAGGTCGCGGCGCCTTGCGCGATGATAACGGACACGGCTTTAACTATTGCCGGGGATGGGACATCAGTAAGAAGGAATACTGGCTCGGTTGGGCGATGATACAGCACTGGAAGCAGCTGTCTGACCGCAACGAATTGTTTTACGACGGCACCTGCAAGGTGCCCAAAAGCTCGGGAAACTGCTGGACATTTTCGCACGACGTATTTACCGCGGTGGGCATTCCTTTGCCCAATGCGCGAGACTGGGATTTTTCCCGCCCTTTAAATGTCGGTGACGCAATTGTGAACGACCTGCGCACCGAAATGAACCAAGGCGTCGGCTCGGCGGGTTTTAAGCATCCATGGATCTACGGTCCTGGAAAACGCCCCAGCGCAATCAACATGGACTCGCTAAGTACTCGGCAGCCGCCCGCTTCGTGAAGGTAACTGGGGAGAATCAGGAAACGCAGTCGGGTCATTAAGGCAGCAACCGAGTCGGATGCCGGACTCGATATATTCGGAAAGCTTAAGGAACCAATATCAGTACTTCTTCAAATCGGCGGAATCGAGCATCTTGCGCAGATTCACATCCGACTTCACCAAATTGTCGAACTTCCAGACGCCGTCTTCCTGCACGAGGACGACGGTCCCCTTGTCCCGCTCTTTGTCGTAGGAAAAAGTGATCGGGACTTCGGCCTTGTCTCCTTTTACGGAGGCGGCGCCGACTTTGAAGGCGGTCGGGTTCTCCTGCGCGGTGGTGAAGAGATCCACGTCGACATCGCCGACGTCGCCTTTCGGCACGTTCTTGGCCGAGCGCTTTTCCCAGGCGTGAATGGAGGTCGCCAGGCCTTTCGAAAGCTGCTTCTCGATCTTGCGTATGCCGCCAGGGGAAGAGTCGGGATGCTTCAGGTAGGCGGTGTAGAAGTCCTGGACAAAGGCTGCAGGAGCAGGCGCTGCGGCCGGCGCGGCCTTGGCTGGACCGGCGAAAAGCAGCGCCGCCAGCGCAAGCGCGAAGGCGGAAAAGCGGAGGAAAGAGGAAGAGCTACGCATAAGAGTAGAGGTTGAGGCAGACCGTACAGGGATGGTGTGCGGGAAAGTAGGGAATCTCGTCAACGCAGAACTTATTCGCGTCAATCAGGACGAAAGTAAACGACGACGTCCGGAGCGACGGGCATCACCTGCCCGCTCCAATCCTCGAGCGATTTCATCTCTTTCTCGCTTTGTTTCGAGAAAACGATGACGCCTCGATCCCGCCGGTCAAACATGACCGACCCATTTTTCATTTCCAGGATGTGATAGGGCAGCGGAAGCTTGTCAATGGACGTTTCGGCGCTCATGTCTTTCATCACGGCGATATGACTTTTGCTCTTGGCTTCCCATTCATTGACCGCAAAACCATCCAGCGAGTGGGCTTGGGCGTAGGCGGCGAGGGTTCGCCATTCGTCCAGCGTCAGCGCCTTCTCCCCAAAATGTCGAAAGCCGAGCGCACCGAGGCGAGGCGCCGCTTTGCTCATGCCCACGATCACCAGAATGGATGCGAGAAAGCAGAGGCACATTTCTATTCTGCACCCCTTTTTGTCGAGGCTTTCGACACAGAGCAGAAACAAGACGAAGCAACACAGGAGGCCCAAGAATGTAGTGAACACGGACGTCACGAACGACCAATCCATCTGATTGCGCCGACCGTGCATATAGCTCATCACGAGGCTAAATATGGCCGCCATCAGCGCGAGCCCAACCCAAAAGTGCGCCTTTGTACGGACGTTTCCGCACTGCGCATGCTTCGGGATCGCGAAGCAGATGCAATACAGCAGAGCGGGAAGGGCGAGCGCCGAGGCAATGGCCGACAGGAATGCCCATGCGGACCCGCTGCGAATGAACGCAGGAATCGAGACAATCGCAACTAGCGTAATAACGCTCAAAATCTTCAACCTTTTCGAAATATCATGTGTCATTCTGCATCGACCGTGATCGCGATATCCGTGGTGTCGCCAACGCGCAAGCAATCCGAAACCGTTCAATTCTTTTCATCGATCTTCCAAGAGCCGGATTTGGCTCAGTCCTCTTCAACAAATACCTTAATATCCGGTGAGATCGGAATGTTCCAATGGCGTGGGGTTATACCTGGAATCTGTTCCCCCGGCGCGTGCGGAGTGCTCCAGGGGCGAGGAAACTCTCGAGAGGCCCACGTGCTCGAAGGCGCTGCAATGAATATGCCCCGCCCATTAAAAAAACCGCCATTCCAAACGATCGTAGTGCCCTTGTCGTAGCACGAAATGCCCGTTGGAACTGGCCGAATCTTATCAAAGGGCGCGCAAGCGCCGAAGGCCGCCCGCGCTTTGAGGCTCTCCTTGTCCTTTTGCGGCGTACCCCAACGATGATCGGGGTCATTAAAGGAGACTTCGTGCGGAAGATGCTCCTGGGCGCAGGCCCCGATACGCCGCCACTCGTCCACCGTGAGGGAGTTCGTCACGTACGCGGCAAAGCCAGACCGATAGATTCCGACCATAGGGATGAGCAGAAAGACGGCCCCAAATGGGATACACACTCCCAAGTACGCCAGCGTTAAGAGACGGCGTTTCCTGCAGAACAACGCGCGCAGGAAATAAAGAAAAAGGACAAAAACAGAGAGGGCCCACAGCCCCAACGGCACAAATATTGAAAAGCAGAAGCCGCTCGAGAGATTAAATCGACCTTCAATATACGCGAGCGGAATGGGCAATAGGGGAGTCGCCATCGCGCATCCGGCAAAAAATCGCTCGGAGTTTGCCAGTCGTCGCTTCCAGGGTGTCGACGACGAAATCTGTGTCATCGAACGACATCATCTAGCCGCGTTCGTCGCCGGCAAGCAAAAATCCTTGACCTCGGCCCGAGGCCGCCCGCAGCTGATGCCTACATGAAAAGAGCACACCTATGCGACTGGCCTTCCTGGCCCGGATGATGCATCGTGCACCCAGACCCAGCCCATTCATGAAGAACCTCTCGCTTAGCGCTCTCCTGCTCGCCGGTTCGGCGTGCTGGACTTTTGCCGGCCCAAAGCCGCCGGAGCCGCCGCCGTTGGAGGTCCCGAAACCGCCGCCGGCGCAGATCTCGTCCAGCGAAGGCATGCCGCCCCTTCCCTACCCGGCGGTGCCCATGAAACGCCAGGAAAAGAAGAACCCGCCGCAGCCGCCCGTGCTCCTCACGAAGGTTCGGAGCGCCGATGCCGAGGACTGGGCGCGGACGCCCAATGACCTGAAGGGCCTGCTGGAATCGCTCAGCGCGGAGATGAACGTCCATTTCTCCTCGAACATCAAGACCTTCGACGAGGTGAGCGCCGATCCGACGAAGAACCCTGTGCTCTATCGCTCCGGCTACAAACCGTTTACGCTCAGCCCGGCCGAGGTCACGCGGATGCGCGAGTACGTGATGAATGGCGGTTCGATCATTTTCAATTCGCTGGTCGGCAATCCCGACGCCTACCAGTCGGCGCTCAAGGCGGCGCAGCAGATCCTGCCGGAGCGGAATGTCTACCGGCTGCGCATGGATCACCCGATCTTTCACAGCTACTACAATATCGACAAGGTCCAGTACCGCGACCGGATGGTGAAAGACGGTGTGGTGGTCGATCCTTATCCCTTCATCGAGGGCGTGGACGTCGACAATCGCACGGCCATCATCATCTCCCGCTGGGATTTCTCCCTGGGCTGGGAGCAGAATACGCACGACAGCTGGGGCTACGCCGATGCCGACTCCCGCAAGCTCGGGGCGAACATCATCGCCTACGCCACGGCCATGCGCGACGCCGGGCGCTCCGTGGGCAAGAGCGTGGAGCTGGCGGATGTGGACAAGAAGAACGCCGATAAATTTCGCGTAGGCCAGATCATGCACGCCGGTCCCTGGAACACCCGGGCGGCGGCTTTCCCGATGCTCCTGAATTCGCTGAACAAGGAGACGGGCACGCAGGTGAGCTTCGAGTTGCGGAATATCAGCCTCACGGACCCGGCAGTCTTTGAGATGCCGTTCCTGTATCTCACGGGCACGACGGATTTCGCCTTTACCGAGCAGGAGCGCGGCAATCTACGGAAGTTCCTGTCGAATGGCGGCGTGCTCTTCGTCGAGGCGGGGGAAGGTCGGAAGTCGTTCGATGCGGCGTTTCGCCAGGAGATCGCCCAGGTCCTGCCGGGGAAGCAGTTGCAATCGCTGCCGCCGAATCACGAGCTGTTCCGCCAACCGAAGGATGTCTCGACGGTCAGGGCCCGCCCGGCCTTGGCGGCGCGGAAAGGCAATCAGATCGACGAGACGCCGGAGATGTTTGGCATTGAGGTAAATGGCACGCTGTCGGTGATTTATACGCCGAATGATCTCAGCGCGGGCTGGGAGCGGGCCATCGCGCCGTATGCGGCGGGGTATGAGCCGGCGGATTCGACGGCGCTGGGGTTGAACGTGCTGTATTACGCGGTGACGCATTGAGACCTGCATGGGTGCTCGGACGAATCCCGTTTTGTTCCAAGCCGAAACCATACGTTGGGCTAGCAGGCGCATCACGTGCTACTCGCTCGGCCTGAATTGAGGTTATGCGCCGAAGAGTTTCCATCGGGCGTCTGGCGATATTCCTGGTTTTGCTCAGCGCATTTGCCGTGCTGAATGGCGGCTTCTCCGCGCTGGCTCTCGCCTGGAGACATCCATTGCCTTATCCAAATGGGATCCTGCTCAATTCCTACGCCATCTTCATCGCCGGCGCAGGCGTCGCATGCTTCGGCGATGGAGGAGGCGGAAATGAAGGCCCTTCTGGAGTTGGCCGGGATTCCTTTCGTTGGCTTTTCATCGGCGGCGGCGCATTTGCGATGCTTTTAGGGGCCATCTGGGCTTCGGCCGCCCTGCTGGCCATGCGCTGAATAGCGCCGTCAACACCTCTCGAGTCGCCAGGCACGGGCTCTCCGAGTCTGGCAGCTTTTCGAGCTTTCACACCGTCTTAAAGTTTCGCTCCTCAGCGCATGACAAATCGGAGATTTGTCACGAGCGGCGCGCCCTTTATATATGCAAAAAAATACCGCGCCGGGATCGCTCCCGGCGCGGCAAAGCATTTCAGTTCCCTATGCTTCGGTCACTTCGTAAAGCGGATGTAATCGATCGAGAGCTGGTAATTGCTGCTCCCGGCATTCTCACCGACCGTGAGGAACTTCAACAGCTTGTCATTGGTCGAGGCCGGGCTCCAGGTCCCGACATTGATCTCCACATAGTCTGCCGTGTCCGTAGTATACTCATCCACCGTCCCGCCGATATTCGACCAGTTGCTCTGATCCGCCCGCGTGCCCGAAAGCTGGAACTGACCCCGCGCATTGGTTTTTTTCATCCCGACAGAGATCTGGTAGGCGCCGGCAGCGATATTGGGAACCAGGTAGGTCACGTAATCACCCGCCGCGGTCGCCCGCAAGTAATCCCCAGCGCCGCCGCTCATGCTGGAGTCGGTCGAAACGTCCACCGTGGTGGAGGAAGCATTGATCGTGAGGGATTCCGCCTCGAAAAGCTGGAAGTTGTCGATGCCGTCGCGAACGGTTTTGCCCCACTTGGGCGCGTCGCCCGGCAGGTTGCCATTGAGCCACATAAAGCCACCGGTTATGCCCAGCGTCTGCTGCCAGTTGCGGAATTTGGTCGTGGCCGACGCCGTGGTGTCCGTGTTGCCCCAGAGACCCGGCTCCACCTTGAATCCGCCAAAGGCGCTGATCCACGTCGCCGGATTATTCCCGGCGCCACCGTCGTAGCACTGGAGATAGATATGGCTCACGATCGAACCGAGCTGGGACTTCACGTTCACCCAGAAGCTCTGGTTCGTGAACGGAACCAGCGTGACCCCGGTGCCGATCGTGTTGAGCATTCTGGCAAAGGCAACCATCGAATTGACGTCGTAGGTCGTCTCGTCGTCGAACTGAAAGGCGTCGACGCCGGTCGCATTTTTCAGCGCCTGGAAATTCTTGTAGAGAATGCTGCCGGAGCCCGTGCCGCCCGAAGCGATGAGTGACTTGATGTTGGCAAACGAAGTGGTGCCCCAGTTGCCAATGCACATTTCGATGCGGTTGATGGTGTTGCCTTTGCAGCCGGCCAGGGTAGCGCCCCAGGTCGAATCTCCGACATACACGCCATTTTGCACGACGATGGTATCGTTATACCGCAGGTCGCCATTGGTGTTTACCTGGAGGGTAAAGAGGAAAAGCGTGGTGAAGTCGGATTGCTGGGCGGCGATTTGCACCGCCTGGGTCGGCACGTAAAAGTTATTGCCGACATAGACGCCGCGATTCGACGCGGCCGAGGCTTGGGAAACACCGACGACAGCCATGCCGAGTAGCAGGCCGGCGCGGAGTGAGTTGAGACGACGAGGGGTCGCAAACAAACGAGCGAGAGATTTCAAGAGGAAACGGATTGAGGGTTGGAGGGGTTGCCCGGCGCTTTATGCATTCCCGTCCACGGAGGTGCATGGGGCGCCTAGGTTTGGTGAGTGTGGCGGAAACGCCTCCGCAGAGCTATCGCATGAACGTGTGATTTTTGGCGTGGGTAGTTTCAATACCCAAGGCGCGCGGTGTTTTATATGGCTTGCGCTCGGCCTTCCTGGAAGCGCGGCGGTCCCGTCCGCCTGGCACGGAAGCGTCTCGCGGAACGTCTGCTTTCACTCCGGGAAGGGATGAAACTCAAATTCTCGGCACGTGTTTACGAACGAGCTGCTGCTGACGCAATTCGCTCGGAGAGCCACCGACATCTTTTCAGACGCTTCCGCCCCATGCGGACGAGACGTCTGCGCTCCCAGGGAGCGCGGCCGATCGCCGACGACGTGAGTAGAATTCCGGGAAAAAAACCGTTTGCCGCGTGACGAAACCCGGCTTAAGCATGCAAGCAACCACTTGCATACATGCCGCCCAATTCCTCCATCGCCACGTCCAAGGACGGCGCCGTTTCCACCCGCGACCGGCTGCTGGAGGCCGCTGCAGAAGTCTTTGCCCGGGATGGCCTCGCCGCCGCCACGACGCGGGAGATCGCCAAGGCGGCCGGTGTGAATGAGGTCACCCTCTTTCGCCTTTTCAGCACCAAGATGAACCTCATCGCCGCCGTGCTGGAGCGCGCCTTTGCCCTGCCAGAGGGTGAAAACTGCAAGGGAGACGTCGAGCCGGCCGATCCGAATTTCGTCCGCGAGATCGTGCGACAGTACGCCGAGGACAATCGCGCGCGGCTCAGCAAAAATTTTGCCCTCGTGCGGGTCCTGGTGGGGGAGATCCAGCATTTCGAGGAACACGAGCGGAATGCCATGCGCGGCATTTTTCGGCCGGATCGGCAGCGATTCGTGGAAAGGCTGCGCGCCGGCCAGGAAGCGGGCGTGGCGCGTCCGGAGCTCGATCCACATATCGTCGCTGACCAGATCGGAGCGATCGTCTTTATGGGGCTCTTGAAATGTTCCGGCGTGACCCAGCTCGAGTATACGGCTGAAAGTTATCACCAGACCGGCATCGAAATGATCGTCCGGGCCATCGAGCTCCCGTCGTCTGCGCATCCCGCAGCATCGGCCAAGTCGCCGCAAGCCACCGACTGATGAGCGCGTCTGCCACCGCGACCAAGCCGCACGCGCTCTACGGCGCCGACCCGACGCTGCTCTCGCCGCTTGCGGCACGACTGCTGGATCGCGGCATCCTCAAGTGGTGCATCGCCCTGGCCGGCTCGCTCGGCGCCATTTTGGAAGTCATCGACACCGTCATTACAAATGTCGCACTGCCGGATATTCGCGGCAATCTCGGGGCCACCCTGGCCGAGGCCGGTTGGGTCTCAACGAGCTATGCCTGCGCAAATGTCGTGATCATTCCGCTCTCGGCCTGGCTGGGCATGCGCTTCGGGAAGAAGAACTACTTTGTCTTCTCACTCATCGGCTTCACACTGGCCTCGCTGCTTTGCGGCATGTCTTCCAATTTAGGGATGCTCATTTTCGCGCGAGTCATTCAAGGGCTAGCTGGCGGCGGACTCCTGGCTAAGGCGCAGGCGATCGTTTTCGAATCCTTTCCCAACGAAGAACGTCCACTGGCGCAGGCGCTCTTTGGGCTGGGCGTCATCGTAGGTCCCGCAGTCGGCCCTGTCCTCGGCGGCTGGCTCACGGACAATCTCGGCTGGCGCTGGATCTTTTTCATCAATCTGCCCTTGGGCATCATTGCCGTGCTCATGTGCTCCCTGCTCCTGCCGCGCGACGAGCACTCCCAGATGGCGCGCAATACCGACGTGGACTGGGGCGGCATCGGCCTGCTTGCGGTGGGCCTGGCGGGCTTTCAGATCGTGCTCGAGGAGGGACAGCAACACGACTGGTTCGAGTCCCGCTACATCAGTAGCATGGCGATGGCCAGCGTCGTCGGACTAATCCTATTTGTCTGGCGCGAACTTAAGGTGGAGCATCCGGCGGTGGACCTGCGCGTGCTGCGGTATCCGTCGATGATCGGCGGAAGCATCTACTCGGCGCTGCTCGGCATGGGTATCTACGGCATCATGTTTGCCGTGCCGGTCTTCGTGCAGGATTACCTGCACTACACAGCATTGCAAAGCGGTCTCCTGCTCGTGCCGGGCGCGATCGCCTCGGCCTGCGCCATGGTCCTCTACGGGAAGATCGCCAACAAGCTTTCGGCCCCCAAGCTCATCTGCATCGGCGCGCTTTTGACCTCCATGACGGGCGCGCTGCTCATGACGATCAATCCCAACACGGGAGTGGATCAGCTTTTCTGGCCGCTCGTTTTTCGCGGCCTGGGCAGCGTGCTGATCTTCATGCCGTTGAGCATGGCCACGCTGGGTCCCTTGCCGAAAAAGGATATCGCGGCGGGCTCGGGCTTTTACAGCCTCATGCGACAGCTCGGCAGCAGCATCGGCATCGCGCTCATCACCACCCTGCTCGCGCGCCGCATGTCCGAGCACCGCGCGGCGCTGGTGGAGAAAGTCACTCCCTACCGCGAAGCCGCACTGGAGCGGGTGCAGACGCTCACCGCGACCTTTGCCCATCGCGCGGGCGATGCCGTCGAAGGGCATCGTCAGGCCCTGAGTCTCATTGATCGCATCGTCGATGGACAGTCTGCGCTCCTGGCCTACCAGGACCTCTTTTTCTACGCCGCCGCGCTCTTCATCGTTTCCCTGCCCATCATTTTGCTTCTCCGGGGTGAGGCGAACGCCGCCGCCCGCGAAGCTGCGGCCGAGGCGCACTGACTAACACCGGCAAATCACTTCGCCGCGCATTTCAATTTATATGCCCAATCCAACCAATGCCGCCGCGCCCGCCATTTCCGCGGGAATCTCGCGATCCGACGGCGCGGCCCCAACGGCCGCTCCCGCGCCCCCCGCACGGGCCGCCGCGAAAAAGCAACGCGGGCCGCTCTTCTGGCTGATCCTTTTCATTTGTTCGCTGGGCGCTGTCGCTTGGACAGTGCAATTCGTCCATCGGAAAATCGTCTTCGAAGAAACCGAGGACGCTTACCTGGCCGCGCACATGCACCAGGTCAGTTCGCGGCTCGATGGCACAGTGACCGAAGTGCTCGTGAAGGAAAATGAAACGGTAAAAGCCGGACAGATCCTCGCCCGCCTCGATCCTCTGCCCTTCGAAATCGCGCTGCAAAAAGCCCGCGCTTCACTGGATGAACAAAAGGCCGGGGCTACGCAAGCGCAGGCCGCGCTCAGTCAATCCCAAGCCGACAAGATTCAGGCCGACGCCCAAGTCGCTTCATCCGACGCGCAGATCCAGCGGATCGAAGCGCAACTGCAGATGGCTAACATCAACCTGGGGCGCAATGAGCGGCTCTTCCGCGAAGACGCACGCGCCGTGTCCAAGGCAGATGTCGATACGACCCGCACAACCGCCGATGCCTCCACCGCCTCGGTCACCGCAGCGAAGGCCGATGCCGCCGCGGCCCGCGCCCGCGTTTCTTCGGCGCAGGCCGCTATCGAAAGCGCCCAGGCTGCGGTGGCCACCGCCTCGGCCAAAATCGAAGCCGCTGAAGCCGCCGTGCGCGATGCCGAGCGCGAGCTTTCCTACGTCGAAATCAAGGCGCCCTCCGACGGCCGGATCGGCAACAAAAACGTCGAGCGTGGCAATCGCGTGCAAGTCGGCCAGGCGCTCTTCGCGCTGATCGAGTCGAATTGCTGGATCGTGGCTAACTTCAAGGAAACCCAGCTCCGGCAGATGCGGCCGGGTCAACTCGTGGAGATCGGCGTGGACGCGGTCGACGGTCACGCTTTCACCGGCAAGGTGGACAGCGTGGCCCCGGCCACCGGCGCGCAATTCGCCCTACTGCCGCCGGATAACGCAACCGGCAACTTCACCAAAGTCGTGCAGCGCGTGCCGGTGAAGATCGATTTCGATCCGGAAACCGTTCGGGGATTTGAGGATCGGCTCAGCCCGGGATTGTCCGCGGTGATCAGTGTGCGAATCAAATGAGCGCGCCCTATTTATATACCTGCTCGCAGCGGATTTCGAGGGCGCTGTTGGCTCCAATTATTTTAACCACGGTCACCGGCGGCGTCGCCAAAGCCGAGAACAAAGTTTCGCCGCCGAGCGAGATTTCGACAGTTCCTGCACCCGAGCACTACAAGGGTGCATCAACCGCAAGGCATGCGGCAGCTTCCTCCGCATACCTTTCCGGCAATACGTCGTGGTGGGAAATCTTTCATGATTCCACCCTCGACGGGCTGGAACGCAGCGCCCTGGACGCCAACCAGGACCTGCGACAATCCGTAAGCCGCGTGCTCGAAGCGCGCGCCCAGGCCCGCCATACGGCTGCGGACTTCTTCCCGACTGTCACCGCGCCCATGCATGCCACGCGCGAAAGAACGACCAATACCGGCCCGGTCACGCGGTCGCGTCTCGTGGGCTCCGGCTTTTTCCCCACGGCCTCGAGCGCCACGGGCGGCGCCGTGCCGGACACCTTTGCCGGTCAGGCCCTAGCCAATACCTTCAACGATTTCCAGGCGCAGCTTTCCCTGAGTTACGAGATCGATGTCTTCGGCCGGATCCGTCATAACTATGGACAAGCGCTGGCTGCAGCGCAGGCCACCGAAGCCGAGCGGCGCGCGGTGGAGCTCGGCCTTACGGCGCAAGTCGCGGCGAATTACTTCAATCTCCGCGCCCTCGATTCGCAGACCGAGATCCTGCGCCGCACCGCGCGTCTCCGCGCCGATGCCGTGCAGATCGAATCCGAACGCGTCCAGGCCGGCGTAGCGAAGGATCTCGACGTCTCCCGTGCCCAACTCGAACAGGCGAATACCAACGCCGAATTGGCAGATATCGTCCAGCAGCGCAACGCCGCCGAAAACGCCTTGGCCGTGCTTTGCGGCCGGCCGGCGAGCGAATTTCACGTAGCGTCGCAACCGCTGGGAGAGAATCCACCTCCGGCCGTTCCGCCGGGAATTCCCGCGCAATTGCTCAGCCGCCGCCCAGACCTCATCGAAGCCGAGCGTAAGGTGGCCGGCAGCAGCGAAGGGGTGAAATCCGCCCGCGCCCAGTTTTATCCCACCTTCACCGTGCAGGCGAACTACGGCTACGAGAGCGCCAACTCCGACCAATGGTTTGAAGACCAGAGCCACACTTGGTCCATCACGGGCGGCATCAGCGTGCCGATTTTTGAAGGCGGGCGAAACGTCGCCAATCTGGACGGCGCCAAAGCTCGCCGTGACGAGGCGTTGGCCAGCTATCGACAAACCGCGCTCACGGCTTTCAAGGAAGCCGAGGATGCGCTGAATGCCCTGCGCCAGCGGAGCCTTCAAGCCGAGTCCCGCAGCCAAGCCTCGAAGAGCGCGCAACGCGTCTTCACGGCCTCCCAAGAAAGCTATCGCGAAGGGACGATCAATTACTTCGAAGTCATCGACGCGCAGCGCGGATTGCTCGACGCGGAGCTCGCCGAGGTCCAGACACTCAGCGCGCGCTACGAGGCGACGATCGATCTCATTCGGGCGTTGGGCGGCGGGTATGGCAGTGCGCCGCAGACAAAGCGAATTGCCAAGTAAGCCAGCGCACAACTGACTTCACTCAAAGTTCATCGTTCAATATTCGCTGCGCCCTGACAAAGCTGGGCAAGAATTCTTCGAGCGCCTTCGGATCCAGCTCGCCAACGAGCACAAAAGAACGTTTTCCTTTCTGATAGGAATTGGCGCACGCTCTCGTGGCGTGAGCCAGCTTTTCGTGGACCTCAGCACGACCGCGAACCTCGAGATTCTCCGTCGGCGGCAGCGCGCTCAGTTGGAGCTTGTGTCCATAGTGACGCTTCAAGGTTTCGCGGTCCGCGACCATCCAAGTTTCCATGCAAGTCGTCATGAAGAGCACCTGTTTGTCGGTGGCTCCTTCGGGCTTATTCCAGCCATCACGCTTCTTTAGATGCGCCCAGGTCGGCGAGAGGGTCTTCACTATCAATGAGCATCGCCACAGAATGGCTAGCCGCGGCTCGGGCAAACGCGGTCTTGAAATCGTCAAATGCACTATTTCTTCCACCGCACGCAGTCAAGCGAGGCATCCTCCGAGCAAATCCCATTTTCTCCAGTAGTTTCCGAAATCCCTCCCGGCAGCGGATTTGGTCCTCTTTGGATTCGCCGCCTTCAATGTATATGCTCGCGCTCACCAGCGAGTCCCTCCGATTTCACCTTTGATCCATAGTTGACCCAACCTGTACCGCTCAAGCCAATCTTTGAGCTCATCGGCCTTCAATCGCTCCATCGTTGTCTGTCCTTCCGTTTTCTCGCACACGATGACTACTTCCGGCGTCTCCGTCATGGCGTCGACCAGGATATCCGAGTGCGTGGTCACAATCAATTGCGTTTTCTTTGACGCCTCCAGCAACAAGCCAGCCACCTTCGGCAGTACGTCGGGATGCAACCCAAGCTCCGGCTCTTCAATGCAAATGAGTTTTGGGGGAGTTGGATCGCACAGGATGGCCAACAGACAAAGATAGCGCAACGTGCCATCTGAAAGCCTGGCAGCTGGGATAGAGAACTCGCCCTCCGTAAAAAACACCTGCACGGTCCGATCCTGGATCAAGACATCGAAATCGTGAATTCCATCGTATAGGTCTCTCAGACCATTGAGAATAGCTTTTTTCGCCGCCGGAAAGCGCGTTTTCAGGCGATTGAGAAATAGCCCAAGATTGGAAAAATCCTCCTCCAACACATCGTTCCGCATGTCCGATTGCTGCGGTTCACGAAAGACGGCGGTATGGCCGAATGACCATTCCCGGTAGATCCTCATACTTTCGTAGCATTGCGATAACCATGTCAACTCCGGGTATATTTCGGGATCCCGACGCTGCGCCAAGATTGAGCGATCAACTTCAAATGTATCCCGAACCAGCCTTCGGTTTTCATTAATGACCGGGCTGCCATGTTGGTACTCATAGTAGGAAGATGGCTTTAAGTGACCAGACCGCGGCTCTTCATCTTCCACTCGCTCATCTTCGAGTACAAACGACTGCGCAATCGAATGAAACGCCATGATATGGCGTAAGGCCTGGCCGTTGGCGCCACTGATGATCGCCTCTAGAGCTGCAGGTTTTCCCGGCGCTCCTTTCCACATCCACTCCGAAGCTCCGCCGCCTTTCCGAACGACATCTCGCCAGTCTTTCGGAGCAGCTCTTAGAAGGCTGATCGCCTCGATCAAATTCGATTTTCCGCTCCCATTTGGCCCAATGAGAAGATTCATCGGCAACAAATCAAAAGAAAGAAAGCCGCGGGGATGGATTCGGCGAATCAAAGGGGCGGTGCTTTCGTTCGACATGCCCAACTTTCCCCGGGCAGGCGCTCTCCCGTCAACTCTTTGAATGTGGATGCTTCGCTCCAAGCAAGGCTGATGGCGCGCAACGGGACATCGCGCGCCAGCAGCTTCGGTGGCTTTACCCGCCAAAGATCTTATCCGTCCGCTCTGCGAGGAACTTCAGCCGCGTCGCATCGCCACCGGGCACTTCCAGAATGCCCCAACCCTTGTACGCGATTTCGTCCAGCGCCTTCATCACGTCCGGCCAGCCGACATCGCCTTCGCCGAGTTCCACATCGAAGCCCTTGCGCAGACCTTCGTTGTCGCTCCGCTTACGGCTGAACTCTTTAATGTGCAGGTTGTAGATCCGGTTGCCGAGGATGCGCACCCACTGTTCTGGCCAGCCAAAGGTGATCATGTTGCCGATGTCGAAGTGCCACCCCACCCATGGCGAACCGATCTCGTCGATATAACGAGCGGCTTCCACGGGAGTCATGATGAAGTGGTTCCAGACATTTTCCACCGCGATGCAGCAACCGGCTTTTTCCGCGAAAGGGACTAACTCCTTGATCGCGGCCTGGGAGCGCGCATAGACATCGTCGTAGCGGGTTGCTTTATCGACGACGCCGGGCACGAGCAACAGACGTCCACACCCCAATTCCCCACACTCTTCCAAGGCCAGTTTCACTCCTCGAAAGCCCTGCTCCCGCACGGCGGGATCGTTGTGCGTGAGCGGCTTGCCCCAGTGGGTGGAACAAATGACCCCGGCAATGGCCAGGCTGCTCGCGTCACGGGCAGCAATCAATTCGTCCAGCGGGATGGCATCGGGCCGGTTCAACTCGATGCCATCGAAGCCCGCGTCGCGAACCATTTTGAATTTGTCAGCAACGCTGACGTCCTTACCTGCGACCATTCCCAGGTTGACTGCTTTGCGCAGGGAACGTTTTGGCGGCTCCTGCGCCAGGACGGCGCCAGCCGCGGCGGCCGTGGCCACCGTGATAAAAGTGCGGCGATTCATCGCGAGATTAGTTAGCTATTTTTGTTGAGCGCTGCCACGAGGAAGGCCATTCCACCGAAGAGGAATAGAATGACTAAAGCCAACCCAAAGCCACAGAGCGCCAGCACCAACACCGATTGGCAAAAGGTTTTCTTGCTCGGATGCGTGCCGTCGCCAAAGGCCCAAACGAAGAGCATGACGAGGCCCACCATCGGGATCATGAGCACGAGTTTGGTGATGATCCAGTCGCCCAACGTCATGGGGACGTAGGGAGCTGGCACGTACATGACCGGCGGCTGGCCGGCGTTCTGGGGGTAATGGCTCACGCGAATTTCGTGCGACCCGGGATGGCGACGGGCGGCGTCGCCAGCTTCATGTTCCAGTCGAGTGGCTCTTTCGGAGCCAGCGTCTCCTCGGACTTGATCGCATCTTCCCAAGTGATCTGCTGGCCCGTGTAGCCCGCCATGCGGCCGAGGATGGCCACCATGGACGAGTGCGCGAGCTTCTCGGCATTGTTCAGTGGTTTGCCGGCGCGGATCGAGGCGAAGAATTCGTCGTGCTCCGTCTGGTACATTTCATTGTTGGGCCCGGTGTATTTCCAGGACTCGCCGGCAAAAGTCGAGATGCGGTTATAGCGGCCGCTCACCTGGTCCACAGAGCCCTTCGTGCCGAGGAAACGATCTGCGACTTCATTGAAACAGCCCTGCTGCTGCCGGCAGAAGACGAAGCCGCGCGCGCCATTTGGATATTCATACTCGACCGAGAAGTGATCCCACACCTGGCCGTACTCGTCCTCGACTCGCTGCTGGCGGCCGCCCGTGGCGGTGGCGCTGATGGGGTCGACGTCGTTGAAGGTCCAGCACATCTTGTCCACGGTATGCACGGCCTGCTCCACGAGGTGATCGCCGGAAAGCCAGGTGAAATAGAGCCAGTTGCGCAGTTGGTATTCCAGATCGGTCCAGCCTTCCTTGCGCGGCTTCACCCAGGGCGTGTTGCCGAGATAGGTGCCAAAGGTGGCGCGGACATCGCCGATCATACCGTCGCGCACACGCTGTTGCGTCTGGCGTTCAGCATACTTGGAGCGCCAGCAGAAGCCGGATTGGCAGCCGAGGCCCTTTTGTACGGAGTCGCGGGCAGCAGCGAGAAAGCGGCGATACGTCGGCGCATCCACAGCCACGGGCTTTTCACAGAAGGCATGTTTGCCGGCCTTTACGGCCTTTTCGAAGTGCTCGGCGCGGAAGCCGGGAGGCGTCGTCAGCAGGACGACATCGATATCCGGCATTTCCAAAACGCGATCCACCGCGTTCAGGCCGACAAATTTATGCGCGTCGTCGACTTTGATCTTTTCGGCGACCTGGGAGCGCAGATTTTCCAGGCTTTTCTCGATCTGGTCGGCGGCGATATCCGCCATGGCCACGAGGGTAATGTTTTCGTCCGCGTGCAGGGCCTGATTGGCCGCGCCGGTGCCGCGTCCGCCGCAGCCCACGAGGGCGATTTTGAGCGGCTTCGTCTCCTGGGCACGCCCGATGATCGGGACGGCGGAGAAGGCGCTGCCGAGCACAGCGGCGGTGGAGGCGCCGATGAAAGATCGACGGGTGACGGGTGAGACAGGAGGATTCATCTGGAGTAGAGGTAGGAGAGCGACGGGAACCCGGGGGCGATGCTAAACGCGGAGCCGCCGGTGTCCAGTGCGTTCAACCCACGTTGCCCCGACGGCTTAGCTCCTACAGCCTCCAAAACTGTCATACATCGGGCCAGATTTGAGGCCGCTCATTTCCACGACAGCACCTGATCCTGCAGGTCGTACGTCTGCACGCCGGTCTTGGCCAGCGACCACGCGATGATGCCGGCGTGAATCGTCGCCGGTCCACCCGCGCCTCCGCTGGGCCCGCTGCTGGTGACACCACCGGAACCCCAGCCCCCGCTGCTCCCAGAACTCGAGCCGCCATTCGTCCCGGCGCTGCCCGGATAGGGATCGCTCACGGTATTCGAATACGCGCCGTCAAAGCGCAAATGATAGATGCCGCTCTCCGGCTTGCCCGGCTGCGGCCCCCATGGATCGTACCAGATGCCGCGAGAGAGCCCGCGCCGCGGATGCCCGGAATCCTGCACTTGAGGAATGTCGAGGTAGATCGTCTGGCGCGGATTGAGGAAATTGTTGGAGTTCACGCCATCCGCCGTCGCGGTGAGGGTATAAAAGACATCGCTATTATCCGTCGTGAACGTGACCTCCGTCCCCTCGCCCGCAGCCTGCGGCTTGATGGGGTAGATGCCGTAATCGACATAATAAGACTGCGCCGCGGCGACCATCTGCAGCAGATCCTGCTTGGCCTGGGTGCGCCGGGCCGAATCCCGCGCCACGCCGAGCGCGGAAGATAACAAACTCACCAGGACGGCGATGATGGCGATGACCGTGAGCATCTCGATGAGCGTAAAGGCGCGCCGGCTCGCGCGCAATCTCGTCGCTCCTCGGCGGCGCGACGTCTGCGGAGGTTTCATTCAGTGTACGACCAGGGCGTGAATTTAGATTTCATAGCGGCGCTCCTCGCGCCTTGGCCAAGGCCAAACTCCCTCGCGATCTCCCCGATGGCAAATTTAAAAACACGCCCGAGCCGCGAAACCCGACCGCAGCGAAATACGAAATCCGTAGACGCCTTGTTATAAATATTCCCGCAGCGCTCCTGCGTCGCCCTGCGCGACGAGCACATACGATCGGCCGCCCTCGGTCCACCCGGCGAGGGCAAAGGCTCCGGATTGGCGGATGGCTGGTCGACTCCCGCCGGGGGAATCCGGAATCGCCCCGCGATCCAGGACGAAGAGGAAAATCTTCCGGTCTTCCCGCGGCGCCGAGAAACACAACATCGACACCGGATTTCCATTCCAACTCAAGGTCGCGCACCCGAGCGCGCGCGCCCTTTCCAGACCCGGATGGAGCACGTAATCGGCCGGCGCCTGATTATTGCCGAGGAAGGAGCGGATCTTGTCGAGATTCGCCGTCTCCAGGCTCATGCGGTACGGGTGGGCAACGAGCCGCCCCAGGTAATCCTCATAGGCGCCGAAGCTATTTTGCGGGGCCGGCCGTAGCCAATAGTAAGCCACGCCGCACAAGACGAGCACGACCGCGGCCAGCCGGGCGAAATCCAGGAGTCGGCGCGCCGGCGAAGGCCGCAGAGCGCGCTGCCGTTGCAGAATCTGGCCAAAAAGCTCGGGCGGCGGCTCCACGGTGCGAAGTTTCCGCTGCAGCGCCCGGTGGATTTCGCCTTCCCTGGCCAGCCAATCCCGCAAGTCGGGATCGCGCTGCGCCTGGGCGAGCGCTTCGTCCAGTTCGGCGCCGTCGCCATCCACGCCGGGCCGGAAATGCCGCAGGATCTCGCGTGCACGCCGGCTATCCATTGGCCGCTCCTTTCTCCTTCAACGCCGCCTCGTTGTCCCCCACGAGCAGTCGGTAAAGACAGGCTTTCCCACGGGAGATACGCGACTGCACGGTGCCCAGCGGAATCTCCAGCACCTCGGCGATTTCCCGATAGGGCATGTCTTCGAGGTAAAACAGCGCCAGCGGCGCCTGCAGGTGCTCGTCCAGGCTCCACAGCAGCTCGAGCAGCTTCGCCGCATCGAGCCGATCCACGATGGCCAGCTCCACCAGGGGCAATTCATCCGCCGCCTCTTCGATTTCGTAGTGCGGGAAGCGGGTATCGCGGCGCCTCGACTGCAGGAACTCGCGATGCAAGGTGGTGAAGAGCCAGCTTTTCACTTTGGCGGCGTGACGGATCTGCCCACCCTTGGTCGCGAAGAGGTAAAACGTCTCCTGTGTGAGGTCGCAGGCGTCGGCTTCGTTCCGGGCAAGGCTGAGGGCGAATCGGTAGAGATCACGGTAGTGCCGGGCGGCGGTTTCTTCGAAGTCCCGGTCGGAAGGCATGTGGGTGTGGGCTTCTGGATGGGAGGCGCCGGCGGCAGATTTGTTCCGCAGTGGGAAGATTTTCGGCGGAATTACCGGCAAAGGCGAATTTTTCCACCAATGGGCGGGAACAAATCCTCGGCTCCGTGCATCGCATCGTAGCCGGGCGTGTCGCACGCCCAACCCAACATCAACGCCCTATGATTCTTTCCATCTGCCAAGATCGGACGGCCGAAGCCTACTCGGCCGTCTGCGGTCGTCGTCGAAAAATCCGTCCGCTGCGCCTTCACCTCGCAGCCGTGTGTCTGCTCGCGCTCGTGGCCGGCATCTGCTCCGCTGCGGCGGATGTCCCGAGTTCGAGTCTATCCATCAGCGGCCTGCTCACCGGCGATGCCGGCTGCGGCTGTGGCTGTGTCGGGACCTGCGGAGCCAATGGCGGCTGCGGCTGCTCAGCGGCTGAGATGGGCGGCGCGGCAGCCAGCGGGGGCGCCGGATCGAAAAACACTCCATTCACGCTGGAATCGACCGCCCCGCAACTCGCCCCCACCAGCACCACGTTCACGGTCACGAATCTCGGGATTTCCGCCTATACCATCAATGGCTCGAACAATCCCACGCTCACGCTGACCCGCGGCGAAACCTATACTTTTACCATTTCCGCGTCCGGGCACCCCTTCGACATCAAAACGGTGCAGGGAAATGGCGCCGGGAACAAATATCTCACCGGCGTCACCGGCGAAAGCACCCAGAATGGCACGCTCACCTTTACCGTGCCGATGAATGCCCCAGACAAGCTTTTCTACGACTGCGAAGTGCATGCGGCCATGACCGGCGTGATCAACATCATTCCCGAACCCGGCAGCGCCGCGCTCGCGGCGGGCGCGACGCTGCTCTGGGCCGTGGGATGGCGCCGACGACAGCGGCCAATGTAAGGCGAGGTTTGCAACCTCGCGCGGTGCGCCGGAGAAGCGGCGTGGAGGCGCCGCGCTCCGCAAATACTCAACCATTGCATTCACGTATATCGCCCCGCTGTGATCCCCTGGGGAACGAGGCGGTTGCCTGAATGTCGATTAAATCTTGCGATATTGCCGTCATGCGCCGCCCGCCCGCTCACCGCGTCCCATCCGAAACCATAGACGCCATGAATACCGATACGAGCACTGTCGAACATCTCCATCAACTCTTGCAGAAATTCGACACGGCCATGCTGGTCACGCACACCGCCCAGGGTGAGATCCGGGCCCGGCCCATGGCCATCGTGCGCGTGGATCCAGATTGCCGTGTGTGGTTTTTCAGCGGCAAAGGCAGCGGGAAGGTCGGCGAAATCGTTGAAGACTGCGAAGTGAACATCGTCTGTCAGGACGAATTTTCGCTTTATCTCTCGATCTCCGGACGCGCCACGCTCCAGCGCAATCGCGAGAAGATCGACGAACTGTGGGAAGAAGGGTTTCAAACCTGGTTCCCCCAAGGAAAAGACGACCCGGACCTCATGCTCATCGCCGTCGAACCTACGGAAGGCGAGTACTGGGACAACGAAGGCTTTAACAAAATCAAATACCTCTTCGAGCGCGCGAAGGCCTTTGCTTCTGGCTCTCGCCCGGCGGTCGAGGAGATCGAACAGCACGCCAAGGTGGCCTTGGCCGGAGCCGGCGTTCACTAGCTAAACGCCGCGCCCGGCGCTTCCTGCGCCACCACCAGATCATGAGCCTCCGTAAATCGCGGAGGCTCGAGCTTTGCGCCCATATGATCCAGCGCGGAAACTGGCACGCGGACCGAATTTTCACGCTTTTGATTGCGCGAAACGACTACGGGGCGATCTGCCGGGCAATAGACGATGCGGACCCGGTATCCGTAACTGGTAAACAGGCCGATCAATTGCCGCCGCAGATCCAAGCGCAAATTGGTGGAATTCCAGACAAAGCGCGGCGCGCGCTTGCGCATGAGATCCCGCGCCCGCTCCTTCGCGGTTTGAACCACCTGGCCTTGGTCATCTTGGGGTGAGACGCCCAGCTCCGCCCTTACAGCATCCAGCTCCACGGCGGGAAGTTCACCGGCATTTTTGGTCACCCAGGTATTCTTACCCGAACCGGGCAGCCCACTCATGAGTATAACTTCGCCTTTCGAGTCATCGAAAGGAACATAGTCTGGTCCGCTCTTGCCCTGGGTATCGAAATAGTGAAAGCGCGCCAACCCATTCGCAAATGGGCGCGGCGTGTCGAAACAATGGATCTCGCGGGCGTATTCGGCGAAGGCCTGAGCGGTCTCGATCGCGGCCGCCTGACCGGACACTTCGACACAGATCCGACCGCGCATATCGGCCTCGGCCAGGAGGGCGAGTAGATCATTGCGGCTGGCCCAGCTCGTTTCGATCACCCGGTACTCGGGCTCATGGCGCGGATCAAAAAGCCGCACTGGCGCGGCGTGAGAGCGCACGAGTGAAAGGAGTAATTCCCGACGCTCCTCCGGAAACCAGCCGCGATGCCACCAGAAGTGGCGCAAATAACGTGTTCCCACTGCGGCATGCTGCGGGGAAGACGGGGCGCCATTTTCAAAGGTGAGCGTCAGCGGTTTTCCGCAATCGTGGAAAAGGGCCGCGCCGACGAGGACGTCCGCATCCTCTTGGCTCAAGCTATTTCGTTTGGCGAGTGTTTGGGCCTCTGCCGCGACCATCTTGGTGTGCGTGAGCACGTCTCCCTCCGCATGGTGGCAGGAATTCTGCGGTGTTTTGGCCATCTCGGCAAAACATGGATAGTTCGCCTCCAGCGAGGCCCAATCGATTTCACCCGCCGGCGTCAGAGGGACAAAGCGCACGGGTGATTTCATGGCTTCGCAGCGAGTTTATTAACGACGACCGGACCTTCCATCCAGTGAGTGGAAGTGCGAACATGATTGCGCCGCACGAACTTGCCCACGACACGACTGAACTCGTGCGCGGCAAAGGCGCGCGCGACCCGCACGACATAACCTTCGCAGGCCTCGCGGTCGATGCCGCGCGCCAAGGGGACGAGCTCCGCGCGATCCCATTTGCCCCGCCAAATCACCGGGACCGTGGACAAACCCAACATCCCGGCGAAAGACACCGTCTCATCCCATGACAAGCACTTCCCGTCCTCCCAGATATTGAAGAGCAGAAAATAGCCGTCCAGGTTCTCGTACGGCACCGAATGCAGCGCATAACAATTCTCACCGCAGACCCTCCAGTTTTCGGGAATCTCGTGGCGGATGCGGCCGTGCAATTGCTGCACCCAGGTGCGCGACGGGTGGGAGCCGGAGTCCATGGAACGCGCGTGCACGCCGTCGCGGAGCATGGTGGTGTTTTCGCCATCCATCTTCTCGGTGACCACGACTTCTTCTCCCTCGAAATATTTCTCGGTGAGCAGCCGGCGATCGTCGTTCTGTAAGTTCTCGGACCAATCCAGGTGCATGGTGCGCGGATACTTGCTGTGGCGCTCGAATTGCCCGAGCACGCCGGCTTCTGAGAGGAGTTGCTGCACGTTTGGCAGATGAAACAACTCCCCGGGCTGGCGACGCTCACGATTTACGATCGTGTTGCCCCAGTGATCCCAGCGCACGTTTGGATCGAGATGCTCGGGCAGCATCACCGTTCGCAAGTGGGCGGCCTCCCGTAGATCGTCAGTCGAAAGCAAGGTGCGAACAGCCGCCTGATGGCAATCAGCGCAAAGCGAAACGGCATTTCCCGGAAAATAGCCTCCATCCTCCCACAGGGCGCCGGCGAGCAGGAGATGCGCAACCGCGGCCTCCGCTCCGCAGCGAACACACTTGTGACCGTCGCGCGCAAAAATGGCCGCCAAAAAGGCAGCTGGTGCAGACTCGGAATTCACGGCGCGCGGTGGTTTGGATGACGCTTTGCTGGCAAAGCGGGGCGGAAATGTTGCATGCTTCCACGGCGCCGCCAATGTTATTTGAGCTTCGCGCGATACCGATAGGTCAGATCAGACGCCCGAGTGATCAGCGGCGGAACGCGGATTTGCCTTTGACCGGGGTGATCTGCTCCATTGGAAGGCATGCGCACTGCCGCCCTCCTGATCGCCGCCGCTCTCGCCGCCTCGCCCGCATTGCTTCTTGCCGACGACTGGCCGCAATTCCTCGGGCCAAAGGCCGATGACACTTCGGTCGAGACCGGTTTACTCGACCATCTGCCGGCGCCCATCCTGTGGCAGCGTGAGATTGGCTCCGGTTACAGCGCCCCTTCGGTGCGCGAAGGAATTCTGGTGTTCCATCACCGGCTCGGCGACGAGGAGATCGTGGAAGCTTGTGAAGCCGAAACCGGCAAACCGCGCTGGAAGGCAACTTATCCCAGCCATTACGTCGATCCCTTCGGCTACAATAACGGCCCGCGCTGCACGCCCCTCCTCACTGCCGACCGCTGCTACACCTTTGGCGCCGAGGGCGTGCTTCTTTGCCTCGATCTGAAGACCGGCGCGGAAATCTGGCGGCGCAATACAGCGGACGATTTCCACATCGCCGAGGCGTTTTTCGGCGTGGGCAGCACGCCCATTCTCGAAGGCAATCTGCTCATCGCCATATTGGGCGGGCAGCCGAATTCCGGCGTCGTCGCTTTTGACGCTGCCACGGGTAAGACTGTGTGGGAAAGCGTAGGCGAGAAGAACTGGAATGGCGCGCCGATGATCGGCTGGCCTGGCGCTCGCGCCATCGACTGGAATCCAGACGACCCGCTCTACCAGAAGCAAGCCAGCTATTGCGCACCCGTCGCCGCCACCATCCACGGCCAGCGCCAGATTCTCTGCTGCACCCGGCAAGGCCTCGTCTCGCTCGATCCAAAAACCGGCGCGGTCAATTTCTCCTACTGGTTTCGCTCCCGGCAGGATGCCTCGGTCAATGCCATGACGCCCGTCGTGCAGGACGACCTCATCCTCATCTCCTCCGCCTATTACAAGACCGGCTCCGCGCTGCTGCGCGTTCGGGCCGACAACCACGGCGTCACGGAAGTCTGGCGCGGCCTGCAACTGGAAATGCACTGGAGTCGTCCGGTGCTCGATCGCGGCTTTCTCTACGCTTTCAGCGGCCGCAACGAGCCGGATGCGCGGTTTCGCTGTGTCGAACTCGCCACCGGCGCGTTGAAGTGGGATCGCCCGGAAGGCTGGCCTAATGCCGGCCACTCCAAGCTTCGCGAAGGCGAGCCCGCGCCGGAGGTTTACGGACGCGGCTCGGGCATCCTAGCGGACGGCAAATTCATCGTGCTGGGCGAAACCGGGCGGCTCGGGATTTTTCGACCCAATCCCGAGAAAATCGACGAAGTCTCGCATTGGCAGGTTCCATCGCTCAGCTACCCGTGCTGGGCCGGTCCGGTGCTGGCAAATCGCCGACTCTATCTGCGGAGCGAGGATCACTTACTTTGCCTTGACTTCGCCGCAACATCCGCCGGCAAGCCTTAGCAATCCAAACACCAGAGATCGCGGGCGGCGAGATCACGGCGTAAGATGTGCTCCAATGCGGAGGCATATCCCCCACCCACCCATATGGCAAAGCATCTGGCCTTTCTCTTTTTCACCCTCGCATGGCTGGCGATGAGCGGCTCCACATATGGCTGCCTCAACGGCTACCGCGAAAACGAAGAGGCGTCGCCGGCCGGGGTTGCCTACGTGAAGAGCATCACGGACCACGATTTGTCGTCCCCTTGGACGGAGGTGCGGGACGATCTCGCGGCGCGCAGCAAAAAAGAGCCGACGATTGAGAATCTCAACGACTATGCCGTCGCACTCTGCCACACGGCAGATTTCGATCTAGCCATCGAGATCTTACAGCAGATTGAGAAAACCTGGCCGAACGAATATCGCACCGCGACGAATCTCGGCACCGCCTACGAATTGGCTGGGAAAAACGAAGACGCATTGAAGTGGATCCAGGAAGGCCTCCGGCGAAATCCCGCGTCGCACGAAGAATCGGAATGGATTCACGTCGCAATTCTCAAGGCCAAGCTGGAATTGGCCAAAAACCCAGCTTCGCTGAAAAATGACGAATGGCTGAGAAATCACGATGTCCTCGGGCTCGATTTCGGAAGTGAAATCAAGCCGATGAGGCCGGCAAACTTGCCGATTGGAAACCGGGGAAAACCGCTCGCTTTGCCGGCTATTCGGGACGGCTTGCAGCATCAATTGCACGAACGCATCCAGTTCACACCGAAGCCCGACACGATCGTCTCCCAGCTCATCTTCGATTTTGCAAACCTGGTGTATTTGACGAGTGAATTGGATGCGCAAACGACATCCCTGCCGCTTTACCAACTGGCGAAGGTATATGCTCAACCCGATGAGCTATTCGCGGAGACAGGACTTCCGGGCGATGCAGAACTTCCGGGCTATACAACAAATGAAATGCTCAGCAAACGACTCGCCGTGTTCGGCAAAAAGCCCAACCGTCCGTGGTTCCGTAAGCCGTGGGTGATGACACAGCTGTGCATGGTTGTCACACTCATTGGAGTATTGGCGGGGATACTATCGATAGTCGCGGCCATGATCGCGCAGAAACTGATGCCGGACCAAACACCAACTTGGGTGCGCAAGCTGGCCGCGACCAAGACCACGCTCTCGACTTCGATTCGGCCAAATCGGGTCGTCCTCCTGATTCCAATCGTGATTGTCGCATCCACGGCCGGCAGCGATCGTCAATTTCTCGGAATGTTGATCTGCGGCATGGCAGTTTTGGCCGCGAGCTATATCCTGATGTTAATCAGTCGCCATGACAGGTCCACCAAGGGGGACGATGACCCGACACCCGCGGAAACGTAATAACAGTCGAAGCTCTTCAAGCTCGAGATCGACGCGGCGTGTCCCGTGGCGGTGGTCCGAAAAACAAACTTCGAATTTGTCGCACCTGTTCGCTCAGCGGTGATTTTTCAAAAATATTTCAACTTTGTGTTGACGGCGAAATGCGCCGGGCTTACAAAGCTCTAACTTCATCACCAAATGATCACGTTAGGCACACACTCAATTCAAGCGCAGGCGACCTCATGGTCGAGCGGCTCGGGTGTGTCGTTGGGTGGAGAGATATCCGGATTTTGGTTTAGCCAGAAAGCGGCTGAATTGGCCAATGCGTTTAATTTGACCAAAGGGCTGCTTAGTAGCGAAAACCAAAATAAAAGCCTAACCAAGGAGGCGAACAGGTAGTTCACGATTTCTTTTCAAGCACCGATTTCGAGAAACCCTGCTCGCCAAAAGGCCAGCAGGGTTCTTCTTTTTCGGGCGTTCATTGGATGCAGATCGCAGCCTGAACGCCACCCTAAACCAAACAACCCGAGATCCTTATCGAATATTCCATCTAAACCACGACGTGGGCGATAAAAGCCCCGCCGTCAGCGGCAACTGACGACGGAGCAGAACCGGCCACCAATACAGAGATATCCCTGGCGGGAGACGCCTGCGAGTCAGCAACCGAACAAATGGTCGCAGCTCATGGCGCACGTGTCAAGCAAGTCAATCTAGCGATGACTAGCTAACGGGTCTGTATTGTCCGATGTATCGCCCCTGGCGTTTCCAGTCCAGAGGCTTTGCGCCAACGCAACTCATCTCTCATGAGTTTGGCGCGACGGGAGGTGTGCCTGAAACACCGAAAGAACCGCCGTGAAATATCCTGCGGGTGCGAACGCGAGTTGGCAACGGTGATGTTCTTTTTACTATGCGGTCATCGTCTAAATAGCAGGATGCCTGACTTCCAATCAGGGAATGCCGGTGCAAGTCCGGCTGACCGCTCCAATTTTCGAAGCGTACAATACACACGGCGGGCGCCAGCTTGCGCAGCTTAATGCGCCGCGCGGCAGCGCTATAGTGAGACGCGGAGCGCTAACTGCATAGAGGCAGGAGCCTCAATCTCCAAAACTTTGCAGGCTCGGGGCAGCACCGAGACGCCGTGCCATTTTAAAAATTCCTCCCAACGCACAGAGTGTGCGGCCCGCCTGTTAAGCGGTGTGAGCTTGGTGCGATTCCAAGGGGAGGAGCCACTTTTCAATTCCTCTGTAGCTCAAAAGTAGAGCCCCCGCCTTATAAGCGGAAGACCGCGGTGCGATACCGCGCGGAGGGACCAAGGCTGTTTAGCTGAGATAGATTAGCACCTCGTTGAAGCCGAGGGGAGTCCGGCGCGATACCGGAAGCAGCCGCCATTTTTGGAAGCCGAACCGGACACGCGCGCCGGGACTGTCTTGAATACAGATCGTCCGCCTCAGGCGGATGGGGAGCATGCCCTCCGGCTTCCGCCATTTCGAATCCCAATTCCACTGGGACTTGTTCCTGAATGCAGTCATTGCATCCTGAAAGGATGGAGGGGCGCGCCAAAGACGCGCATCCCCGCATCTCGCGGTGAATACTATTTCCGGGTCACCCGGACAACATTATAGCCCTGTAGCTCAATCAGAAGAGCGCCCGATTTTGACTCGGGAGGTTGATGGCGCGCATCCATCCGGGGCTGCCCTTTTTAAAGTATCTTTGGAAGTCAAAGCGGACGAGCGCGCCGCCGCCGGTTGGAAGCCGGACGGAGCTGCGAAAGCAGCTTGTGGAGCATGTCCACTGACTTCCGCCATCTTTGAGTTGCAAGCATTGCAGTGATGCATCGGTCCCTTACTGAGGAGTCAATTACATAGACGACACTCTGGGGATATGGTAATTCTTCCGAATGCCGAAAATTGACGGTCGAGTCCTGGATCACAACATCAGCGAATATTTGCGGATGACGGCGGTGCGTCGTGTGATCGAAGATGGAGAAGCCCCGAGCGCCGTCATTCATTCGATGGGGCTCAACCGTACCACGATCTATAGATGGCTTGCAACGTACCATGAGAAGGGATACGAGGGATTGAAGGGCTCGAAGGCGGCGGGACCTGCACCGAGCTTGAGCGAAAAACAGTGCCAGGAGGTGCGAGGCTGGATCATTGGCAAAGATCCCAGGCAGTATGGGTTCGATTTTGGACTTTGGAGCCGCAAAATAGTGCAGGAACTCATCAAGGAACGCTTTGACGTAGATGTCTGCCTTGCGACCGTAAGCGCGATTTTGGCCCGTTTAAATATTACGCCACAGAAGCCGCTTCGCCGGGCTTACGAGCGCGATCCTGAGGCTGTGGACAAATGGGTTAAGAAGACTTATCCGAAATTGCGCAGGCGGGCGAGGGCAAACGCAGCGTCGATTTTCTTCCTGGATGAGGCTGGTTTTAGTTCCGAACCAAACCTGGGGAGAACCTACGGAGAAAAGGGACACACTCCGGTGGTCGAGACGACTGGCCAACGACAGAAAGTGAACGCGATTAGCGCGGTCAATGCGACAGGGGAGTTTTGGTGTTCGATCTACACTGGCACGCTCAACGCCGAAAAGTTCATCGTCTTTTTGCAAGAGTTTCTGGAGGGGCGAACGGAGCCCGTTTACCTCGTCGTAGACGGCCATCCAAGTCACCGAGCGAAGACGGTGCAAAAATTTGTCCAGGAGCAGAATGGTTGGCTGGAATTGCACTTTCTGCCACCGTACGCACCCGATCTAAATCCCGATGAATTCGTTTGGCAGCATGCAAAGACAAACGGCGTTGCAAAAAAGCCGCTGAGGCAAAACGAATCGTTAAGGGAGCGGGTTGAGGCAGATCTCAACGCCATCGCTAGCAACCCGGCTCTCATTAAATCATTTTTTTCAGCCCCAAGTGTCGCC